>JACCEC013131957.1_pt1 | contig 76625 bp, 84 predicted proteins | sample 7450121 | NCBI WGS metagenome assembly JACCEC01 (sample SAMN15323455, study PRJNA562643) | freshwater metagenome | isolation source: river surface water | place: USA:Blue River Watershed | collected 2017-08-18
ACCTCTAACATCGGCAGTATTACTTCGTTCATTCCTCTTACAAACGCTTACGGTGTGGACATTAGTCAAGTAGTGAACGTAGCCCGAAAACTAGCGGCCTTTGACCCCGCACAGGGCATGGAAGGGGCAAGCATTGCTATTAAAGAATTTTTGTCTGGTAACGTTGCGTCACTGTCACGTAGATTTGAAATTAACCGTTCTGCCTTGTCTAAAATTGACATTGGTAACGCTACTGAAATGCTGAATAGCCTAGACGAAGTTCTTGCACAGATGGGAGTAACCGACCAGCTGATTAACGAAGCGGCAAATTCAAGAGCCGCGCAGTATGACAAAATGCTAGGCCGCCTCGAGACGATGGGTATTAAAGTTTCAGAGTTTGCGGTTGGAGCTGCAACGCCTTTGCTAGAGTCAGTGTTAGGTTCTAATTCGTTTTTAGGTAAAATGGCTGATACTACTACCGTTAACCTAATGCGTGATGAGGGTTTGAAATTTACGGGTTCAGCAGCGCTGTCTAAACTTGCTGATGTAGATATGTACGCTCCAAGTTTGTCTACTTTTACGCGGCAGGTGGATACGGTATTTCAAGAAGCTAACGACGAAATTGCTGCAGCAGCGGCAAGTTATCAAAAAACCACTGGAGTTATTCCTTTAGTTTCCCCGTACCGTCTTTTAGAGAACATGAAACCTGAAGAGCGCGTTCAGTTTCGAAACATGGCTCAAGCTAACCGATTGTTTAAAGGAATGACGACTGAGCAAGCACTTATGCAAGCTTCTCGTGACATGGCCGGAGACTACGCTTCTTACCAAGAATTTGTAAATCAGCGTAAACTTCTTCCCACTGATCGCATGACCTACGAGCAGATGACTAAGTCGGACAAGTTTAAAGAGTTAAAAGCCGACGCCGAAAAGGCAATGATAGACGAAGTAGCGAGAGGGGCAGGTGAAAAGTTCAGGCCGGGGATTCTTACGGCACTGGCTTCTCCTTCAACTTTTCTTGCTGGTAGCTTGCTGGCGTCTGGAGTCGAAACCGCTACTCGCTCAGGTGCTCTGTTAAAGCGAGCCACAATAGGCAAAGTTACTGACTTAGATACCTTTCGTACTGCCGGTGGAGAACGGATACGTCTGGTCGGCGTCGACGCGCCGGAAACTGGGTCAAAGGCAGCTGTAAAAGCGATGGCACAGGCGGTAGAAGTTGGTTTACGAGAGAATGAAAATATCACTTACGAAGCTGGAGGTCTTGATCAGTACGGGCGTACGTTAGCCGTTGTTTACAACGAGCAAGGGCAAATGATAAACTCTGAGCTTATCGCACGAGGCATCGCTGGGGCAATGACGGACAGTAAAGCTGTTAACGCTTTTGGCAGCTTTGTCGCTGACCAAGGCATGGGTGTAATAAACGAAGCTGCTGCCAAGGCGGGTCTTGGAGGACTTCCAGTTATATCTGATGAAGTTAAGAAAGCATACTACATGCAGACTTATTTCGGGGGTATTGGAGGTACTGCGGGATCTGTCGGCACCGCGGTCGGCGGCGGTATGCTCACCAATGCCACAATAGGCGCACTAGCTGGTAGTAAAATGTTCGCAGGCAGCGCTGCTGCCTCTGCAGCAGCTGGGGCGGGAATTGCAGGAACTGCAGGCCTAGTAGCTCTCGGGGCCGGAGTAGCGGCTGGTGGGTATGCACTGATTACGCGAGCAATTGACTTAAACGATGTCAGCGTTGAAAAAATGCGAGAGCTGTACAAAATGCAGGCAGAGTTTGACAAGAAGCAAAGGATGCAGAATAAGTTCGATGCTGTTTACTTATCGAATGCGGGTTTTTCGGGCGAGCGTGAAACGCTGACCAATGCCGAGCTTATGAAAACTCGCGGTCGTTATATAGCTAATACTAATATTTCAGAAGCCCTCGCCGCGTCAGGGCTTACGCAAGCTGCTTATGAAAAAGCTGCTACCGAGATTGAAAAGCTGTACAACCAACAAGATCAGCAAGGTAAGGACATACTGGGCACTATGGTACTGAGTCCTGATGGGACAGAGATGGTTTCTCTTACAGAAGCTCTTACGCAGTCTCTCGCCTTTGCTCAAGACGCTAATTTAAGAGACACCGCGGTTGGTAAAGAATCGCAGCGTTTGATAGGTGTTGGTAATGAATTGATTGACAATGCCGATATTATACAGTTAGCGCAAAAATACGGGCTCGGCATCACTCCCTCTGAAATAGGACTTAACAACAATCAACTAGAGGCGCTGGGTCTTTTGGAAAGCCCGTCGGTTCTTGGGAGAGACTACCGAGATGCGGCACAGGCTGCACAGGGCAGGTCTACACAACTGACAGCAACACAAATGGCACGTTTTTTAACCTCTGAGCAAATAAAAACCTACAGCGACGCAATGCGGCAGCGATTGTTAAATGATCCCACTTATCAAGTACAAGCAAAAGAGTACATGGACCAGCAGTTTGACCAAGAGCTGCAGAGAAAACAACAACGGTTCAACACATTTGCTGAACAAACCGCGCTGAATAACGCTATGGGGTTGTTTGGTTCGTCCGGGCCTCTTAGTGCACCTCAGGTTATGACTTCGCAGTTCATGCTCACAAGTTTTGCAGATGAGGGTGCGAGATCTACGCTTAACGCGGCAGTTGAAGAAAGTATTAAAACGTTTAATTCTGTAGCTGATCACAATCGCGCAATGGCTGAATTGATGGGCCCGTATGTTTCAACGTTTCAAACTACCTTTGCTAACTACGTAGCAGGTTTTAGCAGAGCCGGTAGCGGTGCAGAGGCGCTTCGAAACTACATGTCAAATGGCGATCCGATGTTTGCTCTTAACGAAATGCGGAGAATTTCTGGACTAGATTGGCGAAGCATGATTAACCAGCAGATGTATTTACCTATGCAGTTGAACAGCCAAAGTTTGTCGCAATTTGGGTACTATGAAGGTCGGCGCGCTCTCCAGCCGAGTGCTCCAATGTTCTCTACGTCACTAGACCCACTGAACGGTTATCAAATGCCTTACACTTCGGGGCCACGGGGACGTCTGGCTTACGCTAATATGATTGCAAGTACTCCCTCAGTACGGCAGTTGATGAGTCCGGCTGACCTATTAAATGTTTACAATACAGGAATTCAAGCGCAGACTGAGCTTGCCCAGCGTAACTTGCAGCATAATCTGCAGATGCGCGACCTTGCCCGTAATCATAACCGGTCGTTGGAGGACATCACGCGCAACGCGTTTAGACAGCTAGAAAGCATCCACCTTAACGCTACTCGTCAAATGACTCAAGCAGTTCAGCAACGTGAGCTAAGCAAGCGACAATCTCTTGCTCAAAATTACTCAAGCATTGGCTCCGCTGACCTTACAGAAAAAGACCGTAGAGAAATAGACGTAGTTGCACAAGCTGGTAAGAAGTTTGCAGATCAAGCAGAGCAGAGTAACCCAGCAGCTTTCTTGCGTTTTCAAGGGCGGCTGGAAAGCGAAAATACTCGTTTGCTTGAGCAAGCATTTAACGCGTACAACGCCATTCCCATGGAGAACGTAGGCGCTCGAGAGTCGGCGTGGACTTCGGTTATCAAGTATCGTGACTTAGTGACGAAAGAACTAGAAGCCCAACTAGTCGGAGCAAGTCCTGAGGACGCCAGTAGAATTCGCTCGCAGATGGCGTTACTCGGCAGAGATCCAGAACGCGGAGTTCAGGCTCAGCAGTTTGTTGACCAGCAAATAGGTACAATGACTCAGCAAGCTGAATCTCTCAAAGCACTGCAGCGTCAAAAAGAGGACTTACTTCGTCAGCAGAGCTACGCTGGGTTGGAAAGACAGTCACTAATGCAAAATATGACAGCTGCTCAACAGTCAGGGGATCCATTGCAAATTCAGCAAGCTGCGAGAGCCCTCGCTGACTTTGATCTGCAGCAGAAACGACTGGCGGAAGAACTTCAATTGGTTAGCCGAAGAATCGAAAATTTGGCAAATACTGCACCAATGTGGTCTGATTACTGGGAAGTAAGCTACTCTCAAATTGAAGAGACTACCAGCACCACAATGAGCGGCTTAATCAACCAATACGAAGACTTTAACATCAGCTTGAAGCAACAAATAGAAGATGCGCTGTTAAACCTTGCCCGACAAAAAGAAGACATCGTGCGGTCGTTTACTGATGCGGCTATTGAGATTGCTACACAAGTGCCGGCTACCATGGCCAAGGGCTTAACAGCCTTGATCGCGTACACAAACGATATGCGAGCTGTCGAGGCGTACACAAGTCGCGGTGATTTCGACACTGCTAATGCTTTGGCGTACGCAGCAAACAGTCGATTGGCGCTTTCGCTATATGGGGACTCTAATAGCCCTGAAGCAAAGGCTTTGAAAAGTCAACTTAGTTTTGATGCACGTCCGGTGCCCGGATCGCTGGACATATACAGCATAGACACACCGCAGGGCAAAGCACTTAAAGTGTACATGGTTAGCTCTGCAACAAAAACAACCCGACCGTCTTCAGGCCCCCCTGCACAGATTGAGCAGGATTACGGGGTCGGCATCATTGGCGGCTGATAGTTTGCGCTTTTCAGTAATTTTCGGTATAATACGTAGTGAGAGGCGTTAAAACCTCTCACTACATCGAGGAAAAATGACATACACAATACAACCAATATACATGAGTGGTTATATCAACGGACAGGCTTTTTACTACGATTTAAAGTCTACTAGCGTAGGAAGTTCTTTACAAAACGTTGGAGATCTAGTTACAGCAGTCGACGGGTCTAAGACGTACTTGCACCGCACATACAAACGAGTGTGGGACTTGTCTTGGGAATACATATGCTACTCAGGGGGCCCGGCCTACCCACTAGCGACGGTTTTAAAATTACAGGAACTTTACACAAGTGCTGCTTACCCAAACACTCAGTTAGTGTTCGGTATGGACTCCCAAGATTTTTTAGTACTTGTTGATCCGAACTCATGGCAGTCTACGTTGGCCTCTCGCTCCGTAAGTCTGACCAACGTGCCATACTACAACGTTTCATTTAGGTTGGTAGAAGAATGAAATATCTACTAGGGTACCAAGTGTACTTGGCTCCGCTGGGCCAAGACGTCGAAAAAGCGGAGTGGTTACTGCCTGCAAAAGCTATTGCAGCGGTAGACACAGAGCAGGGTGTTGAGATCGATCTTACCGCTGGTATTTCTTTAGGACGAACTGCTTTCCCGGTAGCTTCTGTCACGCTGGTCAAGTCTGTGGTACCGGCCACAGCTCCTACGTACAATTGGCGATTTGCTTCTGTAAAAATCTACGCGTCTGTTGATCAAATAACGTACAGTCCGGTATTTTCGGGATTTATCGAAGCCCGTTCAGAAGATTTAACTACGGTCACTTTTCGCTGTTCGGGGTTTATAAAATACCTCGAGTACTATCGGCAAGTTACTCCGTTGTGGAAAGACCATCCAGTAGCTACTCGAATTCCTGACCCAGAATATCCGGTCACAAGCGGGTGGGTTGGTTATGTAGAATCACAAAATCCGCAAACGTTAAGCGGATTTTACACCGGTACGCTTAACAAGATTTTTTGGACTTTAGGCGGCCGGCCTTACAAGTACAAACCGTATTTTGAGTTAACCCAGTACGTGCCTCGTTTTTACTATGATTGTGATGACGCTCCTATAGTACCGAGGTTTACTTGGCTAAACCAAGAAGACATTGCAGAAGATGCAGCGATGTTAGCAGCGGCCGCTGGCGGGCAAATTACGCAAGACACAAACGGTGTGGTGCAGTTCCTCAATCCGCATTCCTTTTCTAAAGAATTTTCCGGTCTTACCTTAACTGATCGGCATTTTTCTCAAATTACGGTGGCTGAAGAATCAGCAACTACCTTCGGCAAAGTAGTTGCTACGTTCACTCCTCGTTATTTAGGGGCTAATCGTTCTGTCTTTGAAGGCCCTATCGGTGTTTATCTTCCTTACAATCAGGAGTACACCCATGAGATCGAGCTGCAGCAGCCAGTGGAGCGCTTGACTAACCCTACGTACTACGCCAGCGGACTGTCTTACGGGGCGAGTGGAGTTTACTTTGGAATAGATGAGTACATCAACACGCGTGATTTTATCACCGCGGTGGACTACACTGGCGAAACTGCCAGTACTAACTTAAAGGTGCCTCGTATTTCTGATTTGTATTATCCACGGTACGTTTACAGCGGGCAGTCGTGGACTGTAGAGCAAGATCCTACACGGGTTCCTGCTCAGTACTTGAACGTAAAAGTTTTCAATAACGATCCTGCACGCGCGCTGTACTTAGCTCAAATAACTTTGTTTGGGGTGGCAGTAGAAGCTTCAGAACAGATCACGGTTAAGCGTGACATACCGATCCAATTTTCGGGGTTAGTTCAAGCCGGGGTAATTCCAAGCGGGTTTCGAGAAGTTACTATTTCTGAAAATCCCTATATACAGTCGCGCGAGCAAGTCAATCGAATGCTCGACGTGGTGACTTACCTACACAAGCGGCCTCGTCCTCAGCATACACTGGTTAATGTCGTGTACAACCCGTCACTTAAGCTGGGGGCGACTATTCGAATTATCAGCAGTTACTACGGCATTGATGGGTACTTTAAGATTGTGCGCCTTGCATCTAGAGGTGTAGGGGCCCTTGTTGATTTAACTTGTGTAGACGTAAGCGACATTTTGCCTAGGTCTGAATTTTTTATAATAGGGTCAGGTTACGCAGACTCTGATGTGCGTAGCTTGTCATGGTGATACTTTATGATATTCGCTTTGACTCCGCCTCCTCAACTACGTGAGGGGCAGGAACTATCTGCGCAAGATCTAAACAACTTAGCACAGAACGCTCTTTTTTTAGAGCAGGTTGCTAAAGGGCCGACTAAATTGTTTTTGGCTCATTGGCGGTTGGCACCTCCATATTTTCGGCTTCTTAACTACGACACTCGAGCGGGCGATATTGAGCAACTAACAGAAGATACAGCTGACGATCGTTACTTCATCGACCAAAACGTTCCAAACCTTGACGTATGGGAAGGTTCTTTTTTGTACCGACCCGGAATGCGGCGACTGAAGCTGGCGTTTCAAACATACCCGCTAAGAGAGCCAAAAACAGCTGACCAGCGGGAGTACCAATACCTAGACGGTATTGACCTATCACAGATAAATAGTACTTATTATCCCAGATCAAATCTATTTACTGATTCAGATATTAGTCTTTACATGGTGCTGCGCTATACAGATGTGCCTATCGATCGCTTGCTTAGGCAGTCTACTTTTCAGCCTTACGTGCGGCAATGGAGCTACAGCCGGTTAGATACGGCTACACAGCCGGGTACGCAGGTTGCTACGTACAAGTTTACTTCCGATTCCGGGCAGGCAATTGAAATTGGAACTCCTACCAGTGCTGAGTATTGGAAACCAAACTTTCCGCAATTGAGCAGTCAAGGGTATCACACGTATGAGCTTGATCTTGACTCGTTTGGGTTTGTGCCCGGAGAGGTTGTTACTCTTAAGTTTAAGTTAGGTAAGGCAAGAAACATCCGCTCTTGGGAAAATAAAGGTGTAACTTTTTATTTTAGTATGGTTTATGCTTACGTAGAGCGCGATTTAGTACCTACCGAGTGGCAGACTTTATCAACAGTCTCAGGCTTAGCAGATGTAGTGAAGCTGACGAATAACCAGCGTTATCTTGTGGACACGATGCGCAGATACGATTCTCCTCTAAGAGCCGCTCTTTGGGATCAGATTACCGCAAACGCTTCATATGCTTCAGCCTACAGCGCCTACAACGACGAGTGGAGGTCTTATTTAGAGCGGTTTGGTTTAGACACTGACGACGAGTTTTTAAAGCATTCTGTTTTTGCAGAAGAGGCGCGCTATTATTATCAAAAGCAATTTCAAAACAAAGATACGATACGAATAGCGTACAGCTTCACCGCAAATCCAGCCACGGCCGCGAGTATGCAGGTTGTTCTTCCTTACGAAGCCTCATCTCCGAACTCGTACAAAATCCCACGTAAAGTTAAAAGAGGCTCTGTAGATTTACGTCCATTTGCGAGCAACTTTCCGGAGTGGGACCAGACTCTTGTGTGGGCTCACGACTTTGCAGGAGGAAGTACGGCTGCTCTCCAAGCGGTCAACCAGCGACCTCCGCTAACTGCCGATCTTGCACAAACTGTTTACTCCGGTAGTTTTAATCTCGATTCCCAAGATTTGTCGACTTTACGTCTTCGTCGCGGATTTGTTCGGTTTTACGGCACTTACAGTTCTACTTACAGAATAGGGCGATCGTCAATTACTAGTCACTTCTTTGCAGGTTCGGGCCTGTACACCGGACTAGGTAACGGCTACCAAGCATTTCAGGTCTCTCAGCAGGCTCCTTCAGGCTTTTCAGTAGGTGACGGTATTTACTTAGGGCGCAACTCTAATGGTGGGTCGGAAGATTTTGGCGGTTTTTACTACACGCGCCCTTCAGTGCTTGACGGCGGTACCCCTTATTACTCGGCCACCTCGACAGCTCCTATAGGGTTGCGTTCAGATTTGTTCTTGGGTAACCGATACGTGCCCGGCGCCTATCTGTATTCGGACACTTTTAATTTTACATTCAGCAAGACAGCCTCTGATAAGTACGTTCCTTCGCTGTACATAAGTGCCATTTCAGGCCTGTACAATTCCGCACTGGGGGCAGTTCCGGAAGGTTACGCAAACCTCAGCGTACAAGTGAAAGAAAGTGCCAACACGGGGGTTAGCCCTAATACAACGATAGACTCGATGCTGAATTATACCAGCGCCTACAACAAGTCAAGCTACGTCAGCCTTTTTAGACTTGTAGAAGCCGCCGTTTTTAAATCGGACTACGTCACAGAGTCTGTTGAAAAACAACCTTCTTTTACAGCGATTGCGTACTCAGGGCTTCTTGCCAAAATTAACGCAATAAACACACGGCAGAACCAAGCCTACGCTGTCATTCAACAGGACGATGCGTTGCGACACACGCCTCTTTTCTGGTCTAAGCCTAAGAGCATGTACCGTCAGTACGAGGCTTCTTACGGCGGTTCAGGTAGAAATGACAATTTAACGTTTTCTGCGATAGACACTGACTTAGTCTATTTTTCTCAGACGCGGCAAGCAGATTATCTAGTCGTTCGGGGTAGAAACGTCACGCTAGGCTGGGGAGGTTTTCAAGATATTTACCGAGATAACCCGAAAGGATTTTTTCCGGGTGACCTTAAATTTACCTTTGCCGAAGAGCAGTCGATTGTAGGACAGGATCTGCAAACAGTAGTGATTGGACTCGATTCGCTAAAAAGCTTACACTACGGTCAGCGGTACTTTATCAAAGGTACTGTATACTACGCCGCTGAAACTATGGAGCTGCCATAATGTCCAAGAAAAAGTCTTTACTGCGCCTAGACGCGGTAGTTGAGCGCAGCGCTCAATATCCCGACATTAACGAATTCTTAAAAAATAGTCAGTACGATTATCAGTCTAGTAATTATATGGACAATCAGTCAACAGCGCGGTTGACGTTGCTGTTGGACCGCGCACTGCAAGTTCAAGTAGATACCATAGTTGTGGCTGGTTTTGTCCAGCAGTTTTACTTAACCTCCGCTGGTTTTTACGGATACAATCCGGATGTAGAGGCTTTAGGTCGTGTTGTCTTGACGCTTCCAACTTTCCCCGGGTTTTCAAAAGAGTTTAGCCGTGACGGTCTTGACTACCGGTTCAATACTTTTACAGGCGACTTGGCGGGGTTAAACGATACTTTAACGAATTACCGGCTTTCTGTCTCTAATCGAGGGGTAGCTCAAATACTTACTCACGTTTTCGATCAATCAGCTGAGTTGGCTTTTGATCAGTTCGGCGTAGCTGCTGACGAGACTGTGACTTACACGCCTGAAGCTCTTCTAGAGTATGTCCAAACCAACCTTTACTCTGTAAGCATACCGGTCTTATTTACATACTACTACTATAACTCTGACAACCCTGCGTTTGCAATAAGTGCTTCTTTTTCTCTAAAAGACATATTGAACTACTTGCGAGAAGACTTTGCCCCTTCTGATGTAGGGTTTTTAATTCCCGGAGACGAAACCCGCTTTGTCTTGTCTGTTCGAGCTCAGCGGCCTGTTCTGTTGACATTGACCGTTTCAGTAAGCGGCAAGCAGGCACAACAACAATTAGTTATAAATCCAGAGCCTGAAATTCAAAAACTCACAGTAAACGCTGGTTACGCGCTGCTGTACCAAGACCTGATCACGGCTACTAAAATCGGGGACTTTCCACAAATATTAGTTTCTTATACTTACCGTCCGCTAGGGTACTCTGCCGACGTTGTAGATCCTGTGTATGTTTTGCCTGTACTAGCGGCAACAACCGCGTTTCCAATAATTGGGGAATCGTGGTTTTTTGGAAATTACCCTACTATATTTGACGTTCCTGCTGAAGAAGGCTGGCTTCAGTTTTCTGTGACGTTCTCTTCAAAAGCGCAGCTGAACGTGCAGCATGCGCTTGTTCGAGTAGATCCGGGCCTTGACAACCCCATAGATAAAGTAATGCCAGTTACGGGACAGGGAGTTAGCGACGCGGCCTACAGAAATGAAGCTGCTGAGTTAACTGTATCGCTAACGCCCGTCATTTCTGGGTCGTACGCGCACGATCGCGCTTTTGTCACCACGCTGTCTAACACAAACCGGGTTATACGGAACACGCGTTACTCTACGCAGACAGGTCCTAACGGACTTTCCATTTCCGCGGCGCGGTTAGTTACAAACGTCAACCAAGTAAGCAACGAGTATGACACTTTAGAGCGTCTTGCGCCTGTAGAAGCCGTAACTACTCAAGCCAGCTTGACAGAAATAGGGTTTTTGAAAGGAATCTACACTTACAGGCTAATGGTTAAGTGGCCTAATTATCCACAAGGTAGTGTTCTCTGGCCGTTTTTGACAACGACCCGCGTTCAAGTAGCTTTGCTTGACGCTGTGCTGCGTAAAGTAGCACAGTTTTCTGCTCAAAAGCCGCCAACGGAGATTTACAGTCCAGCCGCAATCATTACTAATCCTTTGCGAGTTAGCTACGCTGCGGAATACGCGGATGCCTCGACCAAAAGATGGTTTCCTAAGTACCCTTCAGTTTTTGTAAACGGCTCTAACAAGGTGACTCCTAAGAAGTTGAGTTTTTCATACCCTAGTTTATTGGCGTCACTTCCAAGCGGCGTGCTTTCTGCAGATTACGCGGCCGCGCAAGAAGTGCCTATTAAGCTGTCTAAGCAGACAGTTCAGTTAAGTAATCAGCTGATCACTACAGAAGGGCTTCTTTTCCAAGCATCGACGTCTTTTTTCACTACTTTATTCTTTAAAAAGTTTGTTCCAAGCTATGAGCACTACGGTTACCTACTAGACCAATCCCTAGTGGCGGTCTCAAAAAAAGTGGGCAAGTCTGTAGTTTTTTATAGTCAGCGTACTTCTCCTCCGTACTTAGCAGCGTTTGACCCGGGAGGGTTTACGAGCACGCGAGTGGGGTACCCAAAGACGCAGGTTAATCGATTCGTAAGTAAAGACGTTTTTTCGGCGCTAGTGCGTCGACTTACTGGTGACTCCGCTAGTAAAAAAATTACGGCGACTATTTATCTTGTTACTGGTTTACATCCGGTGCTCGATGCTAAAAAACAAGTATTGCACTACGAAATCAAGTACGATGCCGACTATAAAATAATTCCGGGCTTAATTTTTAGCATTACAGGAGCGTGGGTATGACAGATTCTTATTTTCAGGATCTAGCGGGTACTAACGGTGACTACTACTACGTTGATTCGTCTACGCGGCGCGTAGTTCAATGGCCGCTGGCACTAAGCTGGCCGGCTACCTCAGGATCAACTGATCCCTCGGTACTTTACAACGACAATCCAGCAGAGTTCTTTGTGTACAGCGGCGGGCTAAACACTACAGCTGTGTTTATTAACCGCGTAGAGCGCATAGGAAGCGTCTCTGTAAATCTGCTTAGCGGGTCTGGTGTCCAGTTGGGTGTTCTAGTCGGAGAGTCGTTGAACGACCCTCTTCCTAATTTTTATGGAAGTCCGTATACAACCTCAGGAACTTCAGGGTTTGACGAGCTCTACTTTGCTACTGAATATTTAGAAGCACCCGCTGACTATCTGCAGTATCTAGTGACACTACCATCGCCGGGAAACTATAACATAGTTTTCCCACGCGCGGTTGTCAACAACGCGTTCACTGTTGTGCACTCTGGTTTAGGGGAGTATACTATTTCGCAAGTGCTGCCGCGAAGAAGCACGGGTACGTTTGATCTAGAAGTCAACGCTATTAAAGCGTATCACGTGTCGGCCGACTTGATCAACACTATCGCGTTGCAAGTCAGCGACAGCATCGTCGTAAGCCCTGATATTCCGGATAAAAGTATTACCGGTGATAAAATTTTGGACGGTACAGTGTCTGGAGTATTGATAACGCCGGGCACAATCACCTCAAATGAAATTGCCGCTAATACTATTACAGCGTTTAATCTTAACGTAGACCAGCTAGACGCAGTAGCCGCTAATATGGGTAACTTGGTAATCAACAGCGGGATAAGCATCGCAGATAACGGGTATATCTGGGCGGGCACTGGAACTGCTACAAGCCCGGATTCAGGCCTGAAAATTTATTCCGATGGCGCCTCTTCAAAGCTAACGGCTTACGGAGATGGCTTACCGCAATTAGAAATTAGCGCATCAGGTAGTTTGTTTACGTACCCTAGCGGGTTTGTAACATTAAATCGAGAAGGCCTCACGTTGACCACAACCTTTTCGGGAACGGCGCCGCTTAGCTCTTCGTTTAATGGTTTTTTTGGATTAAAAGACCCTTTGACTACTGAAGTAGAAACTGAAGGTATTCTAAAATACAAAGGAGCACAAGGGCAGCTAAGTTCGATTTTGTACACAGCGGACATTCCAAATGAGGGGTTGTACACAGCATTTCAGACTGGTATTGTTGATAATACTCTTTATCCTCAAAAAAGTACTACCGATCTAATTACGGCGGGCCACCAAAGTAGCGTGTTGTTGCAGGCAAGCACTCCTAGTGGTTTTGCCACCATCTCACTGACTGCCTCAGGGGAGACTAGCCAAGCCTCACACTTTGCCAACACGTCTGCTTTTTATGGGGCGGTCTACTATAATGCGGCTACAGACCCGATTTTTACTTTAGGTAATCAGTTTGGGTACGGTACTGAGTTTAGTCAGTTTTCACCAGCTACTCCTGACTTAGGCGAAATTGCAGGTACTGTGCAAGTAGATTCGCAGTTTTTCGGTTATCCTAAAAAATCGTTTGTGTTCACAAGACGCGACTTTTCTTTTGAACAACTTGCGCTAGTGAGCATCAACGGTGAGGAGATGGCGGTCAATGTCCCAATCCAACTGGCCAGTACAGTTTCAGGGTTACCGCCTCAACCAAACTTACTAAGCAATGGAAACTTTATTAACAACTCTTCAGCAGGGTACGGAGCACTGCCGGACGATTGGTTCCAAGATAATTTCACGGAGCTACTAGGCGGTGGATTTATCACAGCAGACTACAGCGGGATCAAGGAACTAGACAACAACTTTGAGTTACGCGCTAATTGGTATTTAAACGAATCCAGCGGAAACGCTGTGGACTATTCAGGCACTTCCAAAACAGCCACACAAACAGGCACTGTACCACGTAGTCAAAAAAGTCCTATGGCCTATTCCCCAACTTTTGACGCTACCGCTAACTATTTTACCTACACGGACAGTGGTCAGGTCATGAACAACAGTAACGGTTTCGTTATGTCAGCGGTCGTTCAAGTTACTTCGGCGCCCACCTCGGGGGGTAATCAACAAAGCTTTTGCGGATTTTACGATACAAACAACAATGAAACTAGTTTTGGTGTGCAGGGTAACAGTGGCTATAGCTACTTTTACTTTCAGCTTAAACTGCCTTCTGGGCAAGGGGTCATTACCGTAACTCACCCCCACTTAGTTCAATTAGGTAAGTGGTATCATATAGTAGCTCAGTACGTAAAAGATCCCGGAGTAAACCGTCTAGTGCTGTGGGTTAATGGTACAAAAGCTTACGTTGATAACGGGGCTACTGGCAGATCAGCCACTACTTCTAACGTCTTCGGTATTGGATGTGCCGGGAATGGAAATCAACTATTTAGCGGTAGAGTAAACGCTTTAACATGGTGGTCTGATAAAAGCGTTAATTACCTTTCCACTAAAGCGGTTAGACAGATGTTTGCCAAGCTTATTTACTCAGGCCTAAAAGTTGTCCCGCTTGCAGAAGTCGACGCCATGATTTTTCAAGACGCGAGTTTTAAAAATCTCGATAACTTTAGAGGTAAGTACATAAGATTTTCAGCTGAGGTCTATTTAGAAAATTCGTCAAACTCGGCATACTGCTCTATAGAAACAAATACAGAGACTATTACAGGAGATGCTACATCGACAACAGGGGAGTGGGTGCAGATTTCTACAGTTAGTTACATTGACCCATCTGAAACTTCTATACGGTTTGCAGTGAACTTTACGGGGCCGTCTAGCAGTATATGGGTGCGCCGGTGCTACGCAATGGTAGTCGGGGAACGAGCGGGTGATTATAACTTAATGGGCCAAACAGGCTCTGCTAGGTATATAGCCGGGTATGACCATGCTAAAGAAGACTGGCAAAGGTTTCCAAGTCTGCTAACTTTAGATTACCCCATTTACCACAACATACCCTACCTGTTTGAGGAAAACCGCTGGTACTCTCTAGACACGACCAACCACCAAATTTCAGGGGGCACTTCTGCTATAATAACCTCAACGGTTTTTTCTTGGGCGGGTAATAAAGTGTCTTACGCCTCTGAACTGTTGCAGTTAACTTCAAATCAAACCTATTTTTGGGTATTCCCCCCTATACGCCACTCTACCGTAGTCAGCATGTACAGCGCTGCGCATTGTAACGTAGTTATTGGAGGCACAGCACAAGCGGACATTGGACTAGTTCGTTTCACCACCACTAACGAGTACTGGGTACTTTACCCGCGGTTTAACTTACTAAGCTGGAGTTCTAGCGGCGCTAAAGCGGTAAGAATTCCATTCTTCACATATATGTGTGACATGATTGAGGAGGTAGAATGATTTATCAATTTCAAAACTCGGAATGCCTTGATTTTACTCTGCCAGAGTCTGAGCGATTTTCTGCAAGACGCTTAGAACTCAAAGCTCTTCGTATGGGTATTTTATCAAAAACCGACTGGACACAACTCCCCGATGTAGACCTCACGCCAGAACAAGTTCTTGAGTGTCGTAACTACCGCGACTTTATCCGCAGAATACCCGAAGTATTTCCAGACTTAGACAACGTAGTTTTACCAGATCCACCAAGTTACCTTATTATTTGACACCCGCTCTAAATTCCACTACAATAGGAGAGATATGATTACACTAGCCACAAACTTAGATTTTTTAATAGAGCCTGTTCGCCTGCGCCTTGGCGATAACGAGGGTTTAGTTTACAGTGATGCCCTTGTCCGCACTTCGTTAACCTCCGCGATTAAGTTTTTACAAAAACGCTGGAAAAGTAAGTATCAGATCGTTTCTCAAGATACGTACACTGGTGACGTAGTTGACGGGGCAGAGCGCGCTAACACAGTTGACGGGGTGGCCCTGATACCTGCGGGGCTCTCTATCGGCAGTGCGTTTCGTAACCCGTTTTTAGAATTTACTCAGCCGTATCCGCCGGTGCTGGAGCAGAACGATGAGGACGCCGTCGTGATAGCGGCCGCTTATTTGATTTATCTGGCTAAGCTAACCGGTAGCTCTGACAGTTACTACTCTTGGTCTACTGAAGACATTCGGTACACTAACACTGAGTCAGCTAAGTCGGCTCGGCTAGTTATGGAGCTCTTTAAAGATGAGCTCGACACTTTATTTAAGACACGTATAGCGCAGCCTGTTGCAAGCAGACAGCCGCTAAATGTGATAATTGGAACGAAAGTTTATTAAGGAGTTTTTATGGAAAAGCAAAAGATGCTTTACGTCGGCGACTTCCCAATTCAGACTGGTTTTGGTGTGGTTAGTACTAACCTAATTAAGCACTTTAAGGAAGTCTACGAGGTGCACGTGCTCGGTGTGAACTACCAAGGTGATTACAATCCGTTGTGTGAGGGTCTAAAAGTTTACCCGGCACTGGCTGCGGGCGACATTTGGGGTCTTAGTCGGATTAACGATTTGATTGTAGCAATCAAGCCGGACATTGTGTTTGTTCTTAATGACGCGTGGATTTGTATGCAGTATGCAGAGCAATTTACACAACTACGCGAGCAGCTGCCTGACATAAAGTATGTCGCCTATACGCCAATTGACGCGGAAAACGTCAAAAAGGAGTTTGTAGAGGGTTTGCAGGCTTACCACGCTGTTGTGACGTATACTGAGTTCGGGGCCGAGCAGTTGCGAAAAACGGGAATAGAGTTGGAAAATTTGCGAGTTATTCCTCACGGTGTCGACACTGCTACGTTTAAGCCCCTGCCCAAGAAAGAAGTGCGCGGCAAGATGAACATGACAGATGACACCTACTGCGTTTTGTGTCTACAGCGTAACCAACCAAGAAAGCGCATTGACCTGACTATGTTTTACTTTGCTGAGTGGGTTAAGCGTTACGATTTGCCACCCAACGTAAAATTTTATTACCACGGCGCTTTGCAGGACTTTGGAATTGATGTTGTGCAGTGGGCTGAGTATCTAGGGATTGCTGACCGCTTGGCGATCAGCTCTCCAAACATCCGCCCGGATAAGGGATTGACAACTGAACAGCTAAACTGGGTATACAACTCAGCCGATGTGTTTTTTACCACAACTATGGCAGAAGGTTGGTGCTTGCCTGTAGCGGAAGCAATGGCTACTGGATTGCCGGTGATTATCCCTCGTCACTCGGCTTTGGCAGAGTGGCCAGAAGATCATTGTGAGTATATGGAGGTTTACCCAATTCCTTGGCTCACCGACCGAGGATTGAACACGGTTCATCACATCACTGAAATGGAAAGCGCGATTGCGGCACTGCACCGACTGTACACTGATGACATGCACCGAAAACAACTTGGAGAAGCTGGGCACGTCCACATGCAGAATCCTAAGTTTAACTGGGCAACTATTGCACAGGACTTTATGGAGATTTTTAATGAAGTCGACGATTAACGGAATTACTCAAAAGTATATCAAATTCGTCTTGACACGCTTGGAAGAGCATGGTATATTCAATCCCGTAGTCCGAAAAGTTGTAATCGACGGGCTGAATGCGATGGCGAGAGAGATTGCTCGCCAAAAGGAGTAACTGGTATGTTTGATGTAATGTTGAGGCAGGCCGAGGATTTGCGCGGTGCAGGTAGTGCGGTTGGTGGTTCTTTGCCCTTTTTGGATCTGCGTGAAGGCAGTCGCCGTATCCGTTTGTTGCCCAGCTTGGGAGTTCCAGAGATGCCTCGTATGGGTCCTGTAGTCTTGGAGGCGTGGTTGACTCTGAAGCGCGGTGACAAAGAAATTCGTCGGCCGGTGTTTGTAAACGAGCGCACTCGTCAGCTTTTGCCTCCAGCAGTAGCTGAGTCGGTTAAGTTGCAGGCGTTTATTAACGTGTTCGACAAGACGTTTGTGGTTCGGCGCGAGAACGGGGTGATTTACCCCAACGCTATGAACCAATACGTTGTCGAGGGTAAGCAGTTGACTGAGTCGCCTGAGCGTCGTAATGAGGTGGTTGTTCTTAAGGGATCGGTCAGTCAGCGTGGCGGTCGCGGCTTGTTCAATGACTTGGACGACTTGAGCCGTACTACTTTTGACGAAGAGACCGGTAACCTTATTCCATTGTCTATGGTTGACCTTCAAATCAAGACTGCAGGTCAGGGTTTGTTGACTCGTCGAACAATCACCGTGTACGCCGCAGACCGCACTCCGCTTCCTGAGGCAGTTGTGTACGGTCAGTACTACGATTTGTTTGAGTACTGCAAGCCTTGGCCAGCTGAGGCGCTCAGTGCCGTACTCGCCGGTGGGGATTATGATGCCGTGGTCAAAGAACACGGTATTCTGACCGCTCCTACGTTGATTGCCGCGGCTAAGCCCGGAGCAGCAGCAGTTGTCAAGGCTGTAGCAGTAGACGAATTGTTTTAGTCCGGCTAGAGTGGCGGCGGGGTATATCTCCGCCGCCGTCTCTTTTTTTTTGGAGGTTTTATGTCGCGAGGATACAAGACAGACTGCCCTGCGTGCGGGGGCCATAATCTTTATGTTACCCCCGACAATGGGGTAGAATACTGCTTTAACTGCGGCTACTCTAAAGGAAACCGCAGCTCGGATAACCAAACTGTATTGATGGTCTCGGAGCGCCTAGAGGAAATTCGAGACTACTATCAACGACTAGCCGCTTACTATCACGCCTGTATAACGCCAGAGGTACGCAGTTACCTCCACAGACGGGGGCTGACTGATGAGATAATTCAGCAAAACCAGCTAGGATACTGCCCTGCAGGGGTTCATCCTATATATGAAGACTCAGTGGCTAGAGAAGCCGGGGTCGCTACTTCTGGCGGAGCTTCGGTACTAGCCGGCCGAGTGATCTTCCCTTACCGCGCAGGTGGTCAGACTGTTGACTTGCGGGGTCGGGCACTTTCTCCAGAAGAGGAAGTGAAGTACAAGGGTCCGTACGGGCGCGCCCCTTACAGAGGCGCTGACGAGTGGCCTTATCTACCTGAGCAGGTTCTGCAAACAACCCAAGAGACTGTGGTAGTCACAGAGGGTGAGCTGAAAGCTCTTGTGTGTGCGGCTCACGGTATTCCGGCTATGGCTTTGCCGGGCATTAACAGCTGGAAGTGGCGAATGCGGTCCTTGTTTGCGGCCAAGCGTCGCGTGATTGTGTTCGATAGCCAGAAGGAGGCAGCCGTTGCCGAGCAGGTGTACAGCGCGGTTGACTCTCTTGCGTTCCGCTTGACGGAAAGTCACGTTCTCTTTTTACCTCTTCATGGGGACAAAACGGACGTAGACGGTTTTATTTTGACAAACGGCCCTGAATCGTTTAGGATGTGGTTGGACTACTCGTTGCCCTATGAACGATGGGCGACATTGATGAGGAGAAATTCGTATGTACCACGATGAAGCTGCTGAGTGGCGGTTACTGACGTCGTTTCGTGCTGACCCCGATTTGATGCACGGAGTCAGTGCCGCGATCTTCACAGAGGAGCGCGCTCACTTTTTTGGTGTACTCAAGGAAGCGTATGTACGCTACGGTGAGCTGTCTTTTGAGGTTCTGCGCTTGGCGTTTAACGGGAAGATTCCGGCGGAGTTGCTGGTCCCAGCTGTTGCAACGCCAAAAGCATTGCATGAGGAGCTTGCTCTCATGGCTCGACGGCGTCAGCTTAAGCAGGCCGCGGAGGCGCTAGCTGCAGAGGCTGAGCGCTACCTTCCTGACGAAAAGCGCATTACAACGGTGCTTGACTTTGACCCGGTAAGTCCGCAGCACGACTCTACTCTTTTACCCGGCGCTCAGCGTATGCTGGGAGATCTGGGCAAGAAGGTGGACGGTAGTTACCAGTTTATTCGGACAGGCATTCGTTTTTTAGACTCTTTGCTTGGGGGCGAGTGGTTGCCCAAGACGCTCAACATTATTATGGCGAAGCCCGGCACCGGAAAGACGGCGTTGGTTGGTCAGTCGATGCTGGAGATGGCCCGACTGTACAAGACACGAAGCCTGTTCTTTTCTCTTGAGATGTCCAAGGAACAGCTTATTAGCCGGTGGGTCGCTTACCTTTTGGAGCTTGACGCAACCTCGATTCAGTTCGGCAAGGTGGACAAAGCTGCGGCTCAGAGAATCGAAGAGGCTGTGATCTATTTGCAGACACTGCCTATGTTCGTCATTGACGACCCGACTATTTCGCTGGAGACGATCCGCAAAGAGGTTATGGCCGCGGCTCGTAACGGCTGCCGCGTTGTCTTTTTGGATTATCTTCAGATAGTCCGTCATCATGTCAATGGCAACCGCAATCAAGACTTGGGTGAGGTGGCCGTCATTTTGAAAGAGATAGCTAAAGAACACAACATCGCGATTGTGTTGCTTTCTCAAATGAACAAAGTCGGTGAGGGACTTGATGCCATCCGTGACTCTGGGGAGGTTTCGCAGGTGGCTGATACAGTGATCGAGATGTCCCCAATTGACGAGTTCCCGGACAGTGCGGGAAACCGTGCAGTTAACTTGCGATTTCATAAAAATAGGAACGGCAAGCTTGCCGTTAGTACGGTGATTTTTCATGGCCCAACGCAAAAATTTACCTCCAGTCAGTAAGCCAATAACCTCTCCAGAGCAATTTGAGCAGCTGAAGAAGGAGAAGAGAGACCGAAATCGGCTAAACAAGCAACGCGCTAAAGCAATGGAGCGGCGCGTTGCGAAGTTTCTTAACGGGGATCGTACACCACTTTCTGGTGCCGGGGCAGCTAAAGGGGACGTCATGGTTCCGTTTGAAAACCGCCCCGGCCGCTTTCTTATCGAGTGCAAGCTTACGGAGCAGTATCACGCCGATCAGCCCTGTCTGAAAGTAAGCAAAGCTTGGCTTAAAAAAATTCAGACGGAAGCAGAGCAGATGCGCGCTTTGTTTGGGGCTTTAGTGGTACACTACCACAACCATACTCCAGATTTTGTGCTCGTGCGCTTGAGCGACATTGCTAAAGTGCACTCGGTCACTGACCTAAAGCTGCACACGCGGGTTGATCTGAATCGACCTACTTCCAAGAGTTTCCCGCTTTATCGGAAGACCGCCGCACTTTCTGAGCAAGGCCCTATTGCAGTAACTGTTGATTACGTGGTATACTTGCTCATGACTCTCGCAGATTTTAAGGAGATGGTCAATGGCTAAAGTAGATAAGAAGCCGTTTGCTGAGTTACTCGGTAACGTTGTTCAGGTCGACCTTTTAGGCATCCACCAGTTTGTGGCTCGGTTAACCGACGTGCGGCCTCAGTCGGTTACCGGGTTACCTAATCCCCCCGACAAACGAGAAGCGGCTGAGACCGGTAAGAGGTATACTCCTCCGCTTCTTGCTCTGGAGTTCGAAGATCACGCACCAGTTTGTCTAGTTATTGAGGACTTCCGTTTAGTAGCTGTGCCGCGCGGGGTGGCTTATGTTACGGAAGATTTACAGAAAGTGACTGTGAGGATTTACGATGAACCTAGTATCTGATTTGCGCGGTGTAGAGGCTTCCTTAGCTGAGCTGCAGGCTGCTCCGATTCTGTACATTGACACAGAAACCACCGGTCTTGACCCGTACTCGATGCGGTGGCTTCTGCTGCAAATCGCGACAGAACGTACAACCTACGTGTATGACTTCACTAAGATGGATGACGGCATGTTCAAAGACAGTGTAAAGACTTTATCGACAGTGTTGGACGACACGCGGATTATTAAAGTTTTACACAACGCCACTTTCGACGTGAAGGTCATCTTTCATTTTTCTGGCGTGCTGTTAGCGAATGTTCATGACACCATGGTCACGGAAAGTTTACTGGTCGCTGGAAAGAACGAGCGCGTCAGTTTGCAGGCTGTAGTTAAGCGTTACTTCGACGAAGACATGGATAAGACGGTAAGGGCCCAGTTCACAGACGGGTTTACTGTGATCACGCAGGAGCAGCTCGAGTACGCCGCTAATGACGTTGATTACTTGCGCCGGCTGTATCCGCTTCAGCAGGCGGCGGTACAGCAGTACAAGTTAGACAGAGTCTACCGCTTAGAGATGGACCTTGTGCCAGTAGTGGCTATGATGGAGTACTACGGCATGCCATTCGATGCGACGCACCTAGCAGGGCTTGAGCCTAAGCTCCAAGACGTCATTACTCGCGCTGACCTTTCGATACAGCAGCTGGTGGCTGAGGCTAACCTTGCCGAGTATCTCGTGGTTAGTAAAGACGGGTTGAGCACGGTGAACACCTCGTCGACTAAGCAGATGCTGCGAGTGCTTCGAGGTTTGGGTATTGACGTGGACAACCTGAATGCGCGCACTCTGACAGAGTGGGACTTTAAGAATCGTAAGACAGCCGCAGACTACAGTCTCGAAGAGTTGGTCACCGACAGTGACCTGCTAGAGTCTGTCGATGTGTTTGGCCGATACGAGAATCAGATGCTGCGTCTGTACGCATTTATGGTAGGGGCTAAGAAACTTCATTCTACGTACGTCGTGGGCCTGCAGCAGATGCAGAATCCGGTAACCAGCCGAATTCACTGCACATTTCGGCAAATAGGGGCGGCTACGGGTCGCTTTAGCAGTTCTGCTCCGAATTTGCAGAACATCCCGTCTGATCAGAAGATGAAGAGTTTGAACATCGACGATTCGATTCGCCACGCGTTTAAGGTAGCTAAGGAAAATCGCCGCTTGATCATCGCGGACTATTCAACTATTGAGTTGGTTATCATTGCGGATGCTAGCGGTGATGAAGGATTGATAGCAAACCTTGAAGACTTGCACACGTACGTAGCCAAACGCGTACTAGGTGTGCAAGACATTACAAACGACAACAAGAAGAAACACCCGTACAAGATCTGGCGCGACGTGGCCAAGATGGTTAACTACTCTATTGCGTACTCGGTAGGTCCGGATAGCCTTGCCAAGCAGATGACTATTCAGTTAGGCCCCATTGGCCAGAAAGTAAGCACTAAGCAGGCAGAAACGTACATTGAGAATTGGCACTCGTTATTTCCGATGGCGACTGACTGGCTTCGTGCTAGCTCTCGTTCTGTGGTAGTTAACGGGTATGTCGCAGACAGCTACGGGCGGCGTCGTTGGTGGGACACCAGCGAGTTCTACAAGCCGTGGTTAAAGGCAGCAGCAGAGCGGGAGGGGGCTAACTTTCCGATTCAAGCTCTATCCGCAACGATGGTAAAGCTGGCGCTGGTCAAGACTTTTAAGCGCCTTGAGCGGAAACGTGCTGTAATCGTGTCTACGGTGCACGACGAGATTATTGTCGAGTCTACCGAGTTGTACGCTCCAGAAGCATGTGCTATACTTAAGGAGGCAATGGAAGAGGCAGCGCGAGAGGTGTTGCCGCGGCTGGGCAGTAGCGTAATCGTAGAGCCCGCCATTAGCATGAGGTACGACAAATGAAATTTGATTTTACAGGGATGTCTTTCGGTGACGATCCTGTGGAGTACAAGCTCTACAAGTCAAGTGTTGAGTCGCTTAACCAAGCGTTGGGGGGCGGTATTCGCGGGGGGCTGCTCGTGCAGTTCCTCGCTGACCCCGGGCATGGCAAGACCACGCTAGCTTTGGATTTTGTAGCCCAAGCTCAACACACTGCGACTGTGATTGACATTCCCGCGGGTAAGTCAACGCGCCAAATTAACGCTCTGTTCGTTGACTTGGAGCGTACGTTCGATCCGGCATACGCTGAAGCGATTGGCGTTGACTTGTCAAAGCTGCTTGTGTATAAGCCTGCTGTAGTGGAACAGGCTCTGCCCCAAATAGAGCACATGCTCAAGCAAGGGTTGCAAGTAGTGGTTTTCGATTCAGTCCCTGCAATGGTCACGAAGGACGAATTTGAAAAAGAAATCACTGATCCAGAGCGAATGGCTGGTAGTGCTGGGCTGTTAAGCCGCTGGCTACGCCGATTGGTGGGATTAGTAGATACTGCTCAAACTTTGTTTATTTTCGTAAACCAGTACCGTGCGAATATCTCGCCGATGGCACGGACAATGAAGAAGCCGTACGGCCCTTACAGCCTGCGCTACAGTTCCGGAGTGATTATTGAGCTAGTCCGGATTAAAACAGAAGAGTCTTTGATTACTATCCAAGCGACGGTGTCCAAGAGTAAGCAAGGCGTGACGGGTAATCGAGTTGAGTACATGATGCGACAAGGACAAGGCTTGGCCGCTGATCTAGACCTGCTAACCCTAGCCTTAGAGGCGGGGGTGGTCAAAAAAGCAGGCTCTTGGTATCAGTTCGGAGAACAAAAAGCGCAGGGCTTGCAGAATGCCGCAGATACGTTTGATCTGGCACAGATTCGTACTTTGCTACAGGGAGGCAACAATGAGTGATTTAGACAACTGGGTAAGGAACGCACCTGACTATTATGATGTTACGCGTGCGTACGCTGCTTACGGAAAGTTAAAGCAGCTGATTATCCAGAAAGAGCGGGAAATCGAACGAGTAGCCGAGCAGGTAGCAGTCGAAGAGGACAAGCCGCGCAGCAACGCGGCTCGCTCGCGAAAGATTGCAGGGTCTGCTGCGTTGCTGGATGAGCTCAGTGAGCTTAAAGCTGAGTTTGCTATGCAAGAGGCTTATGTAAAAAGCTTGGAGTTTCAAAAGTCGATGTTTGCGTCGGCCGCCTACACAATCAAGCTTCGCTACGAAGCCCCGTTAGGAGAAAACGTATGACCGACTTACCAAACTTTAGCGCTTCGCGGATTAACTTGTACCGTACTTGTGCGCGCATGTACCGCTACCAGTATGTGGACGAAGTCCCCGGCAACACGCACGCGTATACAGTAATGGGTAGCGCGCTGCACTCGGCGATCGAAAATTACTACCTGCACGAGAAGAACCCCGCAGGGACTTTTAGTGCACGGTTTAACGAGGGCGTAGGTCAAGCGATGGACCGGGCGCAGCTAGTAGGCACACATCTCGTGAGCAAAGCTGCTGTGCTAGGGCAAGAAATTCTCGCTAACATCAAGTGGTGGGAGATTCGGCCTACCGACATCGAAGTAGGGTTTTCGCTGCCGTTTCCAACGAAAAACCCGCGAGTACTGATGCGAGGGTTTATAGACATGATTACTGAAGAGGAGTGGGTGATTGACCACAAAAGCACCTCGAAAAAGCCTACTAAGGCGGCCTTGGCGGTTAACCCTCAGCTGATTATCTACTGCTGGGCATACCGAGAGGTGAGAGGTCACCTACCTACTGCTGTATACTGGCATCACTTACGTACTCAGGAAATGCTTGAAGCCGAGGTACTGGTCGACTTTGAGGATAAGTTACGAAATCTAGAGGAGGAACTAGTGCGGATTTTAGAAGACAAGGAGTACCCAAAAATCGAACGTGGTTATTTTTGTAATACTCTTTGTGCGCATACTGACCGCTGCTGGCCGCAACATGACTATGGAAATACGCTTATTGATGAGGGAGCTATTGCGCGACTTTGGAAATGACCGGCTCGACATCGATACAACTTTAACGATTGCTGACTCGCTCCGTGATAATCAACACTTTATTGCTGATTATCACCGGAGCGGCTTTTCGTTTTTGCTTTCTTGGTGTGCCGGGTATTCAGCCGCGGAAATTGCCGCTAGCTACGGAGAATCTTTAGAAACCGTAAGAAGCTCTCTACGATTCAGTTTTGAGTTGTTGGGGCGTAGGCTTCAAGTACACGACGGGATCGTGCTGCACCGAATACCTCCACAGCTACACCCAGTAGCTAAATCTATTTTTCGCGCATATTATGAAACGTTTACCGAATTACGGGAACATTCAACTAAGGAGGAAGAATTGTTATGAAGAACATGGACGTAACAGTCAAATACGACCCTGACGAGCAGTTGGTTTCTATTGAGGGAGCTCGTTGGTGGAACGCGGGGCATATTTTCTTTGTAGAGCGAGTAGACCCGTGGAGTAAAGAAGCCGCGCAAAAAGCGGTACGCGAGTATATGGAAAAACTTTTAGAGGAGGTGAACGGTGAAGGGTCTGTACTTTAGTAATGGCCGCTACGGGATACGCGTATGGGATCCGGTCAAAAAACGCTACGAGCATAAAGGACGGTTCGCTACTCGAGAAGACGCTGAGGCAGCTTTGCAAGGTCTGCAGGCTGCCGAAGGTCCGACTATTCGCGGAGTCACCGCAAGCACTTACTCTGCTGACTACGCAGACTCGCTGTGGACAGCGGCGGCTAAGAGGTTTGAGATTACTCGGCAAACTCATGTTGAGAAGACTCGCCAGCAGATTGATCTCGGCAACAAACCGACAGCCATCGCGTGGCTGTCTGACTTGCATCTGGGGAGTAGCGGCACGGACTACACCGCGATCTGGGAAGACACACAAACTATCGTAAACACTCCGGGCATGTATGCCGCGTTTCACGGCGATGGTATAGACAACTGGGTAGTCGGGAAACTGCAAGCCATCCAACGAGGGCAGGCTGTCAACCACTCGGAGGAAGTTGCAATGTTTCGTCGATGGGTTGAGCTGATTCATGAAAAGCTGCTACTCGTCGTTTCGGGTAACCACGACAACTGGACCAAGAAGATGGCCGGGTTAGATATTCTACCCACGCTGCTTGGAGAAACGCAAGTACTGTACGATCCTTATGAAGTGCGCGTTAATCTTACTTGCGGCGACGGTAGTTGGGATGTACTAGTCCGCCACCAGTGGAAATGGTCGAGCATATTTAACCCTACTCATGGAATTGAAGTAGGGTACGATCGTATGTCTGATCAGTTCGACATCGGGGTGGGTGGGCACACGCACATCGGTACGCTTATTCGACCGTTCTTTCGCCACCGTCGAGAGCGATTGGCCGTCCTTACTGGGGCGTATAAGCGAATTGACCCTTTTTCAAAAGAGGTAGGCTTCGCCGAGACAATGACAAACGGTTGCGGGGCTATTATATTTTTCCCAGACGGAAAAGTGTGGTATAATTCAGACTTGAAGGTAGCAGCTGACTACCTCACGTATTTGCGGAGGGGCTAATGGAAGAGTGCAGCGTGTGTAAAGAGTCGGTAGAGGAATGTTCCTGCGGATTCATTGACGCAGAGGAACCTCCGACTGCTCAAGAGGAGTGCGAAATTCCCCTGCGTTCGCAGACTCCCGGGGCTTACTTTGTATTAGAGCGAAACCACTATAGTCAGGTAGAGTTTGAGGACTCCTAGCTTATTGGTGCGTACTCTGCAATGGGAAGCCAAAAAACCAGACGCGCCGACCGTTGCAGAGCTCGCAGAGTACACAGAGATTTCGGAGGAGCGTTTAGGTGAGCTTATGGCAGGGGCCAAGCCGACGCTTAAAGAAATCGTAAGTATCGCCGACTTTTATGACTACGACCCGTTATTGTTTTTAGGAGGATTATGATCGCCAAGGTTTTGGGCATGACTCAGCCAGTGGACCCCGAAGTTCCGCCAATGACCGCCGAACAGTTTATCGTATACATGGCTCGTATCTCTAATCCAGAGAATCAGGACAACGTCGAGACCTCAGAACGATTACTCCGCCGGTTACTTCGGGAAAAGCATTGGTCTCCGTTTGACATGGTAGACGTGATTATTGAGGTAAACACTACTCGAGATATTTCACGTCAGATCATACGGCATCGATCGTTTGTGTTTCAAGAGTTTAGCCAACGATACTCTGACGTGCTGAAGCTTGGGTTTAGTTATTCAGAGGCGCGGCTCCAAGACAAGACGAATCGACAAAGCAGCATTACTGTAGTTGATCCAGAGCTGCATGATTTTTGGACTAAAGCTCAGTCGCGTATCCTTGACCTTGTCGAGTCTACGTATGTAGAAGCGCTGAGCCGCGGTATTGCGAAAGAAGTTGCGCGCAAACTGTTACCGGAGGGATTAACCATGTCCCGCTTGTATATGAAGGGATCAGTTCGCAGCTGGATTCATTACTGCAGCTTGCGTAAGGGAAACGGTACGCAAAAAGAGCACCAGCTAGTGGCGGAGGCAGCTCTCAAAGCGCTGCATCCGTATTTTCCGGTTATTGCCGGGATCATCGAGGAGGGGGTGGAATAAAATGGAGAAAGCTAACGCTTACCAATCAGAACAGCAAGCTGAGTATGAGGCGATTACGCGTCAACTGGTGACGCTGTTCGCAGCAAAGTCAGCAGACTACGGCCCGTCAGCAATTGGCGGTATGGGCGAGGTGGGGATTGCTGTACGCTTGTGGGACAAAATGGCCCGCCTGTTGAATCTGCTAGGATTTGACATCACAAAAGGCCGCCTTAATCCGGGGGCTATCCCAAAAAACGAGTCTATTGATGACACGCTGATGGATCTGGCCAGTTATGCGATTATTATGTTGGTTTACCGCCGCGGAAAGTGGGGTAAGTAGGAGAAATTATGGAACCTATTACTGAAGAGCAGCGAATCGCTGCCGAAGAACAGCAGGCCGCTATTGAGCAAGCTCGCAAAGACCCTCTTCATCCGTACGGAAATCCCTGTGCTGTTTGTGGCAGCGAGCACGACGAAGAGAACTGGGGAGTATTGGGCTGGATCGGGATTCTTCCTTTGAGTTTGTGCGCAGACTGCTCACAGGGCATGGTTTCGATGGTGCTTGACCACATGCCTGTGGAAGAGTTGGAAGAGGCAGTAATGATCCGAAAAGCTGCCGAAGCTGCGGAGATGGCTGAGATTGCGGAAGTGTCGAAGCCCGAGTAAGTTGCGCGTTACATAACATTCAGGTATAATAAACGGCGACGGCGAAAATAATCGCCTCGCCGTTTATTGTTATGAGCAAGTTTGCCGGTGTAGCTCAGTGGATAGAGCAACTACCTTCTAAGTAGTGGGCCGGGGGTTCGATCCCCTCCACCGGTACCAAGAGCTAGTTCACACACCTGTGTGGAGTAGTAAATTTTAGGAAAGGAGAGTAGAGCATGCCGTATTTAAATGTGCCTTTTGGCACATACGCCCACAGTCCTCAACTTGTAATAGGAAAAGACGGAGCACTGTATACTACGGGTATTGGTGACATGGGTAAAAAGCGTCTGTGGAGAGGCCGTGTATGGCGGTTTATGCCCCAAGGATCCGCAGAGATGATTTTTGAAGCACCCGGGCATCATGTAGCTTTGCATGTGGTCGGTGATAAGTTGTTTTGCGCGTGGATTGATGTAAAGGGTAAAGTAGGTTACGATTTTATCCCGGGGTATGTTCCTCTGGATGCCGAACTCCCCATTAACATCGTAAACGTCAACGAGGCACAGCTGGGTCAGCTTAAGCTACAGCTCAGTCAAGCTCAGGAAAACGTAGGCCGCACACAGCGCACTTCCGAAAACTTGGCGGTTAAAGTCGATCAACTGACCGCAAAGATCCGTGAGCTAGAAAAGCGACCCGCGGCTCAATCTTCTGGATCGGGTTTGTCACGTCAACAGATTGAAGACATCGTCTGGTCTAAGGTATGGGATGTGTTGTACATCCTGCGTATGGGTATGATTAACGGAAGCTCGGACCCCAATGTTCAAGGGTTTGTAAACGACCTCCGTACTGCACTGGATAAGGAGTAACTTATGACAACATCAAGTGGGCGCATTTACACGATTAAGCCACTGTTTGTATTTGGTGAAGGGCCTACTCCCGCGGCTATTCGTCTAGAAGTGCCGCAGGGTGCCGAAGTTACTGTGTCGCAGTATGGCCAGTATGTTTTCGCTGAGATAGTCTGCGAAGCAAACTCGACATGGTGGTTTAGTCGCGCTATGTTGCTGGTTGGCGCTGATGAAGAAGTCCCGGACGGTATGACACATATCGGTACTTTGTTTGCTAACGATGTGATTGCAGGTCCTGATGTAGAAGACACGATGCAAGAAGAACCCCCGGAGAGTTCAGAAGAATTCTATGCCGCCCTTGTTGCCTACGGCGTATTCATTCAAGACGAAGTTACCGCAACAAAAGGCCCGCAGAAACCTACAAATCACTCGTGGAGGTTTGGCCAATGAACACCCCGTTCTTTATTGTCTTTAAATGGAAAGTCGCGCGCTTCTTGGAAAAACTATTGGATCTTACTGTAGGAGGTGCTTGGCTTCTTGCAGTAGCATTGACCTCCGCGTTTCTGTTTCCGTTTTGGGTTGCTGTTCGCTTATGGGCTGCTATTCGCTTTGTAAGAATATTCGCGGAGGAAGATCGTGGAACTAAGTCTTGAACAATTCGAAGAGGCTCTTATCCAAGTACTCGACATCATGTTTCAACGCGCATTGATGGAGGATACTACAGACGAAGAGCTGCTCGTTATCTGCGAATTTCTCGAAGGAACATACGCGCGGAGCAAAGTCGTGCTTCAGCAGGTACGTGAGGAAATGGAACGCCGCGCTATGGTAAAAATAGCCGCGGAGATTACCGCTACTCCGTACATGAACGCAGAAGAACTATGAAGAAACTACTTCTAGAAGCAAACCACTTATCCAGAGAGCAGTGGATCAGTTCAATGATGAACACCCTGCTCCCAAAGTTCCCGCAAGGGTATTCTCTTGGCATCACTGACGATGAGTACTCTGAAGCAATGGCCAATTATATCGTAGACGCATCAGTAGAAATGCTCAACTGTTTGCTCACTGATGGACACTATGTCCTTGATGAAGGAGACCTCTACTATGTTGCAGGAGAATAATCAGTTGGACATCTACATCCCAGAAGAACTACGGCCATACGTCGATAAGTACTACACGCCAACACTCGGCTGGGTAGACGATCTGCCCAACGATGTCAAGAGCGTACAAGCAGTGCTGTGTACCTGCGGCTGCCTCATCAAGTACAGTACGCACTGGTATTGCAACCAACACGAGCGGTTTTAGTGGCATTCTGGCTAGTCTGGCTAGAAGTTGCTCGCTTGGGCTGGGCCCTTAACCAAACATAACATAACGAAGGCTGCGACTAGTATCTGGCCCAAAAGCGATCGACGCACGAACGCAAGGGTATATGATAGCGTCGCAGCCTTTTTTTTTCTTCGAAAAGTTTCATCACAGGTGCAAAAATGGGCCAAAACCCCCTCAATAGTTGACATAACGTTGCGCGCGCCCCTCGATCGAGCCGAAAATGAGCCAAAAATGGGCCTGATCTGGTTGAAAAGTGCGTCGTTTGAATGCAACATTTGAAACTATAATGTTGCTTTGGCCAACTTATGTCGAGTGCTCGTGCGAATTTTCACAATTGACGGTTGGTTCCCCCGGGCCCCCTCCCCACCGCGTCTATATGCCTTATTCTTCTGTCCTATTGTAAAGCCTTACTCGCCGATTAACGAGGGCGTAGAGGCCACCTCAGCAAAATAATGAGGGCTCAAAGCAACATTTGATCGCGCGTAATGAGGGCAATCAAGCGAGCTCACAAATAAAAAAAAACCCTACAGCTGAGCACGTGGCCCAACTGTAGGGTTAGCGGTTAGGGACTACTGAGCGTAGCTGTCGAAGTGTGGATTATCGTACACAAACAACGTGTGCCACCAATCCAGCATGTCGGCCAGCTCCCGGGCTGGACTCTCGGCCTCTGTGACTTGCGTCAGGTCGTAGATTAAGCCTTCGATGCCGTCTTTGAGCTCCTTGATCAAGTTGCCGTGCTCTACAAGCTCTTGCAGCTCGTACCAGCACACGCCTGAGCGACAATCACCGCCGTACAGCCGCACGCCGTCAGCCACCATTTCTTTCAAGACTTGTACTGCCTTGGCCGGCATACCTTTGTGCAGGTCGTCAATCCCGTACGGCCCCATGACTGGGATGTCGTAGAAGTCTACTTCTTCCTGAGTCACTGTGGTGAAGTACCACGGGACGGTATCCTCGCTGTAGTTAGCGAGCCACAGCTCCATGCCTGCTTGGAACAAGCGGCCAATGAGCCGGTGCTTTTCCACCGTGTCACAATCGATGTGCGGCTTGTGCACCAACTTAAAGTAGGTGCTGCGGAGTGGGTGCATTACCTGCAGCAATGCCACCCCATGATACTCCTGTACGCCACGCCGCCGTAGAGTGTCTGCGGCAACCTCGCATGCTACGCGCAGCGCCTCGTCGTTAGCGGCGTGCTGAACAATCGTGTTTGCAAACTCTTTCGCAGGCTCCGTCTCCTCTTGCTCTTGGTCTGCCCACTCCTCACAGTAGGCGGTAAACGCGGGCAAGAACGTGTCGATAAATTGCTGTTTGTCCATAGCAGTAGTCTCCTTAGTAAACGCGTAAGGTTGATCGGTTACCTACTCCGAGTGAACTAGTTATGAATCGGGAACACAATCATAACTTCGGGCGCAACTGACTTGCTCTTGCGGCGGTAGAGCATGTACCGAGCCAATTTGTGCTGGTGCATACGCTCAGTATCGAGCGCAGCACACAAGCCACATTCAGCGCATGACTTAACCTTGCCCGCCAACTCTGGGCACATGGTCGCTTTGTGTCCGCGCACGCGCAACCACTCAACAGCGGCCTCGGCGTCCTCTTTAAGAACGCCGTATGCAACTGTCCAGCCAGCGTTCAAAGCCTCAACGGCGGACTCTTCGTCCTGCACGGAGGCGAGGAACACGTCCTTAAGCCGCTCAGCACCGGGATACCGCCACGCGGCAGTATATCCGATAAACGGGATACCGTTGATGCGGCATTCTTCGGCGGCCCAGAGGATTAAGTCTACGTGCGCGTCCCACACGCGGTCTTCGTTTGGCACGAGAATGTCACCGCCGGTGTGCCAGCGAAACACGTCGACTACTATGTCTTGCGCACGATGCTTGAGAATCATTCCTTCGATGCGAGCCCGTACCACTGCTAACCCACTCGCGTCGTACTCTGACTCTGCAAACACATTGGCATTTGTTTGAAATGCCGTGTGTCCTTTTGTGGCATAGCAGGCCCTGAACCCCTCCGGCCAGCGAGACCGATGAACCGACTCGGGGTGGAACCAGCAGCTGGTCGGGCAGGTAGGGCCTACCCAGCTGTACGTAGTAGCCGCCGTGTACTGAACGGGCTTTGTGCCTACCAGCTTAGTGTTGCCGGTGTTCTCCACAAACTTGATCGGTGCGCGGCCGGCACTGTTGCGGCGGGACTTGCTGTTCTTGGTCATAACTGACCTCCTGTGCATAATTACCAAAAGTACGTTGCCTCGGTGCTCGTGCAGACCTACTCGGTGTACCCGTTGGGCAGGTAATCGCTGATACACGACGGATCCCACGGATACTTGTCCTTGGCGGCAAGTGTCCGCAGGTACGTAGTATGACGCTGCAGCGTCACGTAGTACAAGCGGTCCTGCCAGACGCGCTGGCCATCACGCCACGCTTCAAGAACGAGGCGTGGGTGGTCTAGCTGACGGTGATACAGCACCGCATACGGGTACCGTCTCGCCCGTATGCGAAGTACCCGAAGGTTGCTACTACTCCAGCTAGAGTAGTAGTTACCTTCAGACCATCCTGCACGCATGTAAAACATGGTGAGGACGTACGTGAAGTAATTCGGCATGTGCCCTCCTAGCACTGTTGTTGCAAGAAGTACGTTACCCTTGCGCTCGATTGCCTACCTGTACAGGTGCAGGTACTCTCGGTCTTTCTCCAGTAGGTACAGCCATAGCCGTTCTATGTCCTCACTGACATGAACAGTTAGGCTGCCTTGCTGCCCATCTGCCTCGTAGTCAAGGCGGGCAATCCATGTCGGACGATGCTTGCCTAGTTGGTAGGGCTGCCAGTCGTCGTGCACCACTGCGATGGTAAACGACGAGACGGGGGCAGGCAAGACCTTGTTCAGCACAACTTCGCACGCAGCCTCCAAGGAGTACTGCGTGCTAGTCGGCATGTCTTGTCGGCTGTAAGTAACCACCCGATATGTTGTACCGAGTGGCCCGTGTTCTTCGTTACTCATTGGGGAACTCTCGCAGCGCTCGTTGCACAAACTCGGCTTCGGCGTTGTTCAAACCGAGGTCGTCATTGGCCAACCACTGACGCGCGCGGTTCCACTCCTCCGCCGTAAAATCCATTCCTGTGTTCACCGCTGTGTTGTAGCGGTCAATCACCGGGAGATACAGGCCATAATGTTCTTGCAGGGCCTCTACCGCAAGGGGCACGTAGTACGTGTCGTACTCGCCCTCGGGGTAGTCGCACTCGACAACGTCCAGACGCTCTGGCAAGTAGTCGTAGCTGACGCCCAGACCGGGCAACCGGTCTACAAACTTCTCGATCGCCGTTGCTTGGCCAGTAGCCTCGACCTTGAGGCTAATCTTCATTGCGCCCCACTGAGCGGTCACTTGGAAATAGGTCATAGTAGACCTCCTGTAAATAAGCGGCGGAAAGTTACTGTTGCCTCCGCCCTACCTCAGCAAAAACTAGACGTTCTCGTAGTCCGTTACCCACGCGTTGTCGGGAGCATCGGCCCCAGATACACGTAGGTACTTATCAAGAGCCCGCTCTTTCAGCGCAAACTCGTCGGCACTGTGCTCAACCAGTACAGTAACGTGAATGGTATAGTCGCCGTACATGAGCTCAAGGTAAACACGGGTCATAGCAACCTCCTCAACTAAGCAGCAGAAAGTTACTGTTACATCTGCTATAATTCAGTATAACCTACTTCAAGAAGTTAGCGGCTGCGGCCGCAGCTGCAGCGGCCTTGCGGACACAGTCCTTGTCCTTCTTGATCTGCCGATGCCAAGACCCCAAGTAGGCCAAGATATTGGCGTCTGAGTGGGGCGTGATGCCGAACTCCGCCGACACGAACACGCTTCCGAGCTCTGCTACAAGCTCTTCGAAGGCGTAAGCGTCCCCGGCATGACTGCCGATCTTAATCCGGTCAAGACGGCTTGGGTGACCGGTCCAATGGATGGCCTCATGAGCCAGCACTGACCAGTAGTTGTCCTCGACTGGGAACGATTCGATAGGCGGCATAGTGATCTGATCCGTAGCGGGTGTGTAGTACGCCGCCGTGCCGGTATTGACCACGATGCCGTGGCGGTCAATTACCGCCTGAAATCGGTCCCGCACGTCCTGCTCGGTTGCCACCGTGGTCAACTCCGGCGGAGTCCATCCCTCGACTTGCGAGGAATTGAACACAGTAAACGACCCCCAATGAGTGTAGCTAGACAAGACGTTACCGTCAGCGTCTTTCTTCTCCACCGCTTTGGGATACCCGGTCAGTGTTAGGCCCTTCTCTCCTGAGCGCACTTTGGCGCCCACACTATTCCACTGCTTGAGTGTGGCATACCACTCGGTGTGTTCGACTTCCGCAAATGCCCGATACATCGCAAGGTACAAGGCGTTGCCGCCGCTGTACGACCGCCCGGTGACTGGGTTGTTGGATGAGCCTGCCCGCCACGGGCGTACCCACTTACCCGTAGCTTGGCCCTGCTCAATGGAAGCCACGAGCTTCTCGATCAGCATCTGCCCGGGAGTGATTTTCTGCTTGGTCATGATAGACCTCCTCATACATGGTTGCCGAAAGTACGTTTCATCGGCGTTCGTGCGATTCCTATCGGTGTCGACCGTCCGCATCGAAGTGCTCGTCATAGCACTTGCCACACAGTTGTGTGGGGGATTGCTTGAGCGTGACAGGTATCACGTCCTCGTCACTACCGCAGCTGTGGCAGCGAGGCGCCTCCTCCCGCTCGTAACACAACCAATTATTCCCGTACTCCCTCAACGCGGACTTGAAGTCTGCCGGGTCAGCCCCGCTGGCCTCCACCTCGGCCAGCGGCCAGCGTACGCCGACCTGCACGCGCATGTCAATGCGGCCGCTCGCACGGTCCTCGTAGCCCATGTGGGCCAGCACACCCTCGGCAATCTGCACCGCCATGTGCAGCGCCTCCAGAGCCCGCTGACCGTTGCCGAAGATGGCGACGCGGTCTGCCAGACCGCTAGGCGTGTGGGCAATGAGCATGTGCCCATCCGCCTTGGTGTAGCGGTACTCCAGCCCGGGAATGCGGCTAACACGAGTCACCAACTCCGGGGCAATGCTGTTCTTGGTCATAATGACCTCCTCTTACAATAACGCAAGGTTGATCGGTTACCTGCTCCGAAAGAACTACGCGAGGCGATACACCTCGTCTAACGCGTAGCCGGGCTCTGCTTCGCTGGGTACTCCCCAGTAAGCGATACCTTCCCGCGCGTAGTGCTCGTCGTGCTGTACGTGGTCGTCGTTTGTTTCGTCAAATGTGATGTCCAGCACCACATAAAACTCTCGCGTGTTTCCTGCGCGATCCTTAGCGACGACGCGGTGCGTGCTATCCACTAGGGCAGCCCGAGCCAGCTTGAGGGGCAGCTCTCTAGAGAACTTACGTTCGTTGTACTCAAAGTACTGCTGAATGCGCTCTTGCGAGCCGTCGCCGTCAACGGGAAACATCTCGTCGAGGATTTCCGGCAAGTTGTAGCGCCACTCCTCAGCGCCCTCAAACTGCAACGCCTTTTGCTCCAGCTCGAACTTGACGCGGTTGGCTAAGTCCGTGCAGAGCTCTGCTGCGAGCTCGTAGAGTGCCTTGATCTGTTCTTGCGTGATGGTCATAGTAGACCTCCTATAAATAAACAGCAGAAAGTTACTGTTGCCTCTGCCATAACTCAGTATACCCTACTTGAGGACGGTGGCTACGCCGTTGATGAAGACGACGTAATCTTTGAAGATCTCATTCAGCCAGTCCTCCAATTCTGGAGGGTAGCCGACATCTATCGTGGCCGCATCCTGCATTGTCTGCAGGTAGCCGTCGTCGAGCTTGCTGCGAACGTAGTCTGGGTGCCAGTAATACGGCACCGATTCGTACTCGCGCAAGCGAGACTCACTTTCGATGAGCTGTGTGACCAGCTGTCGAAAGTGAGTCGACGTGGCCAAGTCGATTTTGAAGGTGACTATGTCGCCTCCATTGTCGGTGATGGATAGTTCCCATTGGTTGATCCATCCGCCGACAACGGCTTGCGGTGCCGAATCAAACAGATACTCCCAGTGTGGGGTGTTGCTGTAGTCCAGCCGCTGACCGTCGAAGGTCAGCACCAGTACCGTCGGCACACCGTCGCGCAGAAACGCGCGAACGGTCTGCATAGCCTCGAAGCGGTCGTGGCGAACCACCTCGCGGTTGAGGCTGCGATTCTCCATAGAACGGATTCCCATTACTGTGTACTCCATATGAGTACCTCCTTTGATGTATGCCGAAAGTACGTTTCATCGGCGTTCGGAAAACTAGTTGGTGAACTTGGCGATGAAGCTGAACGGGTACTGCGGCTTAGACCTAGCTTCCGCTCGGGACTCTAGCGCTTTTTCGAAACTAAGGCTGCGCTCTGCGCATTCCTTAGCAATCTCTTCGTCGCTTAGGCAAAAATGCCTGAGGCCGTATTCGCAGTGGCCTTGAGGAGTGACCTCAAAAGCCAATATGCTGGCCGTCACAAACGACGCCGTCCCCCATGCGTAGGCACGCCGCAGCGAACAGTCGCGATCTTGGATGAAGGCTACGGCCTCCTCGTGCGAGTTCAAAATAAAGACGTCCAACGTAAACGCCGAGAATAGTTCTCGACTGTTTGAGCAGACGACGACTTTCCATCCGCCGACTGCGGCGGGCTCTTTTGCTGTGTACTCCATATGAGTACCTCCTCTTACTACACCGCTAGGTTATACGGTTACCAGCTCCGCAAAAACTAAAAGAAGTACATGCGGCTGCCGTCGTGGTGGGCAAGCCAGACGGCTATCCAAACCCGCCGATTGCCACGGCCCGGCTCTTTTACCAGCCGGTACTTCAGCAGATAATCTCCCGAACGAGGAGCCAGCTTGTACACGACGTCTTTGAGCTCTTTGAGCTCGAGCGTGGTCGGCTGGTTACCCTGCCACGTCGGGTACCATGTAGCCCACGTGCGGGGGCGGAAATACGGCTTGCAGGCCTCTACAAAGTCCTCCATCCGCCAGTCTCCGCAGTCTCCCCAACACTCGGGGGCCGGTGTGCTGACGTCGGTTTCAACGTCGTACGCCTGACAGGTGCACTCACCACCAATGAGATCGTACATGTCGGCAGGCGTAAGCGCTGCCTTAGGGGTGATCAAAATGCTCATAACAACCTCCATACTAACAACACTGAAAGTATTTTAACGTGGTTACTCGACTCCACGGGGAGTACTACTCCCAATCGATCTCGTGAGACATCATAGATGCCCACGTGTCCCAGTCCAACTCGCGGATGTAGGCCGCAGCCTCCCAGCGCGCGTTTGGCCCGCGGAACAGCTTTTGCTCACCCTTGTAAATGACGCGGTATGCGGGCACCTTACCGGTGTCCTGCACGTACAAAGCGAGAAGCGCGTTTGCGTAGAGAAGTTGCCACATGGTAAACCTCCTAAAATACTTGTGCAAGGTTAACTGGTTACCTGCTCCAGAAGGACTAGATATACTGACGCAACTCTATGGTGTGCTGGTTTGGCTTTGCCGGGTGCTCAGCCAGTACACCCCGGTGGTCGCCTACCACTTCGACCCAAAATAATTCATTGTTTTCTTCGTACGGCGGCTTCTCGATTCGGTCTATGTCTTCTTTTGTGAAAGACATAAACGGCTTGATGATCTTCCATTCGGTAATCTCTTGGCCGCCGTCCTCTTCGGAAAAGCCCGACGGGCACTTCCCGTCAAGGACCCGTAGAGACCACTGAGGGATTGCGATTGGGCGGTTGTTGACGAGCAGGGTCCAGTTGTCCGTGGCTACCCACGGAGTGCCGTCGACGGCCCCCCAACAGAGCCGGAAAATGCTCTGCAGGGTCATGCGCGACCCCGCAACCGCAAACTCAAACGCGGCCTCGCGCCATTCGCCATCGCTCGACTCAATAACGTACTGAAGCTTGATGTGTTGTTCCATGGCACACTCCTACTGTTACTAAAGCGCAAGGTTGACCGGTTACCTGCTCCGGATGAACTAGACCTCGGCCACCTCAGTGACCGGAGCTATGCGAATGACCGGGTGCCTGTCGACGACGCTCAGCACAGCGTATTGTGCGTCGTCGACGGGCACCGCTGCCCGTGTGTGGAAGCTACCGACGTGGTAACTGTAGTACACGCTGGCCGTGCAGTTGTCCACGCCCCAGCGCGTGAACAAGTCATCAGCAGGTACCACACCACGCACGTAGGCGTGGACGTTCTTCACGCCCTCGCGTCGTGCGCGTGCCAACCCCGCCTTGCTCACCGTGAAGGTGACGTCGGCCAGTATCAGCTCGCTAGTGTACCCGGCGACTACCCAGCGGTTCTGGGTGTCGCGGACCTGCACCGAGAAGAGTCGCTTACGGCTGTTCCAGTACACACGGGCCTCGTCGCCCGCCTGCAGTACAATGTTCTCCATTTTCTTCTTCTCCTATCGCCCTACCCGGCGGAACTTCCGCACGGGAGCGAGCCACTTCGCCATCGTCGACCGGCGGGGCTTGAATCCCGCCTTCATCAGCTTGTTAATTAGCTGCATAACAACCTCCATACTAACAACACTGAAAGTATTTTAACGTGGTTATCCTCGACTCCACGGTGCACTTACTGAGGCTGCGTACCCCAGAAGTGTACAGAACCATCCTCAGCACGGCCGATGCCACACTGGTGGCCGAACGCAAGGTCTGTCCAGCCCCTCCATGTGGGCATGTACCGCACTTGGTACTGATTGCCCAGATTGCTTGACGGGTAGACCACGCCGTCGTTGACGGTAGCCACGTAGTCGGCGTATGCCGCTACGCAGTCACCGTGGTACTCGGAGTGCATCCACTCCAACCCGGTGTCGGGGCTGTAGTGGCTGAAGGGAGCTTTCTCCCCCTCAGGAGAGTACAGCCACTCGTTTGTCACTGCCAACGCCGGAGCGGCGTTGGTGACCTGCCAACGCAACGGCGATTTCACAGCGATTAGCCACCCTGTCGTTGACGGGTCTGGCTGGAACAGGCGGCCGTCGTCAACTATAAGATCGCTGACGGAAGATTGGTGTGGAAGGCCTGCATAGCCTACCACCGCCAATCGGTACCCGTAGGCATCTTGGCCGACAATGCCGATCGCGCGGTCAGAGACCGCTACGTCGGTGACGGTGTACAAGTTGAGCTTGCACACCTCGTCGGTGAACTTGGCGACCAGTGCCCCGAGCTGCTCGCTGGGGCGGCGAACGAACGCTGTCAACTCAGCCGTAGCCGAGTTGACAGCGACGCCCACGGCACCTGCCGCGACGTGGTCGCAGGCGAAGCGCGGGGCGCTGATGTTGTGGCCAACCAACTGGCCATTCTGGACGGACAGGCCGAAGCCCATCCCAGCTGCAATCTTGCGCATGTTGAATTCCTTTCCGCGCATACAGATCATACTCTCACATCCATATCCGCAGGTGAGCCTTGCGGGCTGAGCTACTCTGCGACGTTGCCGTCGATTTCGCTCAACATCTCCCATGGGCGGTGGCTAGGGCCACCACCCAGAGCCTTCCAGACCTGTGCCAACCGTTTACGGTCGGCCGGGACAATCACCGTCCCGTAGTCCTCGCCCAAACGGGCCCAGAGGCCCAGACGGCGAATTTGCGCAACCAGCCGCTCGGGGCTGCGCGCGCTCAAGGTGTAATGCTCTGTCACAGCTATCTCTCCAATAGCGGACCCCAGCAGTGCTGAGATGCCGCCCAGTGAGACGAGCCACGGCCCTCGTCCCACAGCAAATAAAAAGCCTTGAGTTGTGCTGCCGGGGGCGCATCACCTGCAGTTGGCCACGCTGCAAGCAGGGTGTCGGGGGACATTTTCAACTCCCACGCGAGCCGGTTGATGAACCAGCGGTCCTCTCCGGACCACACCCAATACGAGTTAATTTGGAACGCGCCCGTATCACGCGTGCTGTCGACGTTGACGTTGACGGCCTCCCAGTCGAGGGAGCCCACTCGTAGCGTGTCGCCGCTCTCGCACATCGCGACGACCGCCGCCTCGTGTGGCATTGGCAGCACGGGCTCTTCGCACCTGCCGCCTGAGTAGCACACTAAGGCGAGGAGGATCTCGATCATCCTACCTCCTTTCTGCCCTCCTGTAACCTACCAGTCCGTCTGTGAGGGCCCAGAAGCGGACTAGCCACACACTGCGGCTAGGCGTACGAGGGCACGGTAGCCGTAACTCGTGTAGTCTAGCCATACGACATCCTCCTTTCCAGTCGTTCGCTGACCCGTAGGCCAGGATGCAAGATCATTGTCGCAGGTGCATCACGTCTGCAATGGTGGGCAGAGTTTTGTTAACGGAGTACACGCCCATTACTCCGGCTGCCTAGAGGCCTAGGCGACGCCGGAGCGCCGCTTTGGCCTTGCGCATGCCACGCGCCTCGGCGCGACGAAGCGCGCTTTGCCGATGCCAACGCGCAATGCGGCTGACACGCGCAAGGGCGCTCCGGCGGACGGCGGCGGTGCGGGCGATGGTGCCGCGGTAGTACGCGGCGGTGGCTGCAGCAGCCACGATTGCGGCCAGTGCCGCGATGATGAGAGTTGCCATACGGCAATCTCCTTTCATCAGGTACCTAGGATAAGGTCGCGGAACGGTACCTTGTATTCCGCAGTGGTCATAGTAATTCTATTATAGCGGCATACTATGAAGGCCGCAAGGACAGGGAGCATACTCGCTACGTATTGCGCACTACGTAACGAGTATGCCCCGGCGAACTACGCTGGCCGGATCTCGGCCAGCACTACCACGCCGGCAGCCTCGAAGGCTGCGGCGACCGCAGCGCGCTGTGGGTTGGGTGGCAGCACCACCACCCACAACGCGTGCTCAGCCGACCACTGGGGCCGTACCTTGGCCTCATGCCCGTAATGGACCTGAGCCAAGGCCACGGCCTCCATGATCGGAAGGCTTAATCGCGCCATGCTATTCACCTCCTTTCTAAAGGCTAAGCGCGAACACTTCTCACATCCATATCTGCAGGTGAGCGTTGCAGGGGGCAACTACCAGCGGAAATCGCTGGAGTTGCGACGTGCCTCGGCGCGCTCAATAGCACGCTCGACTTGACGCTCAAGGTCGCGGCGCTCGCGGTCGATGCGCGACATCATGTCGCGGGCAGCGGAGTCGCAGCGCCACCATCCCTCGATCTTCCAGAGATTCCGGAAGACGGCGTTGCGGGCGGTCACGACGTCGCGGGACTGCTCCCGCAAAGACCAGCTGGCACCCTCCGCGAGCATGTCGCGGAGAATACCGAACTCCTCCTGAAGGCGCCGGCTGGTTACCAGCAAGCCGCCCACGACCCAAAGGCCGTGGAGGAAGGCGCCTGCGGGCAGAAGTACCATGATGGCCGCAGCCATCAGGTAGCCTGACCCGTACCCTAGCCACCACTCGTAGCCGATCCCGAACGGGATCGCGATCGAGGCAGCGACGACGATGGCGCGCAGCGCCTGCGCGACGAAGATGAACAGCCCTTTGATCAGTGTGGACATGACACAAACTCCTCGCTGTAATAGTACTGAAACAGCTCATCAGTACGGATCAATTTTACGTTACTCTTATGAGCAACAACCGTAGACACGTCTCACTCAATCGCACTGAGTGAGACGTGTTTCGCTGCTAGCGATCGAGGCGCGTTGCGTTGGCCCAACGGCCTTTCGACCGCTTCGACCGCATCAAGACGACGTTGGTGCCTTCGATGGCCTGCACCTTAAACAGGCTCCAACCAACCCGGCAGAATTCGCCGGGAACCAGCCACCGAGCCTGCACAACGCTGACGCGGTAGTACACCTCCTTTTCGGAGGCATAGTCGAGAACGAGATCGCCGACAATGATGAAGTAGACTGGCATACCACACGTCCTTTCTGGACATAAGCGAATCTACACTGTGTAGATTCGCTGATAATACTTCTCACATCCTACTGCAGGTGAGCATTGCAGGGGCAACAACTACCAGTTGTTGCCGTGCCGGCTGTTCTCGTGTGCGCGCTCGCAAGCGAATACGCGTGACTGGACGTCGGCGGTCATCCGCTTTGCAGCTGCTGAACAGCCGTACCACTTTTCAACTTCCCAGAGGACCCCGTGGACTGCTTTCCACTCAGCGCGGACCTCAGCCAACGCCTTGCGCTCGGCGTACTCGCTTTGCGCAGCCATGAACATCTCGACGGCCGCATCAAAGCGGTTACCCGCCTTGATGAGCTGTGTTGACCGCACGACTGCCTCAACGGCAGGTGCGATCAGCATGACAGCGAACAGGGCGATGGCCACGAGGTAGCCAACACCCTCACCGAGCGAAAGCTCGACGATGGTGCCGACAGCCGCTGCGACTGCTGCGGCGATGATTACTGCGCGAACGATGAATACAAACACAAGCTTAAGCAACTTCAACATGACAAACTCCTTGCTGTAATAAAGACTGATACAGCTCATCAGCACGGTTAAGAGTACCGTGGACACGTCTCACTCAATCGCACTGAGTGAGACGTGTTTCGCTGCTTACTCGACCTCAACGTCGACGACTTCCCAGTCGTCTTCGTCTTCGTACCAGTACTCATACTGGTCGTCAACGTCGACTTCGATCTCGGGGTCGAAGACCTCGATCTCGGGGTCGAAGACCTCGATCTCGGGGTCGAAGACCTCGATCTCGGGGTCGAAGACCTCGATCTCGGGGTCGATGGCCACGCTCAGCTCGTACATCCCGTCAGCCCGGAGGCTGACGACGATGTGGGCGGCGGGGATGCGGGCAAGGTCGGCGGTGGCGGTGGGGTGAACGATGATCTTCATGGGGTTGCTCCTTTCAAAGAGCTAAGCGAATCTACACTGTGTAGATTCGCTGATAATACTTCTCACATCCATATCTGCAGGTGAGCGTTGCAGAAGACACCTTAGAAGCGACGAAGCGCCTCCAAGATGTCCTCGACCAACGTCCCGCTACGTGGGATCTCGAAGACCCCACGCAGCGATCGGGGCATGGGGCCACGCTCGAAAGCGTGGTACTCGACGTTTACGCTACAAGCGTCAGCAACCAACTCCAGCTCGAGACGGGTGTCGGGCGAGGTGGTAGCAAACGCCACGACGTCCGCCCAAACACCGCTCACGCGGATGGTTTTCACGGTGTATCCGCTACCGGCTACGTCCATGATCTTGGTTGTGGTCTTGCCGTTGTCAACGATTGTTACAGTTGCCATGACCATGCTCCTTTCAAGAGCTAAGCGAACTACACTGTGTAGTTCGCAGATACTACTTCTCACATCCTACTGCAGGTGAGCGTTGCAGGCGGACAGCTACCAAATGGTGACGTTGGTCGGCCAAGCCACCGTCTCTTCGTTGTGCAGCATCCACTCGCGAGCCTGCCATTCGGGAGTGACGCCGAATGGGTTGCTGTTAAGGAACATGTCGCTGCATGTTCCGTCTTGTGAGCGGAAAACCCATCCGCTCATACCCTCGAACTTTTGGTGCGACCGCCCTGCGAAGGCCACGTTGACGTTCTGGACGTGTGTCATGGTCCAAACGCGACCGTCAGCGGTGGTGACCGTCTTGGGCTCACATTCGCCCTCTTCGAACACAATCGAAATCGTGTAGTCGGCATCAGTGCCGGCTTCGATCAGGAAGCTGTTGATTTCGCGAACGTTGGCGGCGGTCTGGGCATCGGCGAACTGGATCATGTTGAACATCGTTTTGTCCTTTCTGGACGTCAGTGACTTGTCATTTGCAAGTCACAAAGCAGTCAGTATTTACTGTTAATCTGACTGTTGACTATTGTGCATGGTAGTCACAAAGTAGTCATAAGTCTCCCCCCTATTTCCCCTGTGACCCTCACAAATTTTAAAAACCTATCGACCCGTTTCGATCTTTTACGCGGGCCCTTTGCCCTGCTCTTTGCCCCGTTTTGTGCAAAAAAAAAATCACCCCTGCATTTCTGCAGAGGTGAGGAGAGGGAGAGTGTGCTACAGCTCGGCGCTACAGCCCAGCGTTACAGCTCGGCGGTGCCGTTCCAACTGTAGCGAGCCGTGCCTACCGTGGCCAACATCATCTGAAGTGGCCAGTACTCGAGCGTTGCCTGAGCGTTTTGAGCCCCTTGGGCAAGGAGTGCCAAGACATTCTTGAGCACCGTTGGCGAGTAGCCGCTAATAAGAACAACGCCATCGTCGTTCACCGTAGCAGGCGTGTTGCCCGCGTCGTCAAGGTTCCAGAACACGATCACTGGCCGCTTGTAGCCTGCCGCAGCAAACGCTTCATCGGCCATCGTCAGCATGCTGTGGGAGCTCTTTACTGACTGATCAAACTGCATGTCGGACAGCAACAGCAAAGCGCTCGGCATGTCCTCTTGAGGGACTTTCCCTCGAACAGCGGTTTCCAGAAGCAAGTTCAGACACAACTCAAGGTTGGTGTTGAATCCCCATGGCGCGTGCTCTATGCGATCCCACTTTTCGGCAATGTTGCCTTCCAGCTTGTAAAAGCTCGGACGCTCGCTGAAAGTCATTACCAAATTGTGGTAGTCACCACGGTTCTTGTCTGCAAAGTACAGACCAAGGCTCATGGCCACGTGCCGTGCCGTGAGTGATCCGGAGATCGGCGTGTTCATCGAACCCGACACGTCAACAATAGGCAGCACATTGACGGCACCGACAAAGTCAGGCAACGCGTCCCATTGTGCTTGTACTGCGTCGACATCCAAAGCGGAAGCACTTTCGAGACCACGCAGCACGTCGTGAGGAAACACGGCAGAAGCGTTAATCTTCTGCTTGCCTGCCTTTACGGCTTCGATGTACGCTGCGTAGTTTGCAGTGTGGCGAGCAAACGCTTTGCGGTAGCGAGCGGATGCTACTGACGGAACGGCCGAGAAGCGGATGCTATCCCAGTCGTTTGCACACATCTGCTGCTCAACGACGCGAGTCAGCTCAACAACAAACTTGCGGTACTGCTTTGGAGTCGAAAGACCCATTGCTTTGCGCAAGCGCGCGGCTACTGGCCCTTGACGGGGCATCCACTTGGCGGTGAGCGCATTTCCCTTGAAAAGCTCACGCACAATGAAAGCATCAGCAACGTTCTGCATCTGCGGCGTGGTAAACGTCAACAGATCGTCCCAGCGACCATACTCCGGAATCTGGGGGATAAGCTGACGCACTACTGATGGGAAGTGCAGCTCCAAAAACCGCAACAAGTTGCGAAATGTCTGGCGCTCTCCTGCTCCACCACGCGCGTCGCGTGCCCACAGCAAAATACGGACAGCCGTGTCAAAGTCTTCGCTAAGCGCCTTTGCGAATTTGTCAGTTATGTCAACGCCGCGGCTCGCGCCGATGGCGTAAAACAAATCCAAGCACGCCGAAAGCGTGCTCCGGTATGCTTGCATACCGTTCGTAGTCGTCGTTTGATTCTCTACAGCCGCCGCCATTGTCATGGTGATTCTCCTTCACGCAAATGCACAGGATAAAAGAAAAAGGGTCAGAGTGGGTTTAGTGCGTACATTGATGCAGTTTGGTTGCTGAACCCACTCTTTAGTTAATCAGGATGAACGTTCGTAAACGCATATTACTGAAGTTCAGTGCGGCAGTCATCCTTATTGATACGAAGTATAACACACCTCAACAGAGAATGCAAATCAATTTCTAAAACTGATCTGCAGAAACTTTGTTCAGGTACCGAGGAATCCTCGGTAGCTCAGTTGTCAAGTATTCCTTGACAGCTGTCGCATGTGCGCGGCGTTGGCGGGGCAGGCGAGGAATCGAACCTCGCGCATGAAAGATCTACCACTGAGTTACTGCCCCATATGGTGGGCCGGACTGGATTCGAACCAGTAACCAAGTCGTTATGAGCGACGTGCTCTGCCGTTGAGCTACCGGCCCGTACCTGCCTGCGTGCCCATAGCCTAGGATGGTATCACGCAGGCTTTCTGTAGTATACCTGAAGTCTTGAAGAGCTGTCAAGCCGCGTACTTGCCGCGATGCTTCTTAGGGGGATCGATGTCGTTATACGCTTTGCGGTCTGCTTCGTAGCGGATGCGCGCTTTTACCGCTCTGCGCGCAAGCCGCCGTTGATTCAGATACGTCTGACGTCGGCGACTGCTAAGGCGGCATTGACGACAAAGACAGTTTGCAACTTTCATACATCACCTACGTAATCCTCGTTTCGCCGAAGAACCAAAAGTTTATCGCTTTGTGCATCCCCAGAGTACTGCAGCGGATGTAGTGGCTCGACAAAAAACATTGAACTGTAGTGCTTAGAGACTGAAGACAGCGCCTCCTCGTAAGCAGCCTCAGAATTTCGCTTGTAGACATCCTCAATTACAAGGTAAGCGCCGGGATTCAAAAATCGGTGAGCTACCGATAGCACTCGAACTTGATCATCAAATTCATGGCTAGAATCTTCAATCAGTACGTCAAGAAGTCGACCGCCAGCTTCAAACCCCCGCACTATTGAGTCTACTGAGCGAACGTCCATAAAGTGGTATTCAGTGCGAAAAAGCTCTGCACCGCGCGCTCGCTCAATTTTTTGCTCATCGTACTCCCACCCAAGTAAAAACGCGTTTGAAAAATACGCTCGCCACATGTGCATTGACTGATTGCGCTCAATCCCAATCTCTCCGACAGTAATAAGCTCGTTCCGAATCTGCCCAAAGAGCAGATCGTATACAGCAGTGTACGCGTGTCTGTGCCCACTCGGCGTATTTTCACTGAACGGCGACTTGTCGGTACCAGCCGCTGCCCCAATATTGCACAATTCGGTGCGAGCGTGGGTTGAATCGATTACAAGTTTGTTAATCATAGTTCTCCTATAGGTAAGTCACAAATGTGGGCAGCGGAGCTAATTTCTCCTCGTTACGCACGCAGCGTAAAAACTCATGCGCAATATCTCTAGGCGACTCTACGTAGAAGTCCCCCCAGCTAGAGGTACAAAACATCCCGTTAGGACTAAGGTCGTTGTTGACTACAACCAGCCCTTGAAGAGTCCGCGTAGGTTCGGGCCCTGCTTCGTGTATAGCAATCTGCACGTCATAGATAGATCGCCCATTGCCCCGACGAATGCACTGCTGCTGTACTTGATACCGCATACTGCACCTCCTAAATAAAACGATTGGCGTGCGTAGCCAACTTCGCTGCGTATGTAAATCCCGGAAACGCCCAAGTACCGCCAAGCCCTTTTAGTGTTGGGGCACACCCTAGAAACCGTGTCGGAAGCGGTCGATAAGCTAGCGCAAGATTTGCGTAGTATCGTTGAGCCTCTGTGTAGTCTGACCCGTGTACTGCGTAGGCCACGAGTCTTCCAACGTGAGCCTCGACCGCGGAAGACCAAGTAGCAAACGACAAACCGTGCTTCCAAATCTTCGCAACTGGGTCATAGGCCCATTGAGTTATATCCTCAGGACGGCTGGCGCGGGTCTTGCCGGTGACGCCGAGTCCCGCCGGATTACGCCGAGGACGCTGGCTCCACCAGCTGGTAAAATTACCAGTCTCGTGAACGCACTGAGCAATCGCCACAACGGGATCAACTCCAGTGAGCGCACACACTTCAAAGTAAGGTAAAACGATTCCTGTGCGAAAATCGTGTTCGGTGTACAAAGGCGTAGGTTTTCGACTCAAAAGTACGGAAATTACACGCTCTTGGCTTACTCGGGCAGGGCCTAAAATTGGCGAATCAGGTGTATACATTAAAACTCCTCTCCAACGTCATTAGTAGCCAATTGGTTCATAATGGCTACTGCATCTTTGTAGCTCAACGCCCACGCAACGCGGCGCGAAACCAACCAAGTAGCTTTCCATACTTCCCAAATGTTCCGGTTTTTGCAGATACGGTACGTTACGCCGGTCATATACCTCTCCTTTGCTAATCCTGCGGCTATTGTAGCACGCTTGATTTGCGAATGCAACTACCAATGATGGTTTAGAGAGTGCGTGTACAGTTGAAATTGGTTCCCTTCGGCCACTTTCTTCCAAAACTCCGGATCAAACGACTCAACTACGCACTGCCAGACCAGTTGGTTTCCAGTCTGCGACCAAAACGAAACCGCCTTGGTCGCACGCTCTAACGAAAGAAGCAGCCGAGAAAGCTCATCAGTACTGCACAATGTCAGGTCAATAACTAGAGTAATCATGGTCTTCTCCGTTCTGGAACGGAACGGTGTATCGCTCATGAGACGGCATGCCTCCCCACTTTTTTTGGTAGTACTCGGCGTTCTTGCGGAAGTTATGATGGTGCATCTGCTTACGCGTCCAATCAAACAAACCTAACGTGGCACTTCCTTTGTGAAAATACTCACCATCAACGGCGTGAGCTTCAATACCCGCCAGTTTCAGCCGGTAATGGTAATCGTTGTCTTCGAAATAAGCCGGGCTAAACTCCTCGTCAAACAGCCCGACGTACCGCGCTACGTCAAGGCGCATTGCAAAACAACTAAACATGTTTTCTCGAGGGGAAGCAAGGTAGCTAAACTCGTGTGAAGCCAGAGATGCTACTAAGTCGCTTAATCCACGTTTGTGCTCAATGTCGTCATTAGCAATAACAATCCCTTCAGCGCCACTCGTCATCGCTGAATTGATAAAAATGTTCCAAGAACGAGAAACTCCTAAGTTAAAGTCAGCGGTAGCGATTGAAATTGGGTATTGCGCCCGCAACTGCTCAACAATGCTTTGCTTGTCCGCGTCAATCTCGTTTACCATCAAGACGACGTGACTAAAAAGGCTAAAGTCAAGCGAAGGTAGATGACGATCACGCAACCAGTCCAGCTGGTTTAACGTGGGTACTGCGTAGTTTACTTTCATAGTCGGCACCACTTGGCGGACAGCTTATTGTGAACAGCCCGCGCCTCAGTTTCGTCAGTACCCCACCACATTAACAACTTTTGAGCTCCTTTGCTAACGTACACTAAAAGACTGGGGTTTGCTCGCGGATCGCGTACTAGCGACACAGTCATCCCCGTCTCTTCGTTGTGTCGTGTAGCCATCTCTTCAACGACCACTGTTTTTTTGGGCTTTGTCACAAAAACCTCCTGTAGCGCACTTTAAGGGTTTGATAGTACAATACGTGAATTTTAGGGTGGCCCCTTCTGCGCAACACTAGCCACCTCGTTCCCACTTGCCAAGTCGTAATCAAAACGGATAACAAGACTAACGCAAAAATATACTCCATACGCGATCAATTATAGCATAAAAAGAGCCCTCTACGCTTTTTAATACGTAGAGGGCTCTGACTAGGCTACTCCTCTGAAATTTTTGAAGTCGCTTCATCAAGGACCACCGTTACTTCGGTTGTAGAATGTGGGTCGAGAATTTCCCGAACCTTTTGCTCATCAAGGCTAGCCACATAAAAAGACACTTGCTCTTTAATTGAGCGCAGCAACGCCACTCTCGGGTTAAGTTGATCCTCTGCATTAAGCAGTTTAAACGCACTGTGGTACACCACTTGGGTAGTGGTAAAAATCATCACCAAAGAGTCAAGCATCCGATCCCAAGAAAAACCTTGATTGCCCATCGTGGCCAACGGGACTACGGCAGCAGCAATCAAAGACATTCCGAAGACTACGCCGAACTTCCACTCACTCGGCCACTCAACAACCTTGATACGACTAGCCAAAATAGGAATAACGATACCTACCATAATTTCAAACAACTTCTGTGCTTGGTCTACTGACACCCTATCCCTCCAATTTAGTTAATTTGGTCATCAGTGTTTCGACAGTGCGCTCAAGATCTTGGATGCGGTCAAGCATCCGCAATTTTTCGTCCTCCATCAACCCAATTTTTCGCTCTAGCTCGAGTTGACGCTGCCGTTCTTCTAAATTAACGCGCAGTAGATCTTCGTTTTTTTGCCGAAGCGACTGGTTGTCCTGCTCCAGCGTCTCGACACGGCTTAAAAGACTGCTTTGAAAGCGTTCTTCAGCGTCTTGTGAGCTTTTTTTAAAGCTAATCCACGCGATTAAGAAGCTTATAACGGCAGAAACTGCTGCGTACATCGATTCACTTGTCATATTTCACCGCCTAACTCTAAAAGAGAGGAGTGAACATACCCTGACCAGTTACAATAATACCACAAATCGTTACCTCTGTAAATGTCTCCTTTTACAGGCTCCGCGTTTACAATAACACTTTTGTTTTTGGGTAAAGTTTGCACGATATTATTTCCAAATTTAGGAGAAGAGCGCATATTTGAGTTGTAGCCCAAAACAGCGAATCTATGAGGTTGTTGTAAGCTAGTTACCCATGAAGAAAATTGCGGGTCAGTGACGCCAGAAGGATCAATTTTGCGGCCTTTTGGCTTAGCAATACCGCGATGAGTAAGTATTGCTAAGTGGCTGTACTGACGCGCTAGCTTTGTCAGACCTGCCCACATGGCGGAAGACCACTCAATTTCGGCGGGTGTAAAGTGAACTTCTACTCCTATGCTAAACTCGTTACCGTGGTCTGCATTGAATACAGCACCGGCATGCCAAGCGACATACCGGTCTGGGTCAAGTATCTGAAAAATTGTTCCGTCTTTTGCAACTAGATAGTGAGCACTCACTAAAGGCGAGTTTACCAGAAATTTTAGCTCGTTTTCAGACTTAGAGTTCGGGGCTCCATTAGTGGTGTGTACAATGAACGATCGATACGGGCTACTGGTCCTCCTCAGGTGGTACCCCTGATTCGGGGGGAGATGGAGGTTCTTCTGGTGTTTCGGGTCCTGTTGAATCATCGGCAAGCGACTCCTGTTGGATTTTTTCAAGCTCTTTTTGGTATGTCGATCCGTACATCTGCGCAATTACGTCTTTACTAATCGCCCCAGCTTGCTGAGCTTGAATGGCAAACTGAGTGAGTGCTGTCATGTCTTGGAACTGTACTGGGCTAAACTCTGGTTTTGGGTAAGCGGGGAAGTTATTTAACTCAGCCAGCTTTTCATACACATGCTCAACCCATCGGAGAATTTTTGAGCGCATCCTGTGCAGCTTACTTAAAGGCCCTAGCGAAGCAATTCGACTGTCTGAAGAGTTACTACGCAATGATTCGCCTACCGTCAGTACGCGCGGAAAACCCAGTGCCAGAAAAATTTCGGCGTTTGGTTCGACATACTTGACATCGCTAAGAAGAGCATCAAGCGGTGGTAAGATCCACTTGATGTCCACGGTGTGATTCGTAAACAAGTTAAAAACGCGATCTCCAGAAGCGGCCGCTTCTGCCATAGCTACTTTAGTGTAAGACAGGTCGTCATCAGTTGCTGGAAAAACGTCCGAGCCCACTTTAACCTGCCGAATTAGCTCAATAGAACGAGAAACGATTGTTTGGTCCATTAGCTTCAAGTATTCTTTGTGCTGCATGGCTTTGAGCGCGTTTTTTAAATAGGGTATGGGGTAATCTGAGTGAGAGAGTAAATCCCCGTAAATTGGAAATGCCTCTGGAAGAAGAAAAAGACGCTGGCCTTTAAGAACTGCTTTAACATACTCAGGGTATGCTTTGACAAGCTCTCGATAGCCTTCTACATCGTCAGTACCATCTGGGCGTTTACCTTTTTGTTCAATAAACGTTACGTCTTCGGGGGGAATTTCTAAATAGATACTGCGTTCGTACCCAGTAGGGCGACGTTTCAACCGCAAATTGCTAGCGTTTCTGACCCACACTGAGTCAGGGACTTGTACGCGTTTTCGTCCAAGCGAGCGGTCCAGCTTGTTAAGCATCACGGTTGTGTACGTTACTTCCGGCACCGCAATCCCGTTGACTAAGTACTCTAACGCAATTGTTTCCAAGTACGGTTGTAAACGCGCGGCTACTGCATCAAAATACGTTTTAACGGTGGTGTCTACAGAGTCTGTATACTCGTTCTGTAGGTCTGTGACGGCCATGTCTACCATACGGTTAAGCACAGTACGCGCAATGGTGTCCGTCTCGAAGAAGTAACGGCAAAACCGAATAAGTTCGTGGTACGTGTACTTTTTTGTGTTGTCGAAAGGGGCTTGAAGCGGATCATAGTACCCTACAGTGTTTAAATTGTAGGTGTAAATAGGATTCGGCGTAAATCCCGCGACGGTCTTTGATAATTCTGACATTTTTTACCTCGAAGTGAATTGAGTGGTGGGTCTTCCTAACGATTGTAGTTGTTTTTCTTGTGCGGGCTCTCTCAGCGCCGCAATAAAACAAAGATAGCTCGCGTAAATGTGATCGTCCGCAGACTCACCAACGCCCTTTGCGGAAGTGATATAGTAGTGCATTGCTCCGCTAGCTCTTCTTTGTCGAGCTAGGCGCTCTAGTTGAGAAATGCCTTCGGCATCTACTTCGGAAAAAACCAGCTCGCCGCTGTATATGTTTTTTACAAGTTCTTGAGTACCCCACGCTTTAAACGACTCGCTAACGTCGGTATCTCCAACCACACCTACGGAAATGCGCTCGTTGAACTGAACAGGCACAAGCCGTTTACTGTAACTCATAGACGCGTAGTCAGGGCGTGTTTTTAGACTCTGCACAATCCCCGCACCGCCACCACCAGCACCAATGTCGACTGCTATTAAGCTTGGCAGGTAGGCCTTGGCTAAGTAATCAATAATTTGCTCTTGCTCTGGGTAATCGATTCGCTGAATTCGGTATCGTCGCAAGCAGACCCAATATCCCTGCGTTTTGACAAACACCTGCAAAATAGTCGGATCCGAAAACCCGGTATCGATTGAAAAGACAACTCCGTCGTTATCAGGCAATTTAACAATCGGCAAAGCTTCCCGATAGGACTTTCCTGATTCTTTTGTAGCTTGACTATAACGGTAACTGTAGAAATCAAATGCGACTGTCTTCATCTGATCTCGGGAAATCACTTGAAAGCTTGGAGAACCGTGCCTTCCTAGTATTAGCTGCTGAAATGTGTCGCTGTCCTCTCCTCCAAATTTTACAAGAGCGTCTTCCCAGTCTGCTCGTGTAAAGTACGGGTTGTTTGGGGCGGGAATTCGGTATTTTTTAAACTTCTTCATCTTCATGTCTAGCACATAAATAGCCATATTACGCATCCCGTTTGGAACACCAAAGTATGCTTCTTGTACTTTAGGCTCCCACGTGTTAATAGTCGGCTGCAGCTGATTAAATGCAGTCATCGGAAACAACTGAAACTCATCACCACAGACTTTAGGAATGTGCAAACCTACAAGGTTGTTTGCCTCCTTGCTGCCGGCAATACGTGCGTACATGCGATGCTGTCGGTCGCCCAGCCTAAAATCCATTGTTCCCTTAGACCGATTGATGCGATTATTGAGAAAATCTTTTAACATCGGAGAAGTGGTGAACTTGAGAATAACGCGATCCAGCAGAGGCGTTAACTGGTTGGTATTTGGGGTCACGAGCAGCTGCTCAGGAGTTTTTGGAAACTCAAGATCTGAATTCACAATCTGGTAGGTTAGTAGATCTTCCAGAATAACTGAGTTATGTACAATGACGTTTTCGCTGATGTAGGTTTCGTCTCGATAAACGTGGACTGAGTAAGTAGCGTTAAATCTAGCTGTTCGAGTAATCTCCGTAATAGGCTCCCAGCGGTAAAGCTCACGAACTTCAACTACGGGTGCGGCAACAGAAACGCCCGGAATGCTGAACACGCTCCAAAAGACTCTTGCGTCTTGTGTAGTGGCCGTCTCGACATTCCACACGCTGTCGTCAATGTCAAAATGGTGTTTTTCCTGAGTATGATCAGCTACTTTTGTAAGCACTGTAGATACACCAAAGTACAGCAGTATTTCTCTCCAGTCTTCTGCATAAGTTCGATTGAGCACCGTAATTCCTACTCTGTTAAGGTCTAGCTCGCCGTGCTGTGCAAAAGCGGCTTCTACAAACGCTTTGATTGTCTGCGGAGTTTTTGTCTTGATCCAGTCAAGACGATTAAACCTGCGGCGCTTTTTGCTAAATACCCCCAGTTCAATTTTTAGCTGTGTAAGGCTATGCCTAACTCCGCCTGCTTTGTGTCTGTCAAGAAACACGCGGCCATCGGGCTCTTTGCGGAACTTTAGATACAGCTCGTCAGCTAAGTTTACTAGCTCTGCCTCTATCTTGCGAAATCTTGGCTTTATTCCGCCAGCAGCTTTGCTGTAGACACCGTCAACCATGAAGTAGCCCAGAATACGCGCCTCGGCCCAGCTGAGCGTCCCATCAACACAGTGATCTGTCGGCAACTTGTTGGCGACCGCGACTAAATCACCCACACGAAGGTGACCTGCTAGTACGTAACCTTGAGGAGTCAAAACCGGATGTAAGTCAGTGGCGATTAGCGGATTAGTTGTTCTAGTGCTTATTTCATAACACCGCTTCCACTTATCTCTACGTAAGTAAGCCCGTCGTTGCACAAAAGCCTGCTGTTCTTCTGAATAAGCATACGCAATGAATGAGGGTTTTTTCAAAAGCTGCGTGATGCTCTGATAACCCTCTGTGGTGTATATTCGCGCATGTGCGGGCTGGCATTTTCCAATAGCGCGCCCGCCAGTAACCACAATGTGCGCGGACTGGTCTGTTAATATTTCTTTCTGATACGGCCTGAATTCAAATTCTTCCGCTGGCCAGTTGTTTCGGTTCATGTCCCCATAATTAGTAGACCGCAAGAACTCGTTTAGCCACACTGGATCTTCAAGCACCTCTAAAAGAGCATATTCGTGATCGCTTAGCTTAGGAATCAACATCAGGCTCGTCCCCTTCGTCTGGGTCTATCAACAGCAAGTCATCGTCGACCTCGTCAGCTGTAGACCCGCCAGCCTCTGCGGCTGGTTTGACGACTTTGTATCGATATTTACGTCGCCACGCAGAGTCTTTAACGTCAAAAAACAGGTCGCGTTCGTCGCGCTCTGCAATTACGTCATTGTTGCATTGATTACACTTTACCCTGACTTGAAACGGCGAGTGCTGATGTACCGCGGAAAACCGAGCAACCATAATCTTACAATCAGGGCAGTATAGACGCATCAGGCGCTTTTCGAGAAAGTCAGCCGCAACCGCTTTCAAGTTAACCAAGTACTCAGCAACGGATTCAGCGGATGCGCTACTTCGCGTCTTTCGGTCCAGCGCAAGAGCGCGCTCGAGCTGCAAGTTGCGCTCAATAATGTCTTTTAACGAAGAACCTAACCGCTGGATTATATCTATGTTATCTACGGGATCATCATCAGTAAGCTCTTGGAGCTTTTCCTGAATACTCTCGATGATGACCTGGTTGTTGATAAGCATTTCTAAGTTAGCCCGGTCGTTTGGCGACGAAAGCGTGGCTAAGTCGTATTTGTCTGCGTAATCTGCTAAAATCTGTCGAAATCTTTCGTTTTTCGCCATGGTTCTCCTTTAAAAGTGCAGGTAACTTATGTTACCTGCACCTACTATTGCCGTTATTTATTGTCAGCGGATGGGGCAAGCGCCGCCTTCACAATCCGCCTCCAGAGTCTCGTCAATCAGCCCAAGCCCTTCTCTAACGACCAGCGCATTCATTATGTTTTGGCCGGTAATGCCATAAATCTGGGCCGACCGGCGAAAATGCTCAGCCTCGTCAATTTCTTCGTACGGCATCAACGGGTAGGCACCGGTATGCTTCGGCAAGAACGAAACTCCAATGTAATCATCCCAGCGCTCAAGCAGCAAGTCGATCAGGCTGTCCACTTCTTCAGGAGAAAAAGTGACAGTAATAGAAGTGTTATGATCACTCCAGTACTTTTGCAAAATAAAGTACCGATTAAGCTGCTCTACAGCAGACTCTGAAGAAGATGGACGGTTGGCTGCGGTTTTGATAGGAAACTCAATAACCCACGTACTAGCCTCTTCCATTACTTCCTTTTTAATCTGCGGGTCCATAGCATCGTATACGTCTGGAGCGGCGTACATTGCTTCTGGATAGATAACAAACCCAAGAGAGGCCATAGCCCGTGCCAGCGGGTCTGTGTTGCTAATGCGTACACGGCGAATGTAGTACGGAGCATATGACGCGTGCGCACCGGAGCTCACTGTTGGAAGCTGAGCAATCGTTCCTGAAGGCTTGACACACGTCACAAGCAGTGGATGCGAAATACCTAACGTGTCCGCGTAGCCGTAAGCGGTCATATGAGCAACTTCCTGCATCTCTTCAAGAAGACTGACAAGCTCAGGGCTTTCGGTTGTAGTGTCGACACCCCATCGATCCATCGCCTCTACGTATCCGGTAATGGACACTCCAGTAAGTCGATCTCTACGCTGCACTGCCGCCCAGTGCGGCAATTCCAACTCGAGGGTTGCCATACGCACACCTATGCGCGTAGCCAAAGCAACGGCACTCATCAACCCATCGCGGTCAAGCACACCATCTTCGCTAACATAAGCGGCCATATTCACCTCGGACAGGTTACACACGCCGTTGTCAGCTAGCAAAATCTCGGCGCAAGGATTAGTACCGGCGTACCAAGGCCGACGCTTTGCTGAAGCTTCTGCATTTACAAACCCCGGCTCTCCGTTATCCATAATCCGCTTAAAGATGTCTGTAAGTTTTTCACGAGTAGGCTTCTCCGTGAAAAACACAGAATTGTTGGACATAGAACGGTATCGCTTACTCTGCTTTGCGGGGTCTGTCCACAAGCCGGTCTTAGCCTCGAGAATTCTCTCGTCATCGGCGGCAAACAACGTAATTTCACTAGAGCGGCGAACGCCCCCCACCACAACAGCTTGTCCAATCAAGTTCATAATGTCCATAGCGTTTTCAGTAGAAAGCTGACCATGCGCTTCGTCGATTACCGCAATGATTTGGCGGTACATGTTACGAAGTGCTTCATGACCTGAAGCGCGGCCTCCAAATGTACGCAGTGGCTCTCCAGCGGGGCGTACGTGGCTGTAATCAAAACGGAGGACTACTTGCTGGCCTACTCCCTCTGCGGCCTTCTCCAGCAAATAGCGCAACCCGTCTACCCAACCCTCTTTACTGTCGCCCACAGTAATAGTGTAAGATCCGTCTTGGTGAAGAACACATGTAGTGGATTCTTGACGATAACCCGCGGAAACAGGTACATACTCGTTTTCAAGGTAGACTAGTGTGCCCACCTTAGGCAGCTGCGCTACATCTTGCGGGAGAACGCGAAACCCTACACCAGTTCCTAGCATCATCAAGTAAAACGCGTCGATAAACGACTCAAACCGATCGACAACGACAAAACTACAGTTAAAGTTGCTAAGCGGATATTTCTTAGCTGCCTCTGTACCGCCAGTCCACAAAGTACGCCCTGCGGGGAAAACTTTCAAGTTAAACATTGCGTCAAATAACACTTCAGCCTCTTGCTGAAGAGCGAACGGGTATCCCTCCGTATCCAGTGACATACTGTATTCAACCACGCGATGTACGGTCTCTTTCCAAGACTCACGGCGGTTACGTTCTTCAACAAAACGGGAATAAGTACGTAGGTAGACAAACTGACCCAGCAAGCTGGGCCATTCGGGATTATCTGGGTATTGGTTCAAAAATTCTTGCGATAGAAGCGGCATATAGCCTCCTTAGTTAATTTTAGGTTCTGTAAAGCGGTAATTTGTCAGCCGTCGCTTTATCAGACTTAGGTTGTTAAGATACTCAACATGACCGACCATGTACTGACGAACTTTATCCATAAAGCGGAATGCGTCTTCTCCTAGATACGGTATTGTAACTTCGTACCGATCAAAAGAATCTGTACCTTGTTCATTTACCGTAAACTCGACAAAGAACGATCCATCTGCGGAAACGGACCAGCTTATGATTGCATAACGCAACTGTGAAGCCTCAGTACTCAACGATTATCTCCGCTACCTTTAAGAACATTTCGATTCTTTCGGTCGAGCAATTTATCATAGTTTCTTGTGGCTACCTGCTCAAGAGAAAGGTTTAGATCACTAGCTAAGCAAGCTACATACCAAAGTACATCACCAAGTTCGTCTAAAACTTGAGACTCTACTTCAGGTGTAAACGGAGATTCTTCAGATCCGTCTCTAATGGCCTTCTTAAGTTTACCTAACACTTCTCCAGATTCGTTTGCTAATCCTAAAGCGGGATAAATCACTTTGTAGCTATCTGGATACACACGGGTCTGGCTTACTAGCTCAGAATACTTGTCAAAAGTCATAAATCCTCCATAAAACCTTACCTATTGTATTTTACCTCAAAAACGGAAAAAATTCAAAAAAAAATGGCTATATACTATATATATATATATATATATAGTATACATATACATTTAAGTAATATACATATTTTAGTAAATTAGTTATTTATCCGTTATAAATATTCAGTAAATTCTTATTTTTATATTTCACGTATTTTCTTAATTCGATCATTCGATAGTTTAGGGGATAACGGGTAGTTCAATTATAATTTTTCGTGTCAAGTTCCGCAAGTGACTTTTCATTAGAATTTCATTAGAAAGTTACACATAATTGCTACATGTTTCCGTTTCTGATACAATAGGGTAGGCATATATACAAAAATAAATTGCCAGAGTAACCTATGAAATCAAACAAGTGCATTATTTGCGAAGAACCGAGAACTTCTCTATCTCCGTTTCTATGCTCCGCCTGTATTCCCATGTACAGTCCTTACGTACACACGCAGTGGTTTAGAGAATTAGTCAAACTACAAAAGCGTCAGTTTCAGATCGATCGTTTAGAATCTGCTACTTTTGAAGAGTGGGCTCAAGCTCCGCCTCAATTTTCTTACGGTTCTTCAAAATCAAGAGGAAGGCCGCGAAAATCAATAACTATTGAAGCGTATATTCGCGCTAATTACGTCGAAGGCATTTCTATCAGAAAAATGACTGACTTGTGTTACAGCCGCGGTTTAGCCGTTTCTCGAGAGACAGTCCGCAGCATTATAAACAAGATCAGACTGACAAATAATTAAAGCAGTTATAGGAGGATTTTTATGCCATTAGAAATTCCGTCAACAAGTTCATCTAATTTGGGAACTGTTGAACTAGAAGAGAACGGAGTAACCGTTCATTACCAACAAATGGTTATTAGCGATTTAACTGGCCAAGCTATGGGAACATACGAAGTACCCATTCCTGTACTTCCAGTAGTTTCCGGGTATGTGTACAGTTACGCTTCAGATAAAACAGTACTTCCTGTAGGCGGGGTGTACATCTCAGAATCGATTACTAACGCAAACGCGGAGCTTGTAGAAAACGAGCTGTTTCCGTTTCGTATGACCGCTAAAGGATCTATAAAAACTGCTGCTGACGGACAAGTAAACGAGCTCGTGTCTTCACTCAGCACAGGCTACGACGATATTTACGTCACAGAGAACTCTTTTTCAGCCGCTAACTTAACGCCACTTTCTATTAGTGGTGCTTTCTTTGACACATCGCGCACCAACGTCCGCTATGTGTACATTCCGTTAATTCGGTCTGGTTGGCGTAGCCTTTCTTTTTCGTTCAAGTCAGCGGCCAGTGGAGAGGTAGCTTTGTACATGGACTACGGAGCTGTAGAAGCAGATTTGCTTGCGGATGCCTTTCAGGTGGCCGCTAACACACGGTATGCCGTTTTAGCGACTAGCGCCTCGGGTGCGGCGTTCAAAGCCGTTCCAGCACTCAGCTCTCCGGCAAATGGGGTTATCGTTTGCTTTACCCCCGCGGAGTCTGCTGCAGGTACGCTTGAATTTCACATTACTAGGGGGAGTTAGTATGTTAACAGAAACACAGCAAGCACTTGTTGACGATCTAATTGAGATTGCTGACGAGTATGGTAAGTTTACGTGGGGTATAGACGGAGATGGAGCACACTACGCTCCTGCTGCCGATAATCCATTTAAAGCACAAGGCATCGTGTGTCGCAATTGTGTTTTTTACTCAGAAGAGAGTAACTCTTGCACAATTGTCGAGGGGAGTATAGAACCAGAAGCTATTTGTAAGTTCTGGGTAATTGAAAATGAAGAACTTTCTCCTGAAATCGACCAGCCTATGGACGATGAAGAAGAGGAGGAGTATGCCGAAACAGAAGCTGAGATGGGCTACTCAATTTCAGCAAAGTATAGCGGCATCAATTTTAGCCCGCCAGCAGGTGTACGCTCTGCTGCTAAGCGCGGTCTAGCTCTCCACGAGAAAGGTCTAAGCGGTAAAGGTCTAGAATCTGCCACGGTACTTTGGGCTCGTAAGTACACTAAAGGTCAGTCAGTATCCCCCGCGCGTGCTCGTATGGGTAACCGATTTTTTGGAAGAAACTCTCGATTTGCCAACGCGCCGAAAGACTCTCCAGCTTGGGTAAGTTGGTTATTGTGGGGCGGCGCGGCGGGCCGTGCTTGGTTTGCACGATTAGTTCGGCAGATGGACGCAGCTGACAAAAAAACATCGGCAGCAGTGAAAGGTTCTTTGTCGTTAAGTACTGCAGAGCAGGACAATCCGTTTATACGTAAAATTGACTTGATTCTCACAGATTTTTCTCCAAACAACAACAAAGAAGCTATTCCCCGGGAAGAAGCAGAGAATATAATTAGAACGGCCGTAAACACGCCGCTAAAGATTAACGCTTTCGTTTCTGAGTTCTCTTCGTTTTACGAAGGGCACCAAGGAGCTAGTCCAATTGGGGCAATCACCTCAGCCCGCCTTGAAACTATTGGGGATCGCGAAGTTATTAAAGCCGAGGCATACATCTGGAAGCAAGAATTTCCGGGTATTTACGATATGCTAAAAAGTCAGCACGCCAGCGGTACGTTTACCGGGACTTCTTGGGAAGTGTACTACTCAAGTGCTGAAGAGGTTGACGGGGTTCGCTGGCTACGCGGCGTAACTTTTGCAGGGACGTGTATTGTTGATGTACCTGCGTACGGAGACCGCACTCCTATTCTAAGCGTAGCAGAGGAAAAAATGGAAAAAATACAACAGGAACTTGAGCAAGCGCTTACGCTGGTGGAAGAGCAGAAGCAATCCATCACAGAGCTGCAGCAGCAGCTTGAGCAGTACAGACAGGCCGAGCAGGCTGCAAAAGCTGAAGCTCGTCGTGAGCACGTACGTCAGGCACTGAGTGAGATATTCTCAGCGGCCGAGGTTGAGGAAAAGTTGGATGCGTACGTTGCGTTTGACGACGCTATTCTTAAAGTCGTGCTGTCGGATATGGCCCTTGGGGCCAAGAAGACGCAGGCTAGTGAAAAGCAGCAGCCGACTGAAACTCCACCGTTGCCTGAGCCTCATTCTACCGACGTTCGCCCGAAGAGCATTAAAACCTTAGCAGCTGAGCTTCGGCAGCTGAAAAATTCAAAGTAACAGAGGAAGTTAAATGGCAGTAATTGTAACCACTAACGCGAGCCGACAAGGTGTCGCGGCTTCGACGATTGTCGAAGGGCGTGCAGTCGTTGTGGGGGCCTCGGGGATTAGAAATGATCTCCCTACGGTTTCCTACGCCGCCGCCAACACGACTCAAGGCGTTTATGTCGCCTTTTTCCCACCCGACGATTTTGCCCGTCCTACCTATGCCGACATGTATACCGTTCCCGGTATTCGTTCGTACAACCTTGTAGACGCGGGATTGTACGGAGATCCTACTTTTGACAAGATGCAGTACTTGGTACCGCGTTCTATGTGGCTTGAGCCGGCTGCCTACTCGGGTGAGCTTGTGGCTCTTCACCGCGGAAAGATTGGTATCACCGCTGGTTGTTTTGTAGATAGTGCTGATATTAAGGTACCCGGGGCTATGATCGCCGTCGGAGCTTCAGGCATGTTTACGCACACCAACACGGCTAACCATTGCGTAGGTATCGTAGATAGCTATCAGGCTGCTACTGGCGTACTGTACATCGAGTTTAACTAGGAGAAAATTAGATAATGGAACATAATGAACTTCAGCGAGCGGTAGCCGAGTACGCAAAGACGGCCGGAGCCTCTCCAAATCAAAAGTCGGCATACGCCGAGCTGCTTATCGAGATGCTTGAGCCGCAGCACTTGACCCTTGACCTTTTTTCAACTTTTATGCCTACTCGGTCAGCTAGTGAAGGCGACGTAGTTATCAAGCGCGTTCGTCGTGGTCGCTATGCTGTACAATCGATGGTTCCCGGCACTAACCACCTCACTAACCAGCCTACTCAAGTGCACGACTACCACTCATACGTCTATGACCGTTTGATCAGTGGTGTGCGCGAGAGCTTGTGGAACATCCAAGCAGGCAAGACGCAGACTATTCAAGACTTGCGCAATCAGCTGCAGCTCGATATTACCGATGCGTTGGTAAGCAAGGTGTTCTCGTTGCTGACCACGGTGTGGAACAGCACTGACACTCCTACTCACTACGTCGAAACGGCTGCTTTGACCAGCGCTGCCGTTGAAGAGTTGATCGAGAATGTTATGTACACAGCAGGCAACGTGCGTGCTATTATGGGTACTCGCAAGGCTTTGCGACCCATGTACGAATTTGCAGGTTTTCGTGAGTACGCTTACACCGACGGTAGCGGCTTGATCGCTTACCCAGTCAACGACAAGTTGATGGAGTACCTAAACACAAACCGCATCACTGCCTTTAAGGGCGTGCCTGTAATTGAACTTCCGCAAGTATTTCGCAACCGTTTGCCGAACCTGCGTGAGACGCTGATTCCTGATGACAAGGTTATTGTCATTGGCGAAAACGCTGGAGAGGTAATTGTATACGGCGACATGCGCTATCAAGACTACACCGACAACACAATTCAGCCTCCTGACTATGTGTTGCACGCTTACCAATCTTATGGTATGGTTGTAGACATGCCGGAGAATATCGGCGTAATCAAGCTTACCTAGGAGCAATTATGGCAAAGAATAACATTTACCTAACTATGAATCACGACGTACACCGCAGGTACGCAAAAGTACCTGTAAATATCGTGGCGGGGCTTCGGCCGGACCCGGTTGATCCGCGTATTCAGGTTGGGTGGACTCTCAACACTGCGGAGAGTGACTACGACTTGGCCACCAAACGACGAATTAACTTTGTCTACGAAAACGAAGTTATTGAAATCTATTCAGAAGCCGAAGATCGGGTGTTTCGCAAGCTGAACCAAGCCTTGTTGAATGCAGGCCTTTTGCGAGAGTATGTAGGTACTGCGGAAACAGAAGTGAGTGCTAATTTTCTAACTGATGACCAAGTTTTGGAGATTGTGAACATTCGCTCAATTGCCGACTTTAAGCGAGAGCTTCAGGCCATCACTAGTTCTGTAACACTACAGCGCGTAAAAGAGCGGGCAGAAGACTCTAACGTCACGGTTTCCAAGTTGAAAGCCCTCGACGCTCGAATGCAGGAACTCACTAGTTGAGCTTTTCCGCGCAAGCTGCTTTGATTCGGCAACAAAGCGAACGCTGGTTAACAGATCTGTGCACAATCCGTAAATTTCAAGGATACTCTGTCCAAGACGGCGAATATACTGAGTTGTTTACAGAGCTTGAAGACGTGCCGTGCCGAGTAATCAATCGCTCAGGTCGTCTGCAGACAAACTTTCAAGGCCAGTCAGAAGAGGTGCAGCTGCAAGTCAGCCGCGCCTCTTTACGATTTCAATTACCGTTTGACACGGCGTTGACAATGCAGGATAAAATCGCTTACTCAGGCATTTCTTTCGACTTAGTAGACATTCCACTTAAACACTCGTTAATGGGTGCTTTTGTCGTGGAAGTGGAGCGAAGTCAATGAGCGACGCAAGGCAGCGATTGATAGACTTCACCGCGTTCATTGAACAAACACCAGCTCATGTAGCAAAGGCGCTGAATGCCGTGGTGTACCGAAACGTTGAAGAGTATCTAGATTCACTTAATGACATTAGTCCGGAAGAAGAGATACGCATGATCACCCGCTGGAGTCCTGTGCAAGAGCAAAACACCAATGAACTATACAGAGAGCGCCTTTTAACATTTAAAACAAAAAACAAAGAATTTATTCAAAAATTTGGTGAGGCCGCCTTTGCACAGGATGTTCTTGAAAATCCACTAAAAGCTGCTCTGGTCGATGAGTCTATTATGCAATTGTTTCTCATGGCCGATCAGATTTCGAGCGCGATAAAAGCCCAGAAAATTGACGGTCCAAGTCTTGTGGCAATTGCCGAAAAAGCAGTGACTTTGGCAATCCGTGATGACGGGTTGCCCGAAATCAAACGAAAGATGACTGAGCTTGTAGACAGTGCCGCAAAAAAAGCAGCGCACGAGTTCATAAAAGAACTACAGCCTGATTTGTCGAGGTACGTCGCCGAACTAGTCAGCCCGGTGAGCAATGATTGAAAATAGTCTGTATCCTAATGTGTGGCGAATCATCGCGCGGGCTTTGGCACAGTTAACCACTCCTTACAATGGAAAGTTTTTCTTTATGACTGCCCCAGCAGAGGTAGGGTATCCTTACTTGATTTATCAAGGCGACCCTAGTCTGAGCACTGCCTACGGCTTGCTCAATCAGTCTGCTTGGAAAGGACTCGTCACACTACGTTCAGTTTCGCTTACGATGGCTGAATCCACTGATTCACTGTCGTACACGCTAAACCAACTAAATACACCCTTACTTGTTTCGGGTGTGCCCAACATCACAACCCCGTATCACGTGCAGATGTACCCGTATAAAACATACGCTTTTCCTGTCGATCAGCTGAATTCAAAAGCGGTGTACACTAGTGCCGTAGGTGTTGAGGTATACATTACTCCTGCAGAATAACTGCGGATCGCGGGCGCGGAAAAAAAATAACAACAGAGTCAGCGCCAACTCGAATGGAGAACTTCTCTATGGCAATCGTAAAAGGTATTGAAGGTTATCTGCGCATGGCCGCTGTTTCAGGCGGTGGTTATGACAACATTAAGTTTGTGTCGCAGTGGCAGGCTTCGCTTCAGACTCAGCAGGTAGATGCTGGTCCGTTTCTGAATGACAACGGTAAGATGTACTCGTTCACCACCACTCGCCGAATTAACGGCTCGTTTCAGGTAACCCTTCCGATTGATCAGCAGACCACGCATACGCGTTTGATCAATATCTCAAATTCTGGTGAGTACATCGCTTTGCAGTTGGTGTCGAAAGGCGGTTACACCATGACGGTTCCGTCAGCAATCTTGACTGGTTACCAGCTCACGAATGCAAGCAATGATCAAGTCACAATCTCGTTCGACTTTATGGATAACGGTGGTTTCACTGTTGCTCCTGCGGCTTCTGGCGATTATAGCTAAATAGTAGCTGAACTCCCTCTACGCTAGCAAACACAAGGTGTTTGTGCTATTATGTAGAGGGAGTTTTTTTTTATTGGAGGATATATGATAGACTTTGCAGTCGGCTCTAATGGCGACTACTACGAGAGTATTGATGAACTTGAACAAGCTGCGTCTCCAAACGAGCTTGACGTAGTGATTCGAGGACTTCAAAAACGAGTGCGTATACGTGCTTTGACGTTTGCGCAGATGGAGAAAATTAACCAGCTAGCCACTAAAACAGGTAATGAAGTAGACAATACTGAATTTACTTTACACACGCTGGTTGAAGGTATTGTGCGTCCAAAGCTGACGATTTCGCAGGCTCGTCGCTTGCTTGACGTAAACGGGGAGGTAGTGCGTGAGCTTGGTGAGCAAATTTGGACGATCGGGAAGATTAGCAAGGGTGAATTCGACAAATTTGTCGAGGCGCTACAAAAGGACGCCGATCTTACCACCGCTATCGAAAAGGAAAGGAACGCATCTACTGAGGAAGCAAGCTGACGCTACTCGCGAAGAGCTTGCGTTGTGGATTGATCACTTTCTAGGGTATTCAAAGCTCTCCTCGTTTCATGTGAAGCGAGTAGGGCTAATCACATACGCGGAAATGGCCGCGCTTATTTCGGCCAAATCATACGCGATTGCGTCCAGCATCCGACGCAAAGAAAAAGAACTCGCTGAGCTTGAAGAAAAAGCTTTAGGACGGGAGGAGCAATTATTTAAATTATTTATGTAGGTGAATATGGACGAAACAATAAAGCAACTAAAAGAGCTGGCTGGTCTTGTTGAGGAGATTTCTAAAGCCTCTCCCGAAGCCGGTGCGGCTCTTAACGCCGCGTTTAGCCGAAAGACGGTGAGTGACTTTTCAAATGCTGCTTCTAGCACCTCGGTGACGGTCAGTTCCGAGCAGCAGCAAACGATACAGCTTGCCAGCGTGTTTGCAGACCAGCTTAAAGACCAGCTTAAAAATACAAGTGGCGTAACTTCTCCAGATACTGCCGCAGTGCTTGCAACTGTAGTGGACTCGCTTAAAGAAGTCACAACTGTCCTCAAAAGCACACTCGAATCCGCAGGAAAAACCGCAGACCCCGCCCCGGTAACCACTTTTACGCCAAAGGCGGCAGAGTCGCCGGAAAAGACCCCAAAAAACTCCGCGTCCACTGCAGAGTCTGTCGAGGTTAGGCCGCGCGGACGAAATCGAGCAGGATTAACGGTTACCTCCAGCGTGGATACCGCTGTAGTAAGCGTAGGTAATCAGCAGTTTAAGGACGCGTTTGGGTTTGATCCGGCTATGGCAAGTGAATCTTCTAGAAGCTACACTAACTTCAAAAGTTTAATGCAGCGGTTTGCCGATGTACTAACCCAAGGCGGTGTAGAGATTCCAAACGCGGTAAACAGCATTCTGAGCACGGATCAATCGGGTTTGTTTAAGGCTATTAACGAGTCGGTAAGAGCCCGCAATCCTAAGCTGGCCGGGGCGGAGTTAAACGCAGAAATTCGGGCTGAGACACGGCGAGTTTTTCGTGAAGCAGTGAGTAACCTAATCGGGTCGCTGGGCTTTATCAGCTCTGAGGGAGAAGTTGCGTCTGTTGGTTACGAGTTATCGGGTGTAGACGCGATGGACCTTTCGCAAAGACAGCTTAAGGCTGCGCTCAAGCAAGTCCGGGCTGCTTTGAACAGTACTGAGCGGAGGGGCGGCCCGCTTCCAAGACCGACTGTTATGTCAGATGTCCTAGCGCAAGTGTTTGGCGAAGTGTTGGTAGGAACGTACACCGGAGAGGACCCAGATACTGGGGTAGTTGCAGCGGTTAATGAGCTGAATTCGGAGGCAGCCTCTATTCGTAACGCCTTTGTAACAAAACGCTATGCCTCGACTGGAGCTGGAGTACGCTCATTTCGACAATCGCTAAATCCGCGTCGTCGAGACCGGGATGAAGCGTTTGGCATCGACACAAAAGCAGGGTCACAAATCGTTGGGTTCGAGCCTACTGTAGTTTTTCCGGTTGGGTTTCAAGAAAAAGTTGTTAAAGAAGGACAAGCGCTACTTACCCAAGCTCAGCAAGACATAGCAAACGGAAATATTCTTGAGACTAGCATTAACGGCAACGCAGTTAGTTTACCAGCAACACTTGCTCGGCGAGTAATGCCTGCCTTACAGGCAGCTCAACGGGCAACTAGTATACCCAGTGTAATGGGTGGAGAAGTTACTACCGGAAAGCAGTTTGCGGGCATGTTTAATGGAAGTAACGCTGATGCTTCCGCAATAGACTTACTTACCGCTGATCTAATCCGTAAGTACATTAAGACTAATGCGTTGCCTGATGACGCACCTGCTACATTTGCTTCTGAGCTGTTTGGAGATGTAGCTGACGAACAAAAGCAGTATTCTACTCCAGCAGAAGTTTTTGTCGCTGGTTTGCTTGAGAATCTAGAGCGTGACGCAGCTTACCAAGAAAAAACGGCGTATGAAGCTTCAACAACAACGGCTCGGGAGATTGCAAACACTAACGCACGTCGAACCAAACAGCAGATTGCGTACGTTAAAAAGTTAATTTCAAAAGAAACTACTGATCAAGAAAGAGCGTATTTGCTCACTGGATTATCAACAGGAGCCGGAATTACTATAGAGCAGGCAGTTGGTTCTCTTTTTGGTGCGCAAGCAAACGCTACCGAGTTTGCAAACTTTGCACCTAATATAGTTAACTACGCAAACCAGTTAATATCGGAATTAGGGCCTTTGGGCGTTGCTACTTCCCGTAGACCTTACGAAACACAAAGTAGTGCAGTGCGTGTAGCTGCTGCGGTTGCTAACCAAGTAGGTGGGGATACTGAGGCTTTATCGCAGCTACGCAATCTGAAGAACATGAGTAATGCGGATTTTGTAGCCGCGGCTAGTGAACGCAGTGTAGGAGGGCAGCCATATGCGGCACTAGAGTTTTTCTCTGACTATTTTGGATTGGGAGTACAAAAAGGAGATAGAGGAGGTACTCTCGCCGCTGCCCAAATTGCTTCAAGCTATTTGGATGCAGAAGGAAACATTGATCTAGAAAAACTAAAACAACAGTACGAAGAAAACCCGCAGATGACTCGTAGAAACCTGCAGTCTGTCTACTACGCACGCACTGAAGCAGAACGCAGAGATATTCCACTTGTTAAAATAGCCCAAGCGCTGCAAACAGTATCGGCCGAAGAGCGGCAAATACTACTGTCTGAACTAAGCCAAGCAGCCCCGGGAATGGCTATGGTTTTGGAAAGCCCAGCTACGGTAAAGCAAATTTTGGCCGCAACAAAAAATCCTACAGGACAGGGACAGCTAATAGACGTAATGAGTGCTATAGCTCCTAGCATGCAGGCGGCTTTTGCGGGCTACGTAGCCAAATCAGCTGGCATCGATTTTGACGAAGCTCGCGCTTTGTTAGCAGCAGATACAGTTTCTCCAGAGTTTGCTCCGATTGCAAACATGTACAAACAGCTATCAGCAGAGGCAATAAATAATCCTGCAAGTTCGTTTCGTCAAGGTTTTTCATTTATAAACGCGATTGACTTGGCCGCTAATCCGGCTGCGCTAGACTTTGTTGCTAAGATATTGGGAGAGACTGATCAGTTGGCGGCTATACGTGCTGAACAGCAAGCAGACATTACTCCTGAGTCGATGGCGGGTGAGCGATATGCAGTCCGCGGCCGAGCGGCCGCACAGTATCAAAGCGTAACTGGTATGTCGGTGGAGACTAAATTGCGCGAATTGCAAGAAGCGGAAGCGCAACTTGCAAAGCTGCAACAAGAGGCAAGTGTTTATGCTGCCGGTACTCCAGCTCGTGCTGATCTTGACCAACGTATTGCAGAAGTAAATAAGCGAATTGCCTCTATTCAGTACGGTAAAACTCGAATGGAAAGCTTAGCAGCTCGTTTGACCGTACCCAACTTAAGCGAAGAAGATCGTCGTCAAATAAATGCGGAAATTGCTTTACGTGAAGAAGTGTACCGCATGACTGGGGGATACGATGTGTCTCCCGATGAGGGGTTTGGAGGCAGTGACGAGGATCTTGCAGTCAGAGCACAGCGCAAAAGACAGTACTTAGAGGCTTCTCGTCGTGTCGACTCTAACCCGGCTAATCGAGTGTATAGAGATCTTTTTGAGCAGTTAGAGCAAGACAGACAAACACGCCTTCGTGTGCTTTTTGGGGACGAGAATGACGCTGGTAGAGACACTCAAGGGGCATTGAGTTTTGACCCTGAAGCATCTTTGCGCAACAGCTTTCCAGTAGATGACTCTACTGCTGCTATGGTTCGCGGTACTCCGTTGGCTCACTTAATAGAAAAAGTAGAAGTAAGTAACGATGAGTACTTACGCTCTGGCGTTGAGCTAAACAGGCTTTTTTACCGTCAAGAAGCTCCACTCAACATTGTAATCGCAGAAGAAGAGGCAGCAAACTTACTGGAAGACTTGCGTAGCCGTGAAACTTTAACGGAAGAGCAGGAAAAACAGGCTAAAAAAGCAAGAGCAACTCTACTTAGTTATCTTCAACTTAAGCCAAACTCTCGGAAGTCTGATAAAAATCTAATCGCTGAGTTCAGACGTCTTCGAAAAAAGAAGGCCAAAGAATACCAGTCTAGCCAAAGGCATCACCAGCGACTAGCTGTGGAAGAACAGTATAAGGTAGACTCTAGATCGCCGTTACTTGACCTATATAAAGCTCTTAAGTTAGCAGAGAGCAGCAAAAACCGCTCTCAAGCAGGGTATGCAAAAAATCAAGAATTATTGAGTAGTGAGCGTGAACAACTAGCGGCATTACCAGAAGATGCTCCTGAAAGAGCTGAGCTAATTAAGCAAATTACAGAACGTGAAGGTAAAATAGCTACTTTTGCTGAAAATCGGGATTTATTTGCTCAACACGAAGCTGTGCTAACAGGTATGCTAACAAGCTCCACTGTGTTTAAACAGCTACAAACTGAGCTAGACTACGACCCAGGGTGGGTATCTGCTGTGCAGGCTCAACAGACGCGAAGTAAAGATGCCGCTGAAGCGGCGCTCCGTAAAGAGCAAGGGCTGCTGAGCGGCGAGCGCGAGCAGCTGACGGCATTGCCAGAAAATGCCCCCGAGCGTGCAGACTTAGAGAAAAAAATAGCACAACGCGAAGCAAGGGTGTCTACTCTAGCCAAAGAGCGCGATTTGTTTGCTCGGCGGGAATCTGTGCTGAATATCGTCACAAGCGGCCCGCCGGGGTTAATTCAACAGCGTATTCGGAGTCAGTATAACGAAAACCAAGCGCTGCTAGACAGCGAGCAATATGGACTATCGACGTTAGCAGAAAACGACCCCAAACGAGCGGCCTTAGAAAAGAGTATAGCTGAGCGAGAGGCAGTGAAGTCTATGCTGGAAAAACTCCAGCAAGGTTTAACAGCTGGGGTGTTTGAAGTGCTCGACCAAGTGTTGGCTAACCGTAGCGTGTCCGAAAGAGCTCAGCCCGCAGAATCGTCAGCCGAGATTTCTAAGCGCGCATTAGATGCTTATGTTGATCGACTTAGTTCGGAGTTAGTCTCTGGTGTAGACGAAAATGCTCTTATAAAGCAACTAGCCGAGTATGACGCACGGGAACGCAGAGGGCAGAAGTTGTCAGCAAAAGATGAAATTGGAAGGACTTCTGCTCGAGACCAGCTACAAAAACTATTTGCGCGCCGCATCGCGCGCACTTTCAGCGATTCGCCAAAATCTAAAAACCTGCAAAACATATTTGGCGCAATTCTTGGAAGTGCTCCACCACGTTTCTTAGTCGAGCGCGGTGACCCTGAAGCAGTGCTGAACGATGTCGAAGTCACCCGAATGCTGCAAATGTTTACTCAGCTGGACGAAAAAGGGTTTGCCGCCCTTGAGCAAATTGACCCCACAAACATAAGTGCCTATTCGGTTGACCGCGCTTTGACAGGGCTTGAGGGTAATGAAACGCAAAGAACGTTGGTGGAATCAATTATTCAGTTTCTTAACACGGCTAATGTAGGCCAAGCGCTTGCGGTTAACCCTCTTAACGCAAATGTCGCGGCTAACAGAGCACTCGCTTCAGCACGAGCACAGCAAGTGCGCGATAAAGCGACCGGAGAGCAGCTGTTTTTTGACTTAGAGACTTCAGTAGCGGGCTTCGGAGAAACACCGCGTATTTTTCAATATGCTGACAGTGGAGGGCGAATTCTTGAGTCTAGTGCAGGCCTTAGTGAGGCAGAGAGAGCAGAGCTAGCCCGAAGCATAACAAGTGCAGCGATGCAGGGTACACAGATTGTGGGCCACAACATTAGATCTTTTGACCTGCCGTACCTATTCGGAGGTGCGGAAAACGTGCCCGCGTCTGTAAGAGAGATGACTGTGGACACTTTGGAGATGGCTAACGACCTTGAGATTCCCGGGTCGCGCACACTTAGTGGTCTTGCCAAGTTTTTCGGAATTGAAGTAGACCCGACAAAAGTGCATACGGCCGGATACGACGTAGAGCTAAATAAAAAAGTGCACGCCGCGCTGCTGAAACAGCAACAAAAAATGCGGGCAGACCCAGAAAAAGCACAACAGGCAATGGTTGAGCAGTTTATTGAACAGATAAACCCTGCTCCACCTCCACCTCCACCTACGCCTACGCCTACGCCTACGCCTACGCCTACGCCTACGCCTATACCTCCAGACCCAGTCGCCTCTTTGCCCCCTCTACCTGTACCTACGCCTGTACATGGTGAAAAACCTATTCCTGCGGAAGAATGGTATAGCCCTGCTTTTGACTTTATAGGTGCGGCAACAAGAAGCAAACCATACTTTAAGTATCCTGCGTCACAATTAGGGGTTACGGATGATTCGGAGTTTGACCTAAAGCGAAGCAAAGTACTTAATAACTTAGAGGCCAAAACAAAAGAAGCTGAGAATAGCGATCCTGAGGCTAAAAGACTACGCAAACGCACGAGAAGACTTACTAAGCAAAGAATGGGTCTTGAATTTTTAGTTAATCTGCCAACTTTGTACGAGGAGGCGCAACAAGAAGAACAGGACATTCGAGAAAAAGTGAAAAACGGCGAAGCTTCGGAAGCAGACCTAGAGCGCGTGGTACAAAAGCGACAACGATTAGAAAAACTTCTACCGGTAGCTAATGATCCGCGACGAGAAGAGCAGTTGGCCGCTGCACAGAAAAAAGAGGACAAAGCATGGGAGGAGGAGGATGAAAAGTACGCACAGATAAGAAATCAAATACGTACAACTGACCCAGAGATACTTGCGCAAGTTGCTGACTTACGAGTTTTGTACCGACGTCTGTATGGAACACCGGATGCAGTAGCTCCAGTAGCTCCAGTAGCTCCAGTAGCTCCAGCAGCTCCAGCAGCTCCAGTAGCTTCACCGGCTCGAACTCATTACAACGCAATGCAGCGCGCTCTTTTTGATTTTACTTCTGGTCCTTTATCAGAAAAAGACCGTAGAATCCAAGCGGCGAGAATGAGTTACTTGTTAGCAAACGTCAAAGCGCTGGATCTGCTACAGAACGCGCGACTTTCCGCTTCAGGTAATTTACAATTAGTCGACAACGAAGGCCAGCCAGTTAAAGGGGATGAGGCTGCCGACCGTTTGTACAGAATGTTTGGCATCAATCCTAGCGAAGGGTTTACTCCGGAGCAGTTTGCTGATGCACAAAAAAGAGCGGCACAGATTACCAGTGCCTACAGTGATTACCGGATCGACGGTAGCTTTGACGGACTAGAGCGGTTTTTTGGCACAGTCGCTAGAAATACAAGCGTTAACGGACGTTATACGCCTGAAGCGTTAACGACTGTTGAAACGTATGCAAACGAAATGCCTGAAGGCTTTATGAGCCTGCTTTCTGATCCGTTGAGTAACCTTAGAACGTACACGCGACGAGCACGAGGAGCGCAGGGGCCGGGCAGGTCAGATCGTGAAGCTACAGGAAGAGCGGCCGCGATTGCAGTGGAGAACAGACGATATAAAACCACTGATCGGTATCGTAGTCGATACGTGAAAAGGGCGCCTACTCCAGAAGAAGTCGCCGAACCAACTGTTGAGCCTGCGAGTGCGCCAGTCAGTGTGTCAGAAGCAACAGTGACTCCGTCTATAGCGCCTACTGTTTCGGTTTCTGCTGGTTCTACAGAGCCTTCAACCTCTTCAGTTCCCGAACCTCCAGTTTCCGAGGCCACCACTCCGGCAGCTGAAGCTGCTAAACCGAAAAGAGGCCGACCAAAAGGCTCAGGGAAAAGTGCCGGAAAGAGTCCTTCGGCCGCTTCCTCGGCCGGCTCTGAAAAAATAGTTATGGGCGGCGGAGGTCCGCCTGCAGGCGGCGGTGGTGGCGGTGGTGGAGGCGGGACTTACCACATTGACTCAAGCGGCTCTATGTCTTTTGGCGGGCCCACGAATATTAACACACTCGACGCAAAGTCCGTTTCTCTGTCAGAGATTGCCAAGGTCGAAATTAGCACCGGTGCTATGAGCATTAGGATCGATAAAGGTGCTGAAGGCGGTGTACAAGTTCAGCAGATATTCCCTGAGGGATTTGAAGCCCCGACACGTCGCGGAAGTCCTTCGCTAATGAGCGTGCAGAACAATGTCGGGCCTGATTCAGGAAGGTCTATTCAGTCTGCATACTTTACTGGGCCGGTTTCCGGGTTAGCCGCCGGCGGTGGTGGCGGGTACTCAGCAAAAAGCGACGCACTCCAAGCCCGCGAAAACCAGCTGGGTATTTCTCGCAACAACTTCCAAAGCAGAATTGGTCAATTTGCGGGAATAGACGACGTGACCGCTCAAGAGCAAATTAAAAAAGAAACGCAAGATTTTGTTAAAGAGTCTTTGAGGTTGCTACAATCGGACATTCTGCAGACCGACGCGTACACAGCGGGGACGGCCGCGGATGCTCCGCGACTAGCGTTAAAACAAGCTATTGACGAGATGATTGATCCGGCTAATGAAGCGGCTGTGACTGCAAACTTTGGAAGCCGCCTTGAGGCAATCAGCGCATTGGCTACTGCGTATGTAGACAGCTTGGACGCTTTACCGTTGTCTGAAGAAACTCGAAAAATTACGAAACCTGAAGTTGGCGAGTTAAATCGCACGCTTCAGTCAGTGCGCGAGCAGAGTTATTACACAACAACCGCAGTGTCCACAAGACAGAATGCACTTGAAGCGGCTGCCCGAGATAAAACAAAGCAAGAAGAATATGCTGCTCGCGATAAAGCAAGACAAGAAGAATACGCTGCTCGCGATAAGGCAAGACAGGAAGAGTATGCTGCTCGGGATAAAGCAAGAAGTGTCGGTGGTAGGTCTGGTGGCGGCTATTACTCCAAAGACGCGGTTTTACAGGCACGCGAAAATGAATTAAACATTGCAAGAGGACGCTTTCAGGAGCGCACAGGTCAATACGCTGGTCTTGATAATGCGGCTGCTCAACAACTACTTAAACAGCAGACTACCGACGCTGCCAAAGCGTCTCTTTGGGCAGCTTACGAAGCAATGCTGGAGCTTGGAGACGTAACTGACGACTTGATGGTAAACGAGCCTTGGCTGTTTGCTGCAATGCAGCTTGAAGACATAATAGATCCAGCAAACGCTCCAGAAGTTGACGCAAACTTTGGCGAGCGTCTTGCAAAGGCAAGTGAGTTTGTAACGCAGTACATGACTAGTCTCGACACCGCGCCTTTAACCGAGGAGCAGCGTGCGGTCGCAAAAGCAAAAGTAGATGAAGTAAACAGTATATTTAAGTCTGTTCAAGAGCAAGACAGATACACGCTTGGTGCTATATCTAGCGATCAGCGCGATATAGACAACGCCGCCAGAAATAAAGCGCGAGAAGACGAGGCGGCTGCTCGAGAAGCAGCCCGTGTCGATGAAGCTGAAAAAAGAAAGCGGGACATGAGCGCGAAAGAGTCACGAACAGCCGCGGTTCTTACCGCAAAAGGTGTCTTAGGTTCAGCCCGCACTGCTTTTGACCTTGCTGGTGGCGAGGTTAACGGGCAGTCTTACGCAGTCGGTCGTGCAGAGCTTATTAAGACTACTGTAGACTCGCTTAAAGAAACTACAGAACTTGACAACCTGAGCACTGCAGTCGCCGGACTTTCTGCGGCAGAGCCGGCTAGCGTGCACGAGTTTACTGATGCTCTCAAGCAGCTTAATGACGCCGCAGACAGTGCAAACCTGACTGAGGCCGCGGCTGCGTTCGCCAAACTGACAAAAATAGCTGCTGACTTGCAGGAGGCTATTCCGACAAGTGCTGCTCTCACTGACGACCAAAAAGAAGAAGCGATGTCGGCGCTAAGTTTGTTTACTGCTCGAGCTGCACAAACCGACTACATTAAACCAACTGCGGGTGTGATTGAAGCAACTGAGCGAAAGCGTATGAGTGTGCTTGAAGAGCAGCTGCAGGCCGCGGCGAGTCGGCCGGGCTTTTTCGGTTTGCAGCGCGACGCTACTCAACGCAGGTTGCTGAAAGAATACGCGCAAGAACGGTTTGGACAAGCAGGCGCAGACATTATGTACAATAACCGCTCAATGCGATTTCAAGCACGTACTGAACAAGGTGGAAGAATTGACCTTATTGAAGCAAGCTCTGAGGACCTTAAGCGCCTTCAGGAAGACCTGAGCAATGCAGGTGCACCTATCGGGCTTGAAGAGCTGCAAAAGCTGCAGAACGTGATGAGCCGCACGCAGCAAACAAGAAATCAAACTCCTTTTGCCGATCCGTTGTTTTTCGCTGCATCTCGTATTCGTGACATTCAAACTCTTGGCATGACCGCAATGAGCGCACTAAACTTACCCAGCACAATTGCTGGAGTAATTGATCAAGCAGCCTCTCCGGCGTTAAACGCGGTACGAAGCATGACGTCTCTTAGAGGTTTGTCGCGTGATCAAGGAGTATTTAACAAAGCAGTCGCTGCCGCTTCAGAACAACAGGCTCTCTTCGGAGGATCTCTAACCTCTAACATCGGCAGTATTACTTCGTTCATTCCTCTTACAAACGCTTACGGTGTGGACATTAGTCAAGTAGTGAACGTAGCCCGAAAACTAGCGGCCTTTGACCCCGCACAGGGCATGGAAGGGG
>JACCEC010842684.1_pt1 | contig 75695 bp, 61 predicted proteins | sample 7450121 | NCBI WGS metagenome assembly JACCEC01 (sample SAMN15323455, study PRJNA562643) | freshwater metagenome | isolation source: river surface water | place: USA:Blue River Watershed | collected 2017-08-18
CTTCCCATCCCCCCGACTGTTTCTCTTCCCTTTGGCGGCGACAGCGCAAGAAAGTTTGCATTTGCCTCCAAATGCACTTAAATGCATGTGCACGCGGGTGCGTTACCGATCGATTTGCGCGCGCAAGAACTATAAAACAAACACACTCACACGCGCACTTCTACCACCCCACACCCCACACACCCCTAAACAAGCAACCATGTCGACAACGATGCTGAAATACACGTTGGACGACTTTGACCGCATTATGTTTGACGGATTTGACTACACCGTGCCCGACGCAACTTTGGCCATCATCGCGGACTTGTCGTCGAAAGTCGGGTCACCAGGCTTTGCAAAACTCCCTTCTTCTTCTTCCTCCTCCTTCGCGAAACGCGATGGGTTGGGGTCGGACGATCTGCCAAGCCGAAACGCCGTTGCGTCGGTGAATCCCTACAGCAATTTGATGGTGCGCTCCTCCACCTCCACCGCCGACAAAAAACGGCCCAAGAAACCTCGTTCCGGCGACGGAATGTCCTTGGAGAAAGGAAACGGCAGCGCGGGTGGCACCGTCCAGGAAAGCGACTGGGAGAATTTGCGCGCCTTCCAATCCACGCAATTGGAAGAAAAAACGGGGGTCGCCGCCAAAATTAATGAAATCCGTGGGTTCATCAACAAGTTGACGGAGACAAATTACGCGGACATCTGTGCGAAGACCACCGTCTTGTTGCGCGGTCTGTCGGACTCGCCCGAAGAATTGCGCAAGGCCGTGCGCCATCTGTTCGACATCGCTTCCGGCAACCGCTTCTTCTCCAAGTTGTACGCGACGCTCTACAGCGAATGGATGGAGGAGTTCCAGGTCTGCCACGACGTGCTGAAGGAGAGTTTCCACGGCTTCATGGAACTCTGTCGCACCGTGGAGTGTCCGCCCGATCCCACCGAGAACTACGACGACTTCTGCCGCGTCAACCGCTGCAACGAAGAACGCAAAGCCTTGGCGCTGTTCTATGTGAACTTGACGCGCCGCGGGATGCAGGACGAAGCCTCCATGGTGCGACTCACCCGCGATTTGTTGCAGCTGTTTTTCACATCGATGGTCCAGGAGAATCAAAAACCCGTCATTGACGAGTTGGCGGAAACCATCGCGCTCTTGTATCAGAAGGATTGGGTGGAACAGTGCGACACCACCGTGTGCGCCCCCATCGTCAAAGACGACGACGCAGAGGGTGCGCGCAGCTTCACCATCCATCAAGCCATTGAACATCTCACCAATTGCCGCGTGCAATCTTTCCCCAGCTTCACCAACAAAGCACGCTTCAAGTTCATGGATTTGATCGACGTGTGACCTACTTCCCCACCCCCTCCGAACACGAATATTCGAAAACGCGAAAAATGGACTGTGGTTGAAAAAGTTTCGGCAGATTGTGAACAAAAACACATGTAATTGTTAAAAAAACCAAAAAAAAGACATTTGTAGTCGTGTGACTTTTTTTTTCAATATTCTTGTTTTAATTTGGGTTGTTACCAAAATGTTGAAAATAGATGCAATGTACCACACCATTTTTTTGCAGCGGCAATGTTGGTTGTAACATGGTGAGGTGGGGCATTTCACTGCCAATCGCTGCGACTCGACTCGGGAAATGTCGCCATGTGACGCAACCAGCGCGCGATGTTGGAATGGGCGGCTGCATGCACGTTCGTGGATTCGTGCGTCAACAACGCGTTGTATGCACGACGGTCAATGGCAGCAGGAGCATCGCCACCTAGGTAGTTGTAATGCGCAAGATGTTCCTCCAATGCAGCAATGTTTGCTTCTCCGTCGTCGCCGAAAAACGAATTGTGTTCCGTCACCAAACTCACTATCTGCGAAGACATCGTGGGTGCAGGCGACACGTACGACGGTGGAGCACGAATGTGGTCCGGGATGGAGGCAATGCCTGTTTTTTTCTTCCCGGAAACCTTCTTCGCAGACGCCGCCGCCGCCGCTGGTTGTTGTTCCGCGTCCAGGAGTGAATTATTCTCCGTCTTCTTGGATTCACTTTCGTCGATCGACGGACTGCACAGTGGGCGTGGTATGTCCGGGACATGGTTTTTCGCGTGTCGAACAAATGGCAGAAAGGTGATTCCCCCCATGAATGGAACCAGCACGTCGGGGATGTGCACTCCATTGCGTTCTTGGTGTGTTTCCAACAAGCAACATATGGCGCGACCCGTTGCGCACAGGGTTCCATTGAGCATGTGCACGTAGTGTTTGCTTGTCGCATTCGCCTTTTTCATGCCGCAACGAATTTCCATCGGACGCGATTGGTAATCCGTGCAATTAGAACAAGACACCAATTCGCGGTATGCGCCGTATCCGGGAAACCAACATTCCAAGTCCAGCTTGCGCACCGCCGCATTGTTGAGTGCACCCGACACGATGTTGACCACCCGGTATGGAAACTCGAGCGAGCGATAAAAGGTTTCCGCCAACTGCATCATTTCGTCCTGCATCGCATTCGACTTGGCCAAATCGCCCTCCACAATCGCAAATTGCTCCACCTTCTCAAATTGGTGCACACGGAAGATGCCCCAGGTGTCTTTGCCGTGCGAGCCCGCTTCTTTGCGAAAACACGTGGATACACCGGCGTAGAGCAGGGGCAGTTCCTTTTCATCCAACCATTCGCCCTTGTGATACGCACAGATAGGTTGTTCGGAGGTGGCAATCAGATACCGCTCTTCGCCGGGACGGGTGGTGGCGCCAGTCGACGAAGAGTTCACTGAGTACAACTCTTCGTCGAATTGTTCCAATTGGGCGACTCCCGCCATGACCTCTTTCTTCATCAAATACGGCGGCTGTAATAAGCAGTACTTGCGCTGGCGCAAAAACGCGATGCCGTAGTTGAGCAAGGCTTGGTTCAGCAAGACGCCCACATCGCGCAAAAAGTACCCACGATGACCCGCCACATTCGCCCCGCGTTCCGGTTCGTATCCCCCAATTCGCCACAACAAGTCGTGGTGGTTCAACAACTTTTCGGACGGAAGGAGACGCGGCGTACCGCAGACACGTTCCACTCGGTTGTGCTCTTCGTTGTTGTGCACAGGAACACTGGGCAAGACGATGTTGCCCACTTTGTTCACCAGTTGATCAATTTCCCGCTTCAAATTTGCTTGGCGCGTTTCTCCATGCATGATAGACTGGTCAAAATACAGTTTGTCGCTCAACCAGTGCGCGAGTTGTTCAGAACTGTTAACTGGTTCTTCACCTTTGGCAACGGCTTTCTTGTGATCAGCAATTTGCTTTTGCAACACATTCCAGTGTTTGCGCATGCAATCGAGGTCGCCAGTGAGTTGTCGCCATTCCTTGTCTTTCTCGGTGATTTGGTCCACGATGTCCACCGACGCGAAGCGAGCACGTTGCGAGGCTTTGATTTGTTCGAGGTTGCCACCCTCTTCGCGAAACGCTGCAATATCCAAAGGCATGCCGACGATTATGACAGAGACTACGATCGAGAATAAAATATGGTCAACTCTTTCGCAATTCCCGTCGCGGCCGTCGGACAACGTTGGAGGTGGACGGTGTGCACCGGTTGCCAATCTTGTTGTTGAGCAACACGAAGGTCATCGGCACGGCGCTGTGCAAGTCCTCGTCGGTGCACAAAGGTTGTTCATAGATGGTTAGCACGCCAAGGCAATTGGATTCCTGGAAGTCCAGGTTGGCGTACGGCAAGGTTTTACCATTTTGCGACGATCGACCAGGGTCCCTGTACAACATTCCCTCCATGTCGTGCGGGAGGATACGGGACGACCAATTGTAATGTTCGATCATGCGGGTCCGGAAGAACGCGGTTGCGTCGGAGACATTCTGGATCGGGCAATGATTGGGATTGGATAGTTTGGGCGTGGTGTAAAAAGGGTTGATTGCCACAAGTTGTCCAGGTTGCTCTGCTCCAAAAATGATCTGTTTTTCGTTCAGATTCCAGTCTCGGATGAACGACAAAATGGAGTGGTTTTTGTACTCGTATCGTGATGCATTCTGCATGTTCCACATCAACTTCAAGTCTTGCGACGGATTGACGGTGTTGTACAGCGTGTCCACCCAGGGTTCTTCCGACAACCACTGGTGGAAAAAGTGACAATAGCGTTTGGGGAGCGTCGGGTCGACGTTCGACTCATCGACATCCGGCACCGCGTTCATGCTCGGTGTTTGTTGCAACACCTCTTTCATCTGCTGGGTCCCTGGATACACACTCCGCCCGTAGTCGAGGATTTTCGGCAACATGCGGGTGCGGTATTCGAAGAGCACCACAGAGTCGCCCTCCTCCTCGTTCTCGGAGGGTGTCGTGCGTTTCCGCGCGATGCGCACCAGAATGTACCCCTTTTCAAACGGCCGATACAACCCCATGTTTCCCAGATTCAGATCGTTCTGCGTGAAACAGTTTCGCACCGCGTGCAAACTCATGTAGGTGAGGTACATGCACAAATCGAATTCGTGTTGAAAAGGGTGCATGTTCTTATGCTCCCAATAGCGCAGTTGCATCAAGTCGTGCATGGTAATGAAGTTGGGGATGTTGCGCAAGATCAGCGCACACCGGCTGTCGTCCACGGCAGCACAGTCATTCGCGAACCACTCATGGTTCCACGGCGATACATTGTCCATGACAACATTGGCGGCGTTTCGTTGGAATTTGGTGTAGGAAAACTGATTCGGAAATCCCAGTGTATCGCGATGGGGGGCGTTTCTCGACGAATCGTATTGCAGCATGCCATAGGTGTGCACGAAGGTGGGCAAGTATTCCTCCAGCGTGTTCACGTACTGCCCCGCCGCCAATTCGTACCAGAGATTGTCGTACAGGTAGTAGTTGGTCTTGTACACCAGTTGCTCAAACGGCCAGATACCCTCGTTGTCCAATCGTTGCACCAACACTTTGTCCTTGTTCCACGCCAACTCATCGGCGGGCTTCCAGATGGCTGTGGACGACGACGACGATGATTGACGCTCCAAATCTTGCATGTACACTGACAGCAAGTGCAAGACACGGGCATGGTTGGTATGAAAGATTTCTTCACACTCTTCTTGCCCCATCAGCTCATCGAAGTTGCATTGATTGTGTTTGCCGTCGCCGTCGCCGCCGCCAGCTTGGAAAAACAACCGCGACGGTGCTATGCCGAACACCACCAGTTGCTTGCCACCCATCATCATCATCGACTTGTTCCATCTTCTCCTGCTTCTGTTTCGGCGACTGTTGCGGCTGCTGGTGCGCGCGGTGGTCCTCCTCTTCCCCCTTCCTTGTTGTCCAGTGGACGTTTTGCGAAGTGTGTGTGTGGTCATTGAGGCGGCCGCAGCGCATCGGACACGACGTCGCTTCGTTGTCACCCGAGGTTCTGCGCGGCGGCAAATGCGTCGATGCAATGAACCTCGGTTGTGGAAGCGGTTGCTGCGACAACGTTGCATTGGTTTGCTTTGACTGTTGTTGTCGTTGTTGTTGTTTCGGATGTTACACTGTCGGAAGAAAGAAAAAACCACGAATGGATGAATGGATGGCTGCAGTCAGTCAGTCAGTAAGTCAGTCGTTCGATGAAAGGGAGTGGGGAGGATGACCACGTTCGCGCACTTGTTTTTTTTGCAACACTAATGCATCATCATCCATCCATCCATCCATCCATCGGATTGTTTCTCTTCGGCGCCGACAACAACAACAACTGCAACGAGTAACAAGCAACCATGCGATCGCGATTGGCGCTGGATGTGGACTATGCGGAACATACCAAGGTGCATGCCGATGACAAAGGACGTGAGTCGACGGTGTACGAATTGAGTTGGCGCGGACAGCGATTGCGGGTGGCGCTGGGCCAAGTGCGACACACCTTCCACCAAAAAGGGATTTTGTTCGTGCCGATCTATTGGGTGCCGCCGGCGGGGCGCATGATGGCTGTCGGGGTGTTCGAGTGGAAATGGCCCCCGACCACCATGCCCGCCATGGATGAATTGGGCAAACCGCTGTGGTTCAGTTTTGTGACCCCCCGTTTTTTCCGACGTGAAATCGAGACGCGCCAACGCGAGAAAGATGCGATGCGCAAACGGAAGAAGGAGGAGGAGAAGCAGCAGCAGCAGCATTCCAACAAGGACAAGGACAAGGACAAGGACAAGGATAGGGAAAGGGACAAGGAAAGCGAAAGGGACAAGGAAAGGGAAGAGGGGAGTGACGCGGAGAGTTTGTATCGGCGACGGGACCAGTTGCGCTATCAGTTGCCGTCGGAGGTGCAGGATGTGTTTGTGCACACCACCGACTTTGTGGCGCCGCCGCTGTTGAAGGAAGAGTCTGAGGCGGATGCGCGGCGCATTGAAGAGGACTACGTGGACAATGAGGAGGATTATTGGGTGGCACAGTGGTTGCACAATCCGTTCTTTGCGCCGGTGAAGAATGAGGGCAAGGGGGATTGTTTGTTTGCGTGTATCCGCGATGCCTTTGCGAGCATTGGGCAACAAACGACGGTGCCGCAACTCCGCGCGAAGTTGGCCCAGCAATTGGACGAGTCCATTTTCCTGCGATACAAAGAACAGTACGACAGTTTGTTGCAGGTGATGACCGAAGAGACGACGCAGCTCAAACACTTGGAAGCTTCCCATCTGCGACTCAAGCGCGAATTCCGCGAATTGCAAACGCAAGGAAAAGGCGCGGCATCTGGAACCTTGCATCCAGCCAGTGTGCACGCATTGCAGCAAACATTGTTGCGACAAGCACTGCAGGTGCGCGAGCAGCACGAGCAAATGAAGTTGCAGCGCAAGGCCACGTCGGAATTGATGAAACGATACCACTTCATGAAAGGCATCCACTCGCTGCAACACATGCGGCAGATGGTCGGCAAATGTGGTTTGTTCCGCGGCGATCCCTGGGCGCTGTCAATCTTGGAAGTGTTGTTTGGCATCAAGTTTGTGTTGTTGTCGCGCGACTGTTTCGAGGAAGGCGATGTGCACCACGTGTTGCAACCGGGCGAAGTGAGTCCCGTGCTGCAACTGCGCGGTCGCTTCCAACCGGACTTTTTTTTGGTGCTGGACTGGCACGACCGCACGCAGTATGAATTGGTGCGCTACCGCTCCAAGTCCATGTTCACTTACTCCGAACTGCCGTGGACACTGAAGCGCGAAATCTACCGCAAGACGATGGAGCACAATGGCGGCAGCTTCATGTTGATTCCTGATGTGATCACCTGGAACCAAACATACTACTTGGAACACTCTTCTTCTTCCTCTTCTTCTTCCTCCCGCCGACAACGGCAACGACAACAACGCCAAAACAACAACAAGAACAACGAAGGTGACAAAGCAGGGAAGAAGGAGCAGGAGGAGGATGACGACGATGATCTGATTGGGATGGAGGAGGAGTTGGCGAAGATGCCAGTGGTGCTGCGTGGCGGCAGCGGCGGTCACGGCATTTTCGGGGGATTGCATGGGGGTGGTGGAGGTGGCGGCGGCGGAATGGCAGCCTTGGAGGACGACTTGGAGGACACCAAAACCTTTGGCATGTACGATGACCACACGGTGTTGCAGATCTATTCGAAGAGCGGCAAGCGCCATCAACCTTACCCTGGCACAGGACCGGGCGAAACCATTCCGCCGACACAGGTGTTGGACTACAAGCAGTTGTCGACGATTCCGCAGTGGCGACAGAAACTGTCGTCGTTCTGGATTCAGCCCTTCTCGCTGGATGGGCATTCGTGGGCGTCGGTGGAGCATTACGTGCAGGCGAACAAGTTCAAGAAAGGGTTTCCGTACTTCTACCGCAGCTTTGCGCTGGATTCGGGATCGGCGCTGTCCGAGAACCCCGCGATGGCGAAAGCGGCGGGCCAACATCGCGCGCCTCGCGACTTGCGGGATGCCACCATTCGCATCGACCCCGACTTTGTGAAACACCGCCAACAAAAGACCTGGCAGCAAGCTTTGCGCGCCAAGTTCAGTCAGCACGCCGATTTGCGGCAAGCACTGCTCGCCACGAATGACGCCAAACTTGTCCAATTCCAAAAAGGCCGCGCCCCCGCCACCTGCCACGACTTGATGCGGCTGCGCGACGCATTGCAGCGAGACGCCTTTGGGTTGCCGCATGCCAACACCGCCGCCGCCACCGCGACCAATCCACTTTTATCTGCGCCGGCCCTGGTAGCCTAGCTAACCTATCGGCAAAATGTGACACGCGGCAAAATATGTCACAGCTTGCAGCCATTCGAAAAAGAGGTGACTCGAAGAGGAGGTGACCCAACAAGTTGCTTGGTGCCACAATTCAATGTTGTTGATCATCGCATCGTGTGTGTGTGTGTGTGTGTGTGTGCAACTTCTTTGAGTATTTGAAACACTTGTCATTTTTTTTCATTCGCATTTGTTTTGGTTCACGCTTGTTTTTGGTTCACGCTTGTTTTTGCACGTCATTTGTCATGTCGAATTTGATGAACGGAGGATTGAATGGATCTGTCCACATGGGCATGCAATCATTCTTGTCGCAGTATTTGCGCACCAACAATCCCATCGTGGACGGGGTGTTGTCGCTGTTGTTGTCTTCCCTGTTGGTGTTCTTGTTGCAATCCAATTGGTCGGTTGCCGGAGTGTGGGCGACAGTATGTCGATGGTTCACGTTCAAGAGTCGTCGATTCGAGTTGGAAATTCAAGCGCAGCATGATGACCACATGGAGTGGTGCAGTGCCGATCATCGCGCGATTTCGTTTTTCATGTGCCAACACATGAGCCAGTTCACTGACGTGCATCGAATGAAGCAGTATCCACACATGTCTCGGGATGAGATGTTCGTCGATCAAATCTATCCACTGCAAATCGATGCAAAGCGCCAGATTTTTCTGCAAGTGCACGTTACTGAAGAGCGATCGCGCAACACCGATGGTCGTTTGCGCATGTCGCAGCAAATCAAGTACACGCTGTTTTCACACGAAACCAACATCGAAGGGCTGCGCGCGTTCTTGAAAGAGATCCGACAGATGCACATCACCACCATTGCCTCTCCACGGGAGCATCAGCGGTTTTTGTATCAATCGCGCAATGCGGAAAAACTGGACATGAAACAGCGTGCCTTGTCCGAATGGTGGTCCGAACAGACGTTCCAGAGCAATCGCAATTTCGACAATGTGTTTTTCGACGGGAAAGAAGACGTGTTGCAAAAAATCAACTTTTTCCTCAACAACAAGGCATGGTACGACAAGCGCGGCATTCCCTACAACCTTGGCATTGGATTGCGCGGTCCACCTGGCAGTGGCAAAACATCTTTCATCAAAGCGCTGATCAAGTTGACCAATCGCCACGCCGTCAAAATCACCCCGTCGCATTTGCACAACGTGGACCACTTGCACGCCTTTTTTTTTGAGCAACATTACTGCAGCCACAATCACCTCGCGAGTCGTCGCATTGGCTTCGACCAAAAAATCATCATCTTCGAAGACATTGACTGTCTCGGCGAGTTCGTCATGGACCGCAAATTGTTGCAAAAACGCGATGCCGAAGACCGACGATGGCGGCGGGCCTTTGCGAGCAGCATTCACAAACGACACAATTTCCCTTGGGGCATGAATGCGGCAGACAGCGACGATCTGTGGGATTCGGACGACGAAGCCACTCTCACCAAAACGACCTGCCCCATCCCGGAAAACAACAACACTTCGTCCACTGCTCCCGAGGTGCATGCTGGGGAAGGAGGAGAAAACGACCCCCCCTTCTCTTCGTTGCAGCCCGCGACAACAACCAACGCCGCCGCCGCCGCAGCTTCTTCGTCCCAGTCCACCGAACTTCCATCGGACCAAAGTAAGAAGGGCAAGGGCATCACCTTGGACGAATTGTTGAACGTGTTGGACGGCATCAATGAAACCAGTGGGCGCATCATGGTAATCACATCGAACTACTACGACCAGCTGGACGAAGCATTGATCCGCCCGGGGCGCATCGACATCACCCTCAACTTTGGATATGCGTCGCACAACGTCATCGCGCAAATGTTCGAAAACTGTTTCGAAGTGCCCATTGACAACGAGTTGTTGTTGAAGGTGACTGCCAACGCGTACACTCCAGCGCACGTAATGAATTGCTTCACGATGAACTATCCGGATGGCAAGAAGGGCATGGAGACCCTGATTGCATCGCCGCCCCAAAACCCAGAGTTTCTCCCGTCCAAGGCTGCGACAAAGACCACGAAGTCCGCGAAGCCCGCGAACACCAAGTAAAGTAATTAGCAGTAGTGTGTGTAGTTGTGTAATATCTCCGTAGTTGTTTGTGTCGCCACTTCATGTCTGTGTGAACCCACCGGACATGAAGTGGTACACGCGTGTAACATGTAATCAATTGGCCCCTCCAAAAAAAAACAGTGGTGGTGTTGTTGTGTGTTTGATTCCTTTTTTGTCTCTCTGAACAAATAGAAGCGCGCAATATATCACTCGTCGTCTCTCTGTTTCTTTGTTTTGGTTCTGGTTTCGCGTTTGGACACATGATTCCCTTCACTCGCCGCCGAAAACCCTCGGGATGGTCTGCAAACACCCGCAAATTGCTGTCGATGTTGGACGGCGCACCCGCATTGAAATTCTCTTCCACCTCTTCTTCTTCTTCGAATCCGAGTCCGTCGCCCAAGGGAGATGGAAGTGGCAGTCACACGGCAACGGCATCGTCATCGCTAACCGACACTGCCACAGTGCGTCATGAAGTGGATGCATTGTACCGCGCATATCTGTCTTCCATGTCCAGCGTGATGATGGACGCGGATGCGGCGCGCGGGGATGGTTGGACTGTGTTCGAAGAGCCAGTGCGCACGTTGCGCGACGTGGTGCGTCCGAAACAATTTCGATGGTCGGATTTGCCAGAGTGCATCGTGGAACGCTTGCGCAACCACGCCAAGTTTCAGACGCACTTTCGTTGTTCCGTCGGACGCATCGAGGTGGACCTCTACTTCGTGGAAGAAAGCAAACAGGTGGAGAGCACCTACCTGTCGTACCTGCAGCGCATGTTGACGTGGTTGCGCATCGTCGAGCAATACGGAGATGCCAAATGTGCCAACACCTTGACGGTGTACTGCTACATGACGGAACACACGAAGGAGTTGCCGACAACCTCGACCTCGACCTCATCCGCCGGCGCCCGCGCCACGCAGTCCCGTCGTCCCCGTTCCTCTGCTGCCGCTGCCGAGTCATCTCTTCCTTCTGCATCGACGCTTCCGGTGTTGACGGCGGAACATGTGAACACGGCGTTCACGACCAGTTGTCCAGTGCAGGCGGAGATCGTGATCTATCGCAAGGAGGAGTGGTTCAAGGTGTTTGTGCATGAAACCTTCCATTGTTTCCACTTGGATTTTTCAGGGACATCATCATCATCTTCTTCCTCTTCTTCTTCCACGTCGCAAGTGTGCATCAGTCAGTTGTTCCGCATCGCGACGAATGTGTTGGCGTATGAAGCTTATACGGAGTTTTGGGCGGAGTGGTGGAATGCGCTGTTCGTGGTGACCTTCACGATGACCTCCGCCTCGTTGCAATCCACCTCGCTGGCGGCTTTGCGCCAACGACACCGACAATGTTTGCAGCGCGAGCGTGAACACTGTTTTCTGCAGATTGTGAAGTTGATGCGCTTCTGGCACATCGATGGGGGATATCGCGGATTGTTGTTCGACACGCATCCAGTGATCCAACTGCGGGAGAAGACGGCGGCGTTTTCCTACTTTGTGTTGCGCGGCATTCTGTTGGCGAACAGCGACCGATTCTTGGCGTGGTGTGTGGACCACGGGCAGCGCAACATGATGGATTTCCCAAAGACACGCGCCGGCGAACACTCCTTTTGTGTGTTTCTGCGCAACTATGCAGGCGGCGATCGTATGATGCGCGGCATCCGCTGGGCAGAGCGATGGTGGGAACTTCGTTGGCCACACCTTTCGCCCGCCCATCGCAGCTGGATGGCGAGGCAATTGCGCATGACCCTGTGGGAATTGAGTTCCCCTGCATGACGATGATCCAAACGACAGTGCTTCACCACAGCACGTGAATGGCCAGTTGATTGGGGGAATAGCGATGGCGGCGCCAGGTCCCGCGAATGGCCGTCGCGCGGCGCAAGTAGCGTTGTCGACGAGCAAGGTCACGGTGATGCGTAAAGTCTTCGTAATCCATGTGACCGAAGTGTACCCATCCGCCCGTCGCGGGATTGCGCACCATGTACTTGTGTTTCCCGGAAGTGGATAGGTACAAGACCGCGGACGTCCCCAAATACCGCCGCGCCGCCGCTTGCGCGCGACCTGGATGCGACACTCGCCAAATCGGATGGGATGCAGGCGCAGACAATGCGCGCACGGCGGCCACGTTGTCCTTATCCTTGTCCTCATCCTTGTCCTTCGCATTGGAACGACCCCGTTTGCGAGTGCTTCTGCGGCTGGAAACAGGGACGGATCGACGGCGGGATCGACGGGGCATGCTTCCAACGGTGAAGTGATTCTTATGCGAAAAAGGTTGGATTGATAATCAGATGCAATGGGTGAACAAAAAAAACGACTTAGAAGGAACTTAAAACAGACATCACCTATTGCCTCACGCGACACAAACGCATACACACGAACACATACACACGAACCCACGTAGGTACACGTACACGGTTCTGCATAATGCGCGACAATGACAACGAGAGTGTTCACTCCATGGACATGGAGACCTCTGTGTTGCCGCAGAAGCCCCGATGTCGCAGCGCCGCGACGGAAAGGTTCGTGACACAACATGTTCTTCCTTTTCTCGCATATCGTTGGGGAAACTACGATATCCGATACCACGATGAACGTGCGCTGCTGCGCGTGTTTGAACACATGTTACTGACCCCGGAAGAGGACGACTTCAATCCGGACAAGCAACTGGCGGTGGACGATGCATGGCTCTACGAATCCTCCAACGGGCGATTGCGGTGGACGATCAGTCCTTCCAAAACACCGGCGCATCCAAGTCGATGAGGGCATCCGCGGACAGTTGCGGCGTCTGCTCGAAGGCCGACTCGGACAACAACGTGCGCATGGTCGACAAGAGACTGCGCCAGGACGTCACGCCCGCCGTCGGCGCCGCCTTCAAGAATGCCCACGTCATGGCCCCTTGCGACCGGTTGTCAATCCAACCTTCCGCGCTGGTTTGGGCGTCGGCGCATCCGCTGATCAGGATGACGTTTCCGGAGGTGCGCAATCCCTGGGGCTGCACGTCGATGCTGCTGCCGTCAGGCGCAAAGGAGTACTTGAGGTCCAGCGCCGTGCCGCTGTGGCAACTGTCGAACAGACACAACAGCGTGGCGCCGGGTCGCAATGAGGATTGGATGACGCTTTTCAGTTCATCGTCGCTGATCCCGTAGTTGTCCACACTCACCAACATCTCGTCGCGCCCATCGGCTTCGTCGCCGTTGCGGTCGGCGGTGTACGAGCCATGTCCGCTGTACGTGAACACGAGCAGATCGTTGGCTTGGCCGGATTGCAGCAACCGGCGCAACGCGGCGAGGATGTTCGCCTTGGTTGGTGCGCGCGGCGTGTCGTCGGTCAAGACGTCAATGTTCGCGGCGGCAAACCCCAGTTGTTCTTGCAAGAAGGTTTGCATGTGCAGACAATCGTCGATGCACCCAAACAGCGCGGAGCTGGTTCCGCGGTAGTTGATGCCGACCGTCAATGCGCGCTTGGCTCGAGACGCCACCGGTTGCTTCAACGCTTCCGCATCGATCGCGCGCAGTTGCTGTTGATACGTGGCTGACATTTGGCGCACGATGGAGTTGTACTGCGCGCGTAACCGACTCAGCTGCTGCTGTTTCGTGCGGACACTCAGTGCGACATTGCGTTGGATCTGGAGAATCTGTTGGTTGACTGCGGCATCCAATCGCGCCAGTTGTTGCTGGTATTGGGCGCCAAGTTGTCGGCGCAACACGGCGCGATGCGCATCCAATGCCGCAACGCTGCTGCTGCTGCTGCTGCTGCCGCCGCCGTTGGTGTTGGTGTTGGTGTTGCTAGAAGACATGTGAACTAAATGGAACAAGTGAAACAAAAGGGAACTGGACGGTTGATACCCTTCTGCGCGCACAATTTTTTTCACACACAAAAAGGATCCGATTGGTACACGCGTGTACCCGATGCCATGCCGAAATGTATCTGGATTGACAGTGCACTGTTGTTCAAGCGGGAGGCATCGTATACAACTCAATGCCGGTGTGTGTGCGCGGAGGACTACCGCCGGGCGCTGCACATGGACATTGGCGACATTGTGTTCACGCGTGATCCGCTCCATCCTCGATGGTTTCAGCGATTGGGGCGCATCAAGGCCATTTGCGGAACCAAAGTCATCATCGAGTTCATGCCACCTTTGCGCAGCGCCTCGAAGAAAACACTCCTCCAGCACCACCATTGGTTGGATGATATGCAGAATGGGGAGGGAGAATGCAGCACAGAATGAGGTGGGGTGGTGGAGGATGTAACTGAAGCACCACACACATTTCATGGTTTCATGTGATTTCGCATAATTTTACAAACGCATCGTCGTGCTGTCGCCAAACACGCACATGCACATACACACACTTGTAACCGATTAAGTTGAGTACCTGTTCATGAACGAAAAAAAAGCAGATTGTTTGTGTTTATCTATCTGTCTATCTGTTTGTTTTGACAAAGAATCAAAAGAAACGCGTTTATTTGTTTTACAATTTGTGTTTGTTTAAGGGGGTTAAACTACAGGGAGAGAAATGGCGATGTGGCGCATATATACAAAAACCAAGAACACGCAGGACGGATAGAAGGTCACATCGAATGATTGGTCAAACAAAATTGGGATTGGGCAAAAAAAGGAGGGGAGGGGGGCGCATTTACTTGGCGGAGGCGGTGGCAGCAGCAGCTTCCACGGCAGCAGGGGCCTTGGCGAAGTGGTGCTTCAAGAAACGTTGCAAGTTGAAGAAGGTGAGCAATTCGCCGTCTTTTACAGCGAGCAAGGTGGACAACTTGGCATCTGGCAAGATGTTGCGACCATTTTCAGGGTTCTTCAAGCCATTGGCGCGGACGTAGTGGTTGATGAGACCGGTGACTTGCGTGCGAGACATTTCAGTGCCCTTTTCCTTTCCCAAGAAGGTAGCCAATTCGTCGGAGATGGGGGCTGGCTTGGTGAATCCGGATGGGTTCTTTGGAACGCCGCGCTTCTTGACACATCTCTTCTTGGCGGCTTTGAGTTCGCGGTTCCACTTCTTTTCCAATTCCTTGTATTGGTTCTTCAACTTGGACATGGTGGCGTAGACAGTTTGGAACTCAGACAAGAAGTCGGCGGATTGGCGCAACAAATTCTCTTCGTCTCCGTTGGCATCAGAGACAGCAGTAGCGGCGGCGGCGCCATCCACTGCTTCGGATACAGATGGAGCGGCGGCGGCAACTGGAGCGGCGGCGGCAGCTGCGTCGGCAGTCTTTTCGGCAGCTGGGGTAGCGGCCTTGCGACTCTTTTTGGCAGCTGGTGCGGCGGCGTCAGTCTTGTCGGCGGCAACTGGGGCGGCGGCAACTGGAGCAGCGGCGGCGGCAGGGGCGGCAACTTTTTCGGAAGATTTCTTGGAGGCCTTTTCACCGGAAGCAGTTCTCTTTCCGGTGGTTTTCTCAGCGGCGGCGGCGGCGGCTGGAGCGGCGGCGGCAGTAACAGTAGTGGAAGCGGCGGTGGTCATTTCAGAAGTTGGCAAGGCAACGGAAGTAGAAGTGGACTTCTTTGGCATCGGCGAGCGAAAACAGGAGCGTGACTGGGTTGGGGTCGTAATTGATTTATGATGGGAGTCTTTTAAGTCGTTTTCGAACGCAATTGATTTTGGATACAATCACAAACGCCGCCATACCACTTCGTGTCGACCGGCTAAAACTTCGAAGAGAAGGCATTCCTCCCTCCTTCCCCTTCCCCTTCCTCCTTCCTTCTCGGCGCAACAAAGTTTGTTTTTCTTGTTGGCGGAGGCGGCAGGCTGCTGCGGCGGCGGCGGCGGCGGCGGCGAATCTGCTTGGAAGCGCCTAAAGTGGATGGAGTGTGTTCTCCACCTTTCCGCAATGTTTGTTTTCGCGCGCGCTTCGCTTTGTCAAAGAAAGGTGTGCATGCATACCAGTACCGAGAAGGGAATGGAAAAGAGAGGAATGGAAAGGAAAAGAAAGGAAGGGATGGTGTAAGGATGGTGGTTCCACATAATTCAATTCCCAACTCGGTCACGTCACAGACACACCTGTGTTTCCTCCAAGTTTTTTTTGTTTGTTTGTCTGTTTTTTCTGTTCTTCGTTTGTCATTCACGCAATCATGTCCGCCACGATCATCGATGCAACCAACATGGACCTCAGCGCACTCGGCTACACAAAGCCCAAAATTCCGAACGGCGGCAAAGGCAAAATGGTGCGCCTGATCAACACCAAATCGTCCAGTCAAGAATCCTTCACCATTGCGCTGCCGCTCATGTTGGCCTATCCCGCCGAACAAAAGATGGACGATGGCGGCGCGGTGGACAAGTACACCGTTAGCGTGAGTTTCTACTCGGTGCTGGAAGAAGTGGCGCGCGCCAAGGAGGGAATGGTGCAATTCGCGCGCAAAGTCACGGACGATGCGTATGCGCACTACTCGGAGTGGGTCGGCACCGATCCACCAGACCAGCGCTTCTTCGAAAACAATTCGATGGGCAAAATCCTGCGCTATCCCCCTCTGAAGAAAGGCGACAATACCCCCAAGGCTCCGCGCGATTTCACCCGACCACCTACCATGTCGTTGAAGTTGCCAACATTTGAAGGCAAATTCAAGACCGAGATTTACGACGAAACTGGAAATCCGCTGTACGTGGAAGGTCAGGTGGAATCGAATGGCACTCCCTTCGACTTGTTGTCCGAAAAGAACACATACCTCATGCCACTGATCCAAGGCACCATTTGGATCATCAACGCCAACATTTACGCTACCTTCAGCTTGAAACAAGCCGTCATCCGCAAGCCTCCTCCACCCTCCATTCCACGCGGAGTCTGCATGATTCCCATCTCCGCCAAGCAATTCAACAAACTACCCGAATTGCCTCCTGCTGAAGAACTGGACTTGGAGGAAGAAAACGGTGCCACCATCATCGACGACAGCGACGACCCACAAATTGGATTCACCGCGTACACTCCTGCCGCCCCTGCCCCTGCTCCCGTTGCCGCCCCTACTCCTGCCCCTGCGCCCACACCTGTTGCCGCCGCCCCTGTTGCCGCACCTGTTGCCGCACCTGTTGCTGCTCCCGTTGTCGCCGCCGCAGCCCCTGTTGCTGCAGCAGGAGGCGATGCCCCCCCAAAGAAACGCATCGTGAAGCGCAAGGCAGATGCTGTCGCATAACACACAAAACCAAACAATTACACACGCACGTAGATGTAGAATAGTAGCCGAAGCAATAGAAACACTGTATGTATACATTCTTTCGATGGATTAACATAGTTAAGCATTGCACACAAACTTGAACACAAAAACACACACTCAGACATTTCTTCGTTTCTTCTTCATCTTGCCTGAATCGCATAGATCCATGCGATCCAATTCGAGTTGGATCACTTCTTCTTCGGTTTCTTCCTTGCCTTCCTTCTCCTTTTCCTTTTCCTTTTCCTTTTCCTTCTCCTTCTCCTTCTCCTCATGGAACGTGTTCTCATCCATCCCGTCCTGGCTGCCGGATCGGTTTGCAAAGTTATGCGAAGGATGGGGGTCGTCATGCATAAGTGCGACGAGATACAAGAGGTAGTTTTCGACGTGGAAGACGGGTCGATAGTTGTTGTTGTAGTACTGGAGAAAGCGGTAAGTTTGTCGCAGTGCGTCTCCGTGGTGGGCCGGTGCGAGGTGTCCCTCCTCCATAAGCCGCGACAAGAGAAACCACACGCACTGACCCACGTCCAAGTTGTAGGTGAACCAATCGTAGATGGTTTCGCGCAGTTGCAGGAAGTGCAGTTTGTCCGGATGCAACAAGATGTCCAACATTACGGTGCAAATCACTTCGTGTGGCGCGGTCAGTTTGCGCACCACCTCCTCCACGACCATTTGCGGAGCAGGAGCAGTTTCAGAGGCATCTGCTGCCGCAGGAATGAGTGTGGAGGTGGAGGTGCTTAGACAGGCAGTCATACTGCGCAACAGTTTGATGTTGGAGGTGGTCCACGCGCCACCGCTGCCGCCGCCGGCGTTGCGCTCTTCGACCACAGATCCGAGACGACTCCATTGTTCCGCGGAGACACCGCATGCATGTTGGTAGGCTTTCGCGGACGGACGGGGAACGTGGATGATTTCGCAGGCTTGCTGCATGGCGTGCGGCAAGAAACTGAGTTGTTCTGTCACCAGCAGGAAGATGGAGCGCACCGGCGTAAAGTAGTTGTGCTGCATGTAGCTGTAGAAGCTGTCCAGCAGTTCGCTGTGGATGTCGTGGAAATTCTTGCAGAGGATGATGCCACACTTGTGTTTCTTGGCGGAGATGCTGTCCATGATCTGTGCGTGCAGTTCATGCCACAAGGCGCGGGAGTTGCATCCGAGCAGCGCCATGTCGACTTCGTAGTGCACGTCGCTCACTTTGAACAGCATGGTTTGCTTGTTGAACGTGAGGGTCATCTTCTTCTCGTACTTCAGATCGCTGGGGCTGTAGCGGCGGATGCATTCCAGCGCCTGCGTGTACTTGCCGGTTCCCGCCGGGCCAAACAGAATCACGTGGCGCAACTCCTCCAGGCGCGCGGGGAAGTGTTGATAGGCCTTGTGCAAATGGGGATGCAACGATGCGCGACGACCTTCGCTCAAATACTCTTCAAAGTGTGACTCTTGCGTCTTCATTGCGGTGGCGGCGGCGGCGCTCACTGTGCTGGCAGAGCCCGTCGCATCGACCTCTTTCGAGGCCGCGGAACCGGGTCGGTAGGTTCGTCGGTAATTGCGGCGCATGGTTCTCTTCAACAGCAATCCAGCGAATAAAACAAGCAAAACAGGCAAGCCGTGGCGTATAATCTGTGTGCGCGCTTCGCGTGTTGTCGTGAACCCGCGCTCCGTGCGCTGCATTTAAATACATTCCCTCATCTCCCGCAGCAACCACGTAATGTGTTGTTGCGCAGTGTTTTGTACCCCCCCCACATCATCTCGAATCCCCCCCCCTCCCATGTCTTTCACTTCCTCCACAACGTCGACGGCGATGACGGTGGACTCGAACAAATGCAACGTCGCCATTCCATTGGAAGACTTTCAACCGAATTCGCTGTTGTTCTTCGATCCGATTCGGAACACCATCATGGAAGAGGGCGTGTTCGTGCGTCTGTTCTACTCCACACCGGTCATGGCGTTGAATGCCATCTACCTTCGCTTGCATGTGCGCAACGTGAGCTGTGAAAAACACTTCTCCAAACACCTGTGCCATTTCAGCGCCGCCGACAACGAAGATCTGTTGCGACAACTCAAGTGGATAGAAGAGGTCATCTTGTCGCGACATCGTCCATCATCTTCATCGTTGTCTTCATCTTTGTCTTCATCGTTGTCTTCATCTTTGTCTTCATCTTTGTCTTCATCTTTGTCTTCATCTTTGTCTTCATCGTTGGCCTCGTCCTCATCCTCGTCCTCGTACTCGTCCTCCCGTGCATTGACGGTGGCGCAGTCACAACAGTCCATGCACGGAGTGTGCAAGTTGTGGGAGCAATTGCAATCACACGCTTTCAAATGTTTCGTGGAACCCACGTGGTCTCCTGCGCACGGCGTGGTGTACTCGACCTTCCCGTGCATCTTGAAAATATCGGGCATCTGGGAAATCAAACATCAGTTTGGCCTCACCTACAAGTTCATCGCGCTCCATCCCTCCGTGGAGAAGTAGGTCATCTGCTGCAACAGCTGCACAGCGCACATCAACCCGACCGCGCTGAAGAGGAACATGAAGCCCGCGGGGACGGGACTCAGTTGTCCGCTGGGAGACAGCGCGTTCGTGGAGAGGACGTACAGCTGCAGCAAGACCATCGTGACATTGAGGTTGGTGAAGGAATACGAGTATCCGATCTGCTCCGACCGATCTACTTGCTGTCGATACACGCTCATGATGTAGGTCATCAGTCCGGTGCTGGCTAACAACAACACGAACGGTCCCAGCGCGGTCAACACCCACACCGCCGTCGACCACATACTTCGGACCCCGCCAAAGTTGTTGCCATTGTTGCTGCTACCCCCTCCTCCTCCCAGATGGATCGTGGTGTAGAAGATGAGGAGGAACAACAGCGCCACCGTCAACAAACTGTATCCCGCCAAGTACCACTGCGTCGCCATCGCCGCATGGAAAAAGTAGCCAATCACGAACAGCAGCCCGCTGGCCAACAACAGCCCTTGGTGAATGCTTGCGTACAATGCTTTCATCTATGCGGCAAAATATGTCACAAGCGCAAAATATGTCACCCTTCCACAGCAGTTACAAAAGCTATACATTGTCGCAGAGAAATTCGGTTCGGTTGTGCTTGCGGAGGCGGGTGGGTGGGTGACTTTGTGCAGGTTGGTACACACGTGTACCGCCATCAAGTGGAGGGGGGAAAGACCGCGGCTTCGAGGTTGGCTACGCGGTTGCGCAGATCGTGGAGTTCGGTTTGTTGCGCGGCCACTTGTGCGCGCACATGGCGCAAGCTGTCGGCGAGCAAGGCAATGAGTTGGTCAGGGTCGTAATACTCGGCGGCGGTCACTTGCGGCAAGAGGTGCGACAATTGGTCCTGGGAAAAGCCAAAGGCAACGTCGCCGGTGGATTGGTGGACGTACTGCAGCGGCTCCAACGCGTCGAAGGCGGTGCGCCAGGCATCGTCGATGGGCTGTTCCTCCGCTTTGTCCACATCGTTGTTGGTGACCAACACCGGCGTCGTGAACAAAGCCTTGTCGGACAGAGTGGAACGGAAGGGCTGCGACACGATGGACGGACCGTAGTATGTGCCGTGCAAAATGGAGGTGGTGCCTGCGCGGGTATTGGGGGAAATCAACACGACGTTGCGCCCGATGTATTTCGCGCGGAAGGGGGCCGCGAAGACATTGTCGCTCCCCAGCCGCTGTTCGGGTTCTTGGAACACCTTGACGGTTTGCGAAGACGAATTCACTTGGCGTGAAGTAGTGCGCGTGGTAGAATACGACATCGTGCTAGTTGTTTGCGGTCCGTGAGTGTGTGTGTGTGTGTGTGTGTGTGCAAAAGGTTGACAAGTTCAAAAGTTGGTGAAGTGCAGTTCCTGTTGGTTTGCGCCGAGAAAAAAACACGTACACGCTCACGAACACGATTGGTGTCATTCGTTGCGCACTGTCCATTTAAACGGAGGAGGAAAGCAAAAGAGGAGAAGCAAAGAACGAACGAACTGTTAACCACGACCACGTGCGCGCACCTTTTTTCTCGCGGGAATAAACAAAGGGAACCTCGACGACGACAACCAAACAAACAAACAACTCGGAAGCCAGAAGCCAGAAGCCAGAAGCCAGACGCCAGACACCAGAACGACCCAACGACAACTGAGCCCCGGGAGTGAGTGAGAAGAGAGAAAGAACAGAGAAAGAACAGAGAAAGAACAGATGTCGGGAACCTTTGCCTCTCCGGTGGGAGGGTTTCAAACCCAGGTGACCCATCCGCTGATCACCAATGCCCAGGAATTTCTGTACTGCAAAAAGTACGTGTCGATTCACTCCGAGGACCGCGACATTGTCAAGTTTCCGGACTCGGCGGAGTTCGAGATCGAATTGCCGGAAGACATCTGCAATGTGGCGACGGTGCAGTTGTACGACTGGACCTTTCCCGCCAACTACAACACCTTTTCGCCGCAACACTCCAATGTGACGATGACCTTCTCTATTCCGACCCCATACAATCCCACCGACATCAGCGGCGGCAGCGTCGACGAATTGTCGGCGAACATCTACTACGCGCTGACGGCCTTCAACCAAGGACAGGTCTTGGGTGGCGAGTTCCGCGTGGTGATCGAGGAAGGCTACTACACGCCGCAACAGATGGTGATCGAACTCACCCGCAAGTTCAATTACGTGGTCAATCAGTACCTCGCGTCGTTCTTTGCCACGCAGGCGACGAATCCGGCATTGACGCAGGCGCAGCGCGACAGCTACCAGCAGTCGTACACGCAGATCACGGCCACCACCGACAGCGGCTACAACCGCTTCCTCATCGTGTACCATCCGGTAAACCAGAAGATTTGGTTTGGCAACGTCGCCGACCAGTTTTGTTTGCGCAACGAAACCATCGCGAAGGAGTCGGCGCAGAGTGAGGGTGTGTACTGCGGCAGCGGTCGCGCGCAGTTGCCGGACTACAGCAACTGGGGGTTGCCCTCCAACGTGGGCTTGACGCGCACCGACAATCTGGCCACGAATCTCCCATCCACCGCCGGCAGTCCGTCCATCGGCACCTACCTGGACACCGGTATTTGGGTGCCGCGCTTCTACTATGGCGACATCACCCCGGGGGATGATGGGTACTGGTTGGTGCCCGACGCGAGCTTGCCGGGATCGACGGTGTTCTGGGTGGAGTCCAGCTACAAGATCAATCTGATGGGACCCGCGTACATGTACCTGGAGATCGACAAGATGAACTGCATCGACGAAACCTCCCCTTTCTCCAACTCCACCTTCGCCCAGCGCACGAATGGAACCACAGGCATCGTCAACTCGTCCTTTGCGAAGATCGCCATCCCCACCACGCCGATCACGCAATGGTTCGACAAACAGTCTCTGCCCTACAAGTGGTTCAATCCCCCTGCCGAACGCGTCCGCCGCATGCGCTTCCGCATCCGCTACCACAATGGACAACTGGTCAACTTCGGCGTCTTCAACTACACCTTCACCCTCGAATTCACCCTGCAAATGCCGCAAATCTTGCAACATGTGAAAAAAGCATCCTTCACCCCCATCGACGCACACCAACCCATCATGTCCGTCGGCATCAATCGCTAACTTCTCCCTCTCCCTCCCCCCCCCCGCAAGAAAAAACGGCCCGAAGGCCGGATTTGACAGCACGTCGAACATGTGGTTAGCACCAACAAAATGGTAACTTGACGTATATTTGTATGTATTCGCAATAAACAAAACAAAGCCAATGACGCATTTTTTTTGTCTGTAACTGATTAAAGTGCACGTGCATTACACGAAAAAAAAACAAACAAACATGCAACACTGCAATACTACAACACTGCAACCAATACCATACACTACTACTGCAAGTCGTTCATCGATCATCATTGCGTCAACAACAACAGGTTGCGGCAATGACTGCAGGCGCAATGGCGCACTCTTCTTCTTCCACCCCCTTCTTGTGCGCAACTTCCGCCGGACGTTCTTCGTGTTTTTGTTCCTCGTCCTTCTCTGCTGCACCCACTTTCCCTTCCACATCCACTTCCACATCCACTTCCACATCTACTTCCACCTCATTCACGGTGGGGGCAGCGGCGGCGGCAGTGGCGGCATTCGGTTCCACGGGATTGGCAATCTTGTCCTCGTCCTCATCTTCATCCTTGTCTTGTTCGAACAGCGCAATCCAATGGATCCAATCTTCTTCTCCGCGCGCAATGGCATTCAACGCCTTTTCCCGCATGGCAACCATCGCCAACGGGTCGCCCCATCTTTGTCGGAGCAGACCCAACACCTTGCGACCCAATGGGGTAATCATGCAAATGTGCGCGCGATCACATCGATCCACGTCTCTGCGCAACAAGGTACCTGCGCCGCTGCAGGCAACCAACGGAGACTTTCCATCCGTCATCGACAAGCTCCAGTCCCATTCTGCGCGCAAACATCCCTCCTTGCCACCACTACCACCACAGGTTTGTGATACTGATGTTGCTGTTGCTGGTGCTGGTGCTGGTTCTTCACGTGTAGTCTCTTCCTCCCTTCCGTGGTCATCATCATCATCATGGTGTCCGCGGTTGCGTCTTGTTTCTTCGGCGCAACATTCGTTGACGTATTGCTGCCAATCGCCGCCGCTCATGCGCCTGACCAACCCCCACTCGTTCAGACGTTGCACCGTCCACACGCGACTGCTCCAATGGGTGGCCTGCGCCTGACGCAAGGCTTCCATCCACCTGGATTCGGTCCACCACGCCGTCGCGCGCAACGCGGCGTGCATCACTGGCGTGACCACCACTTTGGAACAGGCGACATTGGACGTCAATGCGACGTGCCGCCAATATTGCATGTGGGCATTGGCTTTCTCCCGGTCTTTGTCGGAATGGTGATGTTGGCGATGCTGCTGCGCCTGCGGATCGTCAACGACCAGTGTTGCAACTTCTTCCTCCGCAGAGGTATCCATGGTTGTCATTGTCGTCGTCGTTGTTGCGGTTGCAGTGGTTGCCACCGTGGTCTGAAATCCCGCCTTGTTGTATCCATTGCCATGCGGGCGCTCCACGGTGGCAACGAAGGTATTGCCCGCCGCATTGCGAAAGCTGAGACGCATGGTGTCTTTGCTGCCGCGCGCCATGCAACTTTGCACTGTGCGCTGCCAAATCAATTGGTACAATTGTCGTTCCGCCACCGTGAACTCCCGTCTCGGCAACTCTTCTTTGTCGATGGACAATGGACGGATGCATTCCCGCGGAAATTCAAAGGTGGAGGTGGGTGTGGAAGTGGAGGTGGAAGCCGTCGTCGATGAACCCGAATCCGAAAACACCAAGATGCGCGACATGGCGTCGTCGGAGGTGCCCGCGTGGTGTTTTCCAAAGCGCCGTTCCACGTAGCGCGTGCACGTGACCCAGAAGGCCGCGCACATGGCATCGGAGTCTGTCAGCGGATTGGTGATGAGTTCGTGCTGGAACAAATTCAGACACAGTTCTTGCGTGGCCGCCGGGGTGAAGCCCAGCAACTCCTCGGCCGCCTGCATCAAGGCGCTGAGCGAGAAGGGACGCGGCGCAGGCGGCATGTCCACACCTTCGTCCGTGACACGCTCGATCAAGCTGAGGGTGGATGTGGTCGCCGGGTCGCGCAGCCATGCCTGCACCTCGGATTCGTCGCCTATCAACGGAGTGGTCATCGTGGCGCTCAAGCGACCTTTCACCCACAGCACCGCCGTCCACTGGCGCCGCGCAAGCTCCTTGCATGGGGGCAGGGTTTCCAGTTGTTGTTGGTGATTCTCCAGCAACTGCAAGGCGGCAAAATGACCGATGCCCAGTTGGCTCTGAAAACTGGGATACTCTTTCTGCACGGCGGCGGTAAAGTGGCGCGCGCACAGCCATTCGGACGCCATGCGCGCCACCACCGCGCAACACGTGTATTCGCGCAAATCCAAGTCGGCCTCGCGCATGGCCACCAACAACGTTTCCTTGGACAAAACGCCGACCCGCAAGCGGCGCGTGGACGGCGGCAACTCGAAGCTGTGGACGCACGAATAGGCGATGAATTCCCCCTCCCGTGTGTTTTCCATGGCCAGATAGATGTCGCCGCGGAAGGCCGCCACCTGCGCTGCCAAGTGGTCGAAGTGCTTGTCGTTCGTGGGCACAAAGTTGGGTCGGTGGCTGGACACGACCCATTCCTTCAACTTCCAGAGAAACCCCTGCGTCGACAAATACGTCACGCCGCTGCCCAACGCTTGCACAATGGCATCTCCGCGTTGCGCGTTTTCCACCAAGAACAACTTGCGTTCTACTTGATACCGTCTCGACATGGTGCAACGGCTGCTTCTCTCTTCTTTTCAACAGAATAAACTATGCGCCTCTCTCTCCCCACATCCCGACACCACTCTCTCTCTCTCACCATCTCTTACCCCCCTCGTCCGCAACTCCCCCCTCACCGCATCCTCTCTCCCTCATCGGCAAAATATGTCACACGGCAAAATATGTCACACCCATTCCCAAAAGTCGGGTGACAATTGCGATGCGGGGATGTGCACAGTGCCTTCCATTTGCAGGAGCCACCACCACTTTGGTGCTGAAGGAATGTGCAGCACCACCACTTTGCGCACGACCGAAGCAGATGTCATCCATTCCCATCGACCGTCCGCGAACAGGAACAACCATCCCATTCCATCCTCCTCCTCCACATCATGGGGGTGTTGAATCCATCTGCGCAGATGAGACAGCTGCGGCACAAAGTCTTCGCACCACACATCCATGGAATGGGTGATCGCAAACAGTGCGCGACGTGCAGCCCCCTCACGCATGCGCGTGATTTGTTGCCATGCCTGCCATGACTCCGCGGGATACACTTGCCATCGCCATCCACCATGTTGCGTGACCAGGCGATCTTTCCATGCCCATCCCCGACGAGGCCATTCGCGACATGTGTGCACTGACCAATTGCCTTCCACGATCGCCGCCGCCGCGTGTCCTGGACTCTGTCCCCGACACCACCAACGTCCCGTCAATCCACTGACATCCATGCCCACGGAGGGGGAGGAGGAGGTGGTGGCGGTGGTTCTTAGCACAGGTGATGGTGATGCTGCTGCTGCAAATGCAGGTGCGGTGGAGACAAACCTTGTTTTGTTCGAAGATGGGGATGTTGCAGCAGCAGCGGCGGCGGTGGGAAAAGTTCCCCACTCCACCGTCGGCAAAGATGCAAAGGATGGGCAACTGTCGTTGGCGGAAGTGGTGTGCGGAGTGGCAAAGGGGACAAAGACCTTGGACTGCGTGATGCATCCCACCAGGCGACTGCCGCTGTCGTTGTTGCGGCGAACAGTCGGAGATTGCACCAGCAACATTGGCGCACATAGAAGCTCCCCATGCGCCGCATCGTGCAATTGTTGCAACAGGTTCAGTGTGGTCTTCATGGATTGCCAATGGTGATGGGCGTGGAGTGACACACGCGGCAACTGTCCAACCAGTGGCCATGCGCATCGCACCGGAAGCCACACCTGTTCTTGTGTGCGCACCTGTTCCACCACCACGCCGACACATTCCCCGTATTCATTGACGGTGGCGCACATGCACATCCACTCCTTCCATCCCAGTCGATCTCTCAACGATTCGGCAAGGTGCACTCCAGAGTCTTCTTCACCGTCACCGTCACCGTCACCTTCTCCTTCTCCTTCTCCTGCCGCATTCGACCATCGACCGGCGAGGTGTAGTGTCTCCTTCCAGGCAAGAAATGCGAGTGAATTGCGCCGAGGATGAGACGGAAACCACAACAATGCGCGCAAGGAGGTTTCGCCGCCAATGCAAATCACGCCACATCCAACGCAAGGGACGCCACCGTGGGCAGCGGCATCCACGAAGGAGACGGAGCGGGTTATGTCCACACATCGATGACGCACCACGATCCACGCCATGATGCCACCACCGCTGCCGCCGATTGGCGCAGAGGAGGACGACGACGACGAAGGTGCACACAAGGTCGCGGCGTGCGCGCGCAACCATTCCAAGAGAAAGAAGACTTGGGTGTCGGCCGTGCCCTGGTTCCACAGCTTGTCTTCGGCCACATGTACGCGGATGCAATACTCCATGAAGCGCCGCATCCATTGGCGCATGTCAATCTGCCGGATCCATGCTGCGTCGGGATGGGATTGTCGCTCGGCCATTTCCCACCATCTCCATTGCTTCTCTGTCCAGCGGCGCACAGGATTCATGGTCGATAGGCTGTCCAGGGAAGCAATGGCCGCAGCACCCGCGGTTCCTCGACGCCGCGACCACTCCCGCGCAAACGACACGAACCACGCAAACGTCGCCGTTGTAGACCAATGCTCCAGCCACTCCGACACCGCGCGACCGCTTGCCGCCGACAATGCGTGCCATATATTGCCGTGCACTGGTTCAGACAGTCGAGCAGGATGGAGGAAGGATGCGCGAACATATCGACCCAATGCATCACCGTGCGAAACTTGATGGAAGAACTCGGTGACATCTTCCACCAAAGACGAAGGCCAGCGATCGCGGCCAAACAGCGCATCGCCCAGAGGGGCGCAACACCCCCCATCCTCTTCTTCTTCCACATGTTCTTGTGCATTGGCGCGGCGGCGGCGGCAAAACAAACAATGGAATGGACATCGTGGCGCATCCTCATCGTGCAACACGGCGGTGGATCGGCGGCGCAATGCTATCGCCCATGGTTGCGCAATCCAGGTTGTCTCATCGTCTTCTTTCTTTTTCACTCCCTCATCTTCATCTTCATCCTCATCATCATCTTCATCCTTATCCTCATCCACACCTTCATCCTCATCCTCCACATCAAAGAGTGCGGCAAACGCATTCCATCGACATTGTTCCCGGTCAATCACTGTGGATGTGGATGCGGCGGTGGAAACAGGCGCCAACTGACCTCCGCAATGCCACAGGTGCAACAAGGACACAATCCACGGATAATGTCGGCCGACCGCTTGTCGTTCTTCTTCATCGCCTTTGTCTTCTTTCGTTCGCTGAACATGAAGTGCATGGACATGGAACCACTCCCCCGATGACACGTTTGATGCCGCCGCCGCCTCCGCCTCCGCCGACACTGTTGGAAAGGATGCCATGGTGCGACGAATCCATGGAAGAAGAAGACGAGTGATTTCTTGTTCGATCGTGATGGGTGTGTCCTCCTCGTTCACTTCCACGACGAAAGACACGGTGAATCCTTCGGACAGGAGGAGGGCGACTGTGCGCGGCGACATGGACCACGCAAACCACCAGTCGGTGGATGCGCAAGCTGCGGGAACACTCCACGAACGGTTGGATGGCAACGGTTCTGTGGCCGAAGGAAACCCGATCCATTCCCCGCCGTCTTCTCCACTTCGACTCACCCGTTGCATTGGCGCACGGCAGCGAACGAACGAATCGTGTTGCATCTGCATGATGTATTGTTCCCAATCGATCCATTGGCGCGGAGAAGGCGTGGCGGGGAACTCGACGCGCAGAACAATGGTGGTGGGTGGCAAGGTGTGTTGTTGCGGTCCCGGTCTTGGTGTTGGTGTTGGTCTTGGTCTTGGTCGAGGAATGATGGCGACCATGGCGGATGCCGTTGCTTCGGCTGCTGGAGTCGAGAGACAGGATGCATAGAAGGCGCGGTTGCGCGCGGCCATCTCCTTGCCCATCACCGCCTGGTCCGCCGCCATCGCCGCTTCTGCATCCCCATGCCATTCCACGAATATCTGCGTCCCAGCATTCCTGCCAACTTCTGCCAAATGGGTGGAAGCGGCGGGAGGCAGGCCGGGCCGAAGGTGTCCGAAGGGTTGGAGATGTGCTGGAGGCGGCGGCAAGGGCAAGGACGAGGAAGAAGAAGAAGAGGAGTGCATCCAGCAGCGCATGGGGCAACGTCGTGCGGTGATGCGCGTATTCACGGTGGACTGCAGTTGCTGTGCGATGTCCGACACCACTTCAGCCAATGTGGTGAACGCCGTCCATTGTTTCGGCACAAAGGTGATCGCGGCCCCACCTTCTTCCATGGTCGCCAATTCTTCGTCGCTGAAACACTGCAAATGCGGAGCGATGCGATCCATGTCCACTTCTTCCACTTCTTCTTCCACGTGTTCACCCTCTTCGGCAGTTGTCGTGAAGGTCCACGGCTGCTGCTGCTGCGGGTCAAGAAATACCCACCAATGCAAAATGTGGTGTGCTTGCACCCATGCCACCTTGTACACATTCGTCCAAGAATGGCGCGGCGGAGAATGCGACGATGTGTGGTGAAACATGGTCGATTGAAACGAGTGCAGACAGTTCAGATCCGCAAAGAAATAAACAAAAACGAAAAGTGTTGTTTTTGGTTCGCGCGTGTTAAAGGTGCACGTGTGTGCGGTTTAAGTTACAACAACCAAACAATTGGTTGGTGATCGATACCAAAAGAGAGGAAGAAACAAACAAAGAAACAAACAGACAAACAAAGAAAGTAACTTGTTGCGCGCAGTCAACGTCGCTCAAAATGGCATTTCGTAGTCGTCGTCCATCGTTCCGTGATCGACCGCCTTCAAGTGGTGCAAATCCAAGTCCATTGCCATGTCTTCGGACCACCATTGCTCCGCCACCGCCGTGGATGATCCATCTTCTTCCTTGTTCTTCATGGTGTCCTTCCTCTGTTCCTCCACGGTGTCTTTATCCTCGTCATTGTCCCAATCTCTGGGCTTTCCTTGGTCTCGGTCCTCTTGCTGGGGAGCAGTATCGGCGGTCTTGCCGAGGTCCACCAAGACTTGGAATGCGGCGGTGCCGAAGAATCCTTCTTGCGCCACCATCACGTTGGCCGAGACACCGGTCATCCAATCCAACTCGGCGTGGCGCGCGGCTTTGAGGAACATCTCTGGCGTTTCTTCGAAGGAGGCCTTGGCGATGGGTCCGATGTCGTCGCTGTTGATGCCGCCGCGGCAGATGGAGATGAGTTTGTGGCTGTGACACATGCGGTCCACCAGCACGCTGTAGTTGTGGTAGTCGATGTAGGTGCCGTCGAACTCCACGACTTCCACCAACTCGTTGTAGATGGCCTGTCGCGCGGCCTCGATGCCCAGCACATCGTACACTTCCATGATGTCGTTGCTGATGGTGCGGGTGGCGTCCACGTAGTCCACGCCCAACACCTCCAACAAATTGGAGCCCACGGTGTCCAACACCCAAATGTCTTGCTTCTCGTAGGTCCCGTTGCGCTTGACCACGTTGTCCACCACTTTGCGCAACACCACCTTGTTCAGTCCTTTGATGCCGCGCAACACCACGTTTTGCAACATCTGTTCTTGGAATCGTTTCAGCACACAGATGTGATCGGATTGGTCCAGCGCCGAGATGGTGCGCTCCGTGGGCCACTCCGCGCCAGCGGTGGCGGCAGCAGCAGCGGCGGCCGCGGCAGCCTTCGTGGGCGGCTTGGGCTTGGTGAGGGCCTCTTTTACACGCACGCGGAACACCAGCTGGTCGGCGTTGTAGTCGGAGAAGACACAGTCGATGTTGTCCCCCTGGCTCAGTTTCAGGGCAATGTAGATGTCGTCCATGGTAATGTTCTTGTCCAGCATCACCGTCGGGTCCATCACCATGCGCATGATCCACTTCGATTTGGTGTTCGCGGCCACCTCTTTCGCCGACACACTGGCTGCTTTTTCTGCACCTGCACCTGCACCTGCACCTGCACCACCCTGCTGGCTGTGGGCCCCGTCAATCTCCGCGCAATCGCGCAGCATCTGTTCGAAGGCGCGATGTTGCAGCAGGGTGTCGCGGTCTTCGTCCAGCAGGGTGGCGTCGTCGTCGGGGTCGAAGCACAGTTGGTACGATTGGACGACTTCCTTCAGTTTGGTGTGTTCCAGCATGTACATGATGGTGTGCGCCTTGTCTTTGCTGCCCTCATCTTCGGGCTTCAGATAGACGCTGAGGGACGGGTTCTTGATCTTCTCGGTGAGTTTCAAGATTTCCTCGATGCGCGGCACGCCGCGGGTAACGTTGGACTTCGAGGCCACCCCGGCGAAGTGGAAGGTGTTCAGAGTCATCTGCGTGGACACTTCGCCCAAACTTTGCGCGGCGATCATGCCGACCATTTCGCCCGGCGCCACCAACGCGCGTTTGTACTGCACGCTCACCATGTGCAGCGCGGCGGTCAGCACGGCGCGATTGAAGCGCTTCACGAGCACCAATTCCTTGGGCGACAGGTAGAAGAAGAACAGGGTCTGGAACAACTGGGTGGGGGGCGTGTAATGCAGCTTGCAGAGGCGCGCATACCCGTGCTCGATCATGTCCAAGGCTTCCAAGGGGGTGATGTCGACGGTGGAGGACGCATGGATATGGCATTGTCCCTGCAGATTGTTCAGGAGATGCTGGAAGGCCACCGGACAGTGCACCGTCGTGTCGCCGCGGCGCTTGAACACCTTGTCCACCAACACGTCGCGGTGCAGGAGCATCATCTGCACGTACGTCTGCGCCCGCAGCTTGTAGTCGCCGAGCTGGCGCTTGTAATTCTTCCAGGCGTCCTTTGTGAACAGCGATTGCAGCTGGCGCGTGGTGCGCTTGTCGTCGGGCGGCAAGTAGTGTGCGTAGATGTCCTGGATGGACATGCTGACCAGCGGCAAGGGTTGCTCCTCAACCTTGGTGGTGTCGATGTGGTCGTCGCCGTACGCAAATTGCACGATTTTGTGTTTGCTGTTGCGCACCGTCATGTCGTAGCCCACCATCAAGTCCTCGAGGCCCTTGATGATGCGGCGCTGGATGTAGCCCGTGGCGGAGGTCTTGACGGCCGTGTCGATGATGCCCACGCGGCCGCCCATGGCGTGGAAGAAGAATTCTTGCGGGGTGAGGCCGCCGACGTAGGAGGAGACCACGAAGCCGCGCGCCTCGGGGGAGTCGTCGTACTTGGCGAAATGGGGCAAGGTGCGGTGGTCGAAGCCGTAGGGGATGCGCTTGCCGTCCACGTTTTGCTGGCCCACGCAGGAGATCATTTGCGCGATGTTGAGGTCGGACCCCTTGGAGCCACTCTGCACCTGCTGCACGAAGCGGTTGTTGGGGCGCAAGTTCTTGAGGCCGATCTTGCCCGCCTCCGAGGTGGCCTGGTTCAGGTTGCTGTTGATGCGCGTCTCCACCTCTTCCTCGTTGCTGCGCCCGGTGTTGTTTTCGAACACGCCGATGCGCACCTGGTCGAGGAGTTCCTGCACGTCCGACTGTTTCTTCGTCAAGACTTGCACACTTTCGTGGTGGGCCGCGGCGGTGGACAGCAGGTCGCACACGCCGACGCTGTAGCCCGCATGCTGCATGTATTCGGTGACGATGTTCTGCCAATCGTCGATGAACTTCGCGGAGGCCATGTTGCCAAAGTCGTTGCAGATGCGGTGGATGAGGCCCTTCGTGCGCGCGCCCAAGACGCTCTTGTCGATCTGTCCGCGGAGGTAGCGGCCGTTGCGGATTTCCACGACGGCGTTGGACGTGGCCATGTCGTCGCTGCCTTCCTTGAAGGCTTTGGTGCGGTACTTGGCCGACAGCGGCGGCAAGATTTGGCTGAGGATGTCAAAGTTGCTGACCGTGTGGTTTGGACTATTCCCATCCGGACTATCCCCATCCGGACTATCCCCATCCGGACTATTCCCATCCGGACCGTTCCGCCAGGCCTCGGGGCGCACGCGATCAAAGAGCATCAACATCTTCATGGCTTCGCGGCGGGTGAAGTGGAGGTGTTCGCGGGTGAAGAGGTAGGAGCCGAGCATGCTGTCTTGGTAGATGCCGATGATCGGGGCGTTGTTGGCCGGACTGACAATTTGGTACGGCACGGCCGCGATGTGGCGCAGCTCGGCCATGGCCTCCTGGTCCTGCGGCACGTGCATGTTCATTTCGTCGCCGTCAAAGTCGGCGTTGTACGACTTGGTGACGGCCAAGTTCATGCGGAAGGTGTCCGCGAGGCGCATGACTTTGGTGGTGTGACACATCATGTTCATGCGGTGCAGGGTCGGTTGGCGGTTGAAGAGAACGGGGTCGTTGTCCATGAGGTGGCGGTGCACGATGTCTCCGTCTTCCAGCAACAGTGCGGCGCGGTCGCCGAAATAGCGCAGGTTGATGCTGCCCGTGGATTTCTCCAAGGTTTTGGCGCCCGGATACACGTCGGGTCCGTTGCGCACCAATTGGGTCAAAAAGGCGCGGTTGCGCTCGTTGACGCGCACGGGCACGGAAATGTTCTTGGCGACGCGCATGGGCACGCCCAGTTCGTCGATGCGAAGATTGGGGTCGGCGGTGATGACGGAGCGCGCGCTGAAATCGACACGTTTGGCCATCAGGTTGCCGCGCATACGTCCGCCCTTGCTCTTCAGGCGGTCCTTGATGGACTTGAACGGTCGGCCGGACCGCTGGGCGACGGAGGCCACGCCCGGGATTTGGTTGTCCACTTGGCAGGCGATGTAGTACTGCAGGAGCGCGGTCCAGTCCTCGATAACCGATTCCTTGCACTGGTTCGCCATCTTCTCCTTCAACGTCTTGTTGGTCTTGATGATGCTGACCAGGATGTGGGTCAAGTCGTCCTCGGAGCGCTGCTGGGAGTCGTGCTTCACGGAGGGTCGCACGGCCGGCGGCGGCACCAACAACACCTGGCAAATCATCCACTCCGGGCGCGAAAACACGGGACTGAACCCGAGGAAATGGACATCGTCGTCGGAGATGCGCTTGAAGATCTTGAGGACCATTTCCGCAGTCACTCGCACCACAAGGGGCTCTCCTCCTCCTCCACCACCACCACTCACACCATTGGAGACACCAGAGGCACCAGAGGAAGAGGTGGAAGAAGAAGAAGACATGGAGGCGCCGAATCCGTTGGATCCGTCGGCATTCCACTCGGCAAAGAGATTGGCGAGTCCCTCCTTGCGAATACGTTTGGGCTGCAAGGTGCCACATCCATCTTCGCTTTCGTCTCCGCAACGACGGATGTCTTTGCAGAGGTCTTCGGTGATGTGTTTCCAGCGCTGGTCGGGGGGCAGGTGCAGCAAATCGCGGTGTTTGTGTTTGCTGATCAGCACCTTGCTGCACTTGAAGCACACACACTTCATGATTTTCAGCACGGTGGACAGGAACTGAATGTAGAAGACCGGTCGCGCCAACTCGATGTGTCCGTGGTAGCCCGGTGTGTCCATGTGGCGCAGACCGTCCGTCTTGCAGATGAGGCCGCGCTCCAACACCCCCATCTTGATGTCAAACAACCCGTTGCTAACCGGCTTGTTGTTCACGTAGGTGTCGCGGCTGGTGATCTCGACCACCGACCCTTTGCGGATTTCGTCTGGCGACATGATACTGAACTGAATCCCCACCACGCGCGCCGGACGCACCGGCGGCAACGTCGAGGGCTGGCGATACGATGTGTGCATTTATTTGGGCTTTTGGATTTGGTTATCCAAGGGTAGGTCTCAATGGGTAGGGCAACAACGATAATGATGTGCGAAAAAAAAGGATGGAATGGATTTGATGTACGGCGACAAAGAAAAAAAACGATGCAAATGGTCCGAGGTGGGAGGAGGGAGTTTGGTGTCGCGGTTAGGGGCAGCGATTGGGATCGGACAGACAGAAACAAGCGTGGCTGCGCGTGTTTGTTGTTGTCAGTTTTTTTTTGAATTATACGGAGAGAGACAATGATCTTCTACCGCGGCAACGGTGACGGCAACTTGGTGGAAAGCGCGACGCCGTATTTGCGCAAGATGGAGGGTGGCAGCAAGGGATGTTCTTGCAGGATTTTCTCCAATTTCTTGAAGCATTTGTTGATGGTGACTTCGCTGATGTCGCTGACCGCGCGTACGTCGCGTTTGTTGATGGCGAGGCGACAGAGTTGCGCCACGAAGTACACCACGCCGGAAGCAATGGAGGGTGGAGTGTTTTCGGGCATGATGTGCAATTGTTCGATCTTGACCGCGATGAACTGGCACAATTTGGTGAGTTCGTGGTTGATGTGCAGCTTGCTGCAGTAGCGCTCGATGAAGGCGGCTGGGGTGGTGCTGCCGAACGCGGTGCGGTCTGCGACATGCAGGTTTTTCTCCAGATCGTTGAGAATGGCAAGCGCATTCTTGCAGCCTTTGGTGGCGCTGGTGATTTCGAGGTGGAAGATGTTGGCGATCTCGCGCGCGGTGCGTGGATAGCCGTTCATGCGACAGGACAGGTAGATGGAGGCGGCCAAGATGGCGTCGCGGTTTTCGCCGCGGTAAGACACCTCCGACTCCGAAATGCGCTTGTGCATGCGGTTAGCGTCGTCCACGATGAGTTTGGGGATGCCAGCGTTGTTGGCCATCACGGTGATTAGCTGAAAATCTTCGAACCGCGACTTTTCGCGGTACGGCATGGACTGCCACTCGGCGTAGCGTCGAATCTTGCGCATCTCGTAGCTCATGGCGCCATTGCCGAGCACCTTGCATCCGTACGACGATTCTTCCAGCAAGGGATTGATGGGCATGCCGCAACGAGTGGGATCACTCTGCTGGTGATCGTCTGCGCCATAGTAGCGCCACTCCGCGCCCTGGAACATGATGTCCGTGTACATGCGACCACACTGGCCATTCGTACACGTCGGAAACCCTTCTTCCGAAAACGCCAACACACTGTGACATTGTTCGCAAAAGTCGTTGTGATCCGCCGCCGCTGCCATCCCATCATCCTCTTCCTCTTCCTGTTCCTTTTCCTCTCCCTTTTCCCCCTCTTCCATCCGTTCTGCACTGCGAATGCTGCCACTGCTGACAGTGTTGCGCAAGCGGGTCTTTTTGCCATCAACCATCTTCCACCATTGTTTGGCACGTGCAGCTTTCAACGGTTTCCCGCTGAACGGCACCGTCGAAATAATGGGCACTGGTGTTGCTGGTGTGTGTGTTGCAAGCGCGAAACTGTGTGGTTTGCGGGGAGGACGTGCATCGACAACATGGCGTGTGCGACGAAAACAACACGCGATATTGAGAGTTTTGCAGGTCGACCGTTGACGATGATGATCCAGCAACATCCTCGATGTCGGTTTTGCGGTCCGATGAGTGGATGGGTTCATATGTCTGTTCTGTTCTGTTCTGTTCTGTTCTGCAACTGCGATGTGTATCGTAACCGAAGTTTCCGGGAGACCCAACGCAATTGTCGACAAAGAGGCAGAGAATAAAATAATGGGCTGTGTCTTTAAGTGTTTTCTTTTCCGCAAGGGGGACCAAAAACCGGGACGGAAGGTTGGAATGACAAGGTTGGAATGATGCGATGCGATGCGACTAACCGAAGAACGCGATTTTCTTTCCGCACAACAGATATAACACTGGACACACGCCGCCGCCAAAAAAGGATAGCACACCAAACCCAAGCCAACCACATCATCCATGGGCAATCTCCCATCTAGACCGCGCGACTTCCAGCATCCTTATGCTGCAGCCACGACCAACGTGCGCGGCGGCAGCAGCGGCAACAGTGCTTCCATGCCTCCTCCTCCTCCTCCTCCTCCCCCCATGCCTCCTATTGCACCACCACCAATGAGATCCACCCAGCCAGGGGAAGCACCATTGTCGGAGTTGCAGCCGTCGGATTTTGGTATTCGCTCCACCGCCGAACTTCCCAGCACCCCCGCCGCTCCATCACCTGCCACACCTTCCACATTTGCCGCAACACCTTCTTCGTTGTCCCCTCCTCCTCCTGTTCCTTCTCCTCTTCCTGTTCCGGTTCCTTCATCGCCTCCCGCTTCCTTCTCCAACGCAGTGGAGAGTGTGCAGCAGGAAGATGGTGAAGAGGATTCATCCCCGGAAGACGCCGCTCCGTCCAGTGCCCGTCGCCGCGAACCATCGTTGGCGGACACCGATGAGGGAACGGATGCGGCAGCGGCGGCAGCGGCGGCAACCGCAGGACAGGAAGGAGAAGGAGAAGCATCGTTGCCGACACCACCGGTGGACCCGGAAGCGGCCGGTCGCTTCCACAACTTCTACGACTTGGTGGATTTCATCGCGGTCAACTACATCTTCACCGCCGACTTTCAAAGTCTGAAGCGCCTGACCGAGAAGAACTATTGCGACAAGATGATCGTGCTCACCGCCGACATTCTGGACCGGTACTACAACGACCTTGAAATCACCTACCTCGAACAGCGCGTGAAACAGGGCGCCGAAGTGAACGAATTGGCGCACGACCGCGTCTTCTATATGAACAAAGACAAATTTGAAGCTTTAGACGTGTCCAACGACAAAAAGAAAAGTTTGAAGAAAAAACGGGTCTGCATCGGCATCGCTAAATTTTACATCAAAATTGCACACATATTCGCAGCCATTGTCATGACCATCAATCCGGTCTACACATACAAAGACGAGTCGGGTGCCACCCAAAAGACCCCGCTGGCGCAGAAGGATTCCATCCCCCGCAGCACCCCGCGCACCTTGTTCAAGCTCAACGTCTGCGACAACCGCATTCGCGCATTGCGCCGCGGCATGCAGGAAGACGCCGACGGGGAACACGTGAAGTTGCACCCCAACATTTGCGACCTCAACGATCCCGACCGCGTGACCGTGGCCGACGAGCCGGGCATCACCGAGTTGATGGAACTGTACTTCGACGACGACTACGACTACTCCACCGGCAAATTCCGCGGCATGTCTGAAGCTACCAAGGCCGCCTTCCGCAAGGACCTGGAACTCTTCTACACGACCTTCACTGGGCAAGACCGCATGCCGGAGACCATCCAAAAGTTCAGCGACATCAAACTGCGCGACTACAAACGCAGCGAGGCATGTCAGTCCAGCAACTCCATCTTGCGCGCCTCGTACAAAATCTCGAAGCACGACGACTTGTTTGTGCGCTACGCGGAAAACATCCTGCGCATGATCCAAAATGCCACCCAGAACCAACGCAAACTGCTGGCCGTCATCAACCTCCTGTTCACCTACGTCATCGACCCGTACACCCAGAAGAAAGTCATCCGCATCCACCCCGAACTCAACGAAACACGCCTGCAACAAGCCGTGGACACCGCGCGCAAACTCATCGTGGAACTCTACGTGCGGTGCGAAAAGGACTACATCACCGGCGTCAAAATCTACGAGGCCATCGTGGAAACCAAAATCCTCCAAACCACCCAGAGCCAAATCACCCATCTCATCCATCGCGCCGACGAAATGACCAACGACATCATCGTGGACAGCGATGCCGAAGAAGGAGAAGAAGAGGGAGATGTGGTCGATGCACTGAATCCCGTCCAAGACGCAAAGGAAACGCCGTCCCTTTCTCCGCCTCCGCCTCTTCCCTCACCTTCTCCTTCACCTTCTCCAACTCCTTCTCCCGCTGCCGAAGAAGAAGAACTCATGGAGAAAAGTGTTGACGACACCACCACCACCACACCTAGTCCAATCGTGGACACCCCTCCTCCTGTCCCCGAGTCGTCCCCTGCCGCAGCGAACATGGAAGATGTGGAAGACAAAGAAGACACACCTTTTACCAGCGCAACCACCAATCACGACTTCACCCTTCCTTCGTCGGCTGCCGTAGCAGAGCCATCCCCATCGTATCGCGGCGCACCGCTGATGGACGAAGAGGCGGTGGAATCGGTGGCCAGCGCCTACAACACGGCCGATCGCGACCAGTTGTTGCGCGAAGCCTTCCCATCGTCCCCCAACAAAGCCATTTACAATGCATAGGTGTTACACTGGTGTAACATTGCATCCACTTTCTGCAACACTTCGCGTTTTTCGACGTGGTAAGGTCGGATGGATTGCAGACAGTTGGCCAAGGATTTCCACTCCAGACAGCTCACTTCGCTGGTTTGGAAGTGGCTCAGGTCCGTGGATTCGGTGAATGGCGCAAACGTGCCTCGGTGTTGCGCAATGAAGTACTTGTGTTTGTAGGCCTTGTAGTTGGTCCCGATGAAGGTCTCTTCGTAGGGCAACACATTTTCGAGCAGTTGCAATTCCGACACTGGAATGCCGGTTTCTTCTTGGAACTCGCGCAGGGCGCAATCCACTTCCTTCTCTTTCACTTGTCGCCGCCCTTTGGGAAATTCCCACTCGGTCTCCGGCCACCGCGTCGCACTTTCCTCCACCAATTGTCGCAAGGTCACTGTGCTTTGCGTCTCTTCGGAGAAAACGCCGTTCCAAATTGTCTGGTATTTGCGCAAGGAGGAGTGTTCTTCTTGTCGATATCCGCCGCCACCGCCTCCTTCGCCCCACATATCCCGCCACAACGCTTCGAATGGGAGTTCCACGATGCGTTGTTTCTCCGACAGCGACATTTGGTCGATGATGGTTTGCAACTGGAACAAGTGGTTCGGATTGTACTTGCCGCGCACGAAGTCGATGTACCCAAAACTGTCTTTGCGGCGAATCATCAGATATTGGCGCTGCCCTGGAAAGTGCGGATCGTTGCGAAAGACGATCACCCCATAACTGGTGATGGGCTGGCGACATTGAAAAAACGTGTGTCCTTGCTTGCCGCAATTGTTGCACACCATTCCTTGTCCCGCTCCTCCGCCTTTGTTGTCGAGGCCACCGCCACCACCACCTCTTCTTTCCCGTTCTCGTTCTCGTTCACCTTCCCTCCCCTCCCTCCGTTCTCCATGTCCTTTCATGATCAATCCGTGGCCCTTGGATCCATGCCCGTAACACGACGATGGAAAGGAGGAAGACATTGACGATGATACCGCGGAAGATGCTGCACTGGAAGAATGGGAAAAGGTGTGGTGATAATGATGTCGCCGCTGCGTTGTGTGCGAGGTGGAGGACGACGACGACAGGTTGTGTGAGTGAAACGATTGACTGCCGCTGCTGGGACGAAACAATGGCGTGGGTGCAGCGGCAGAACCGAGGGAAAACGACGAATGTCCGGGTGTTGTTGCTGTTGCTTCCGCAGAGGAAGAGGAAGGCGCGGCGGTAAAAGTGGACGGGGAGCTGGAGAAGGAAGAGGCAGGTGGAGAAGAAGGAAAAGAAGAAGGAAACGAAGCAGATGGACCTTTGTTGGCGGAAGAAAGGTACGGTTGCGTGCGCGCACGTTTGCTGTTGTCGTCGCAAGACGAATCCGGTTCCATGATGTTACTGTGTACTTGTGACAGTGATGATGATGGTGGTGGTGGTGGCGTGACAGCCTGCTTTCTTTTATCAGTCCTCCGATCGAGTCTGCGCATTGTTTTAAGTTGTATTGTATTGCTGCCGCCTTCTGTTCCCCCCCCCCCTCCACTCCTCTTTTGCGCAATGTCCACCACCCCGAATCGAACCGGCGCAGTGATTCACATCCCCATGCCGCCGGACGAAGACGACGCCTGGGATTCAATTGACGTGCAACTTCCCGAACACCCTCCCGCAAACACACCAAACCCGACACCCGCTCCCACGACAACCCGATGCGGCGAGTGTCGAGTTTGGTGCGATCGATGTTGTTGCTCGGACAACACCCAGTCCGATTGGTTCTGGATGTGGTACATTCACACAGAAACACATCCCCACGATCAGGATTGCGGCATTGCATCCTGCATCATGAACATGCTGCACAGTTGTGTTGACTGCTTGGCCTGCCTGGACTGCGACGACGATTGAACAAACAAAAAGACGAGACGACGATGGAACAAACGAACAAACAAAAACAAAGCAATGATGGTTTCTGTTACACGATTACGGTTTAATCTCGTTAGCTTCCATGCACACATACAAACACACACACAAATACATGACGGATATGATGTAACACGATTAATTTTACACACATGTAGTTCACCGCACCACTTACAACGTGACTTTTCCAAACTTTGTGTTTGCTTTTCTCGTCTCTTTTTCTTCATGGATGGGTCTTATAGCCGCTTATAAGGCCCATCTAACAGATTTTAGCGGCTATACGGAACTCGAGGTTTCGTCCATGGTCGGCGTCACGTTGACTCGGTTGGTCGCCGAGCTTTCCAATCGCTCCACTGCGTCTTCCAACCGCTTCAATCGATCCAGGATTTCCTTTGCTTGCTGGTGCTGCATGGTGCGCCATTGGTGGTTCGCGCTGTGATTGCATCCAATGTAAAACGCAAGAAGATACACCAACCAGTCAACCATCTCAAAGTTGCACAAAATGTGTCGACAGGGAATTCAGTAAATGTGGATTCAAATTGATTTGTGTTTATTTTCTCCTGAGCGACACTGTCAAACGACCCCGCCAAACGACACCGAATCACAGATGTTGATTGAACGATAACGTGGTGGATTGTTGCAGCTGCACTATCGTGAACGGCCGCGGCCGCGGCAATATTCGGTTTTGTTGGTGGACACTTCGTTGATCTATTTGCTGCGACTCGTTCCAATGAAGCGCTTTTTTCTACACTCTTTCCACATCCACCTTTTTTCCCCCTCCCTCCCTCCCTCCATTCACGCTCACCACCGAACCCAACTCAAATCATGATGTCCTTTGCTTCTTCCTTGTTGTCTTTCACCCCTTCCACCCCTTCTCCGTCTTCCTTCTCCAGTCCGCACTTCACCGTCATTCGCGACCATCATTGTCCTCGCTGTGGCACCGCGCGCACCATGTCCACCGCCCCCACTTCCCGACAATGCCTGGTCTGTCACTCCTCTTTTCATCCGAGGGCCGTTTTTTTGCGCAACATTCACACCCCCTCGGCACCCCCATTCATGTAAGGCGTGCGCCAACACCAACGAACGGGAAAGGGATGGAAGGAAATATGATGGGGAGGATGGTGGTCGCATAACTTTACATCCGGTGAACAGGCGAGGCGAGGCGAAAGAGGGTGTTTTTTTTGGTTTTGTCATGCAAACATGCCCGCCCCAGCTGAACAAGTTCCGTTGTTGTCGAATGCGATTTTACCTTCGTCGGAATCGGCGTCGTCCACGTCCACTTCGTCCTCCTTGCTGTCCTTCGCCATGGCGGCAGCACTTCCTGCAGATCCGCCACCAACCGCTGTTTCGCGCGCTCTCCCGAAGGTTCATCGAACACATGTTGTATGTGCATCGACTCAGGAGGTGAAGAAACCGCCGCCGCGCCGCGCAGTCGCCCCTGCATCGATCCCCACCTCCGCCACCACCTTGCGCCTGCACGACTGCAAAGAGTGGGAAGAATGGTCGCAATGCCGCATTCTTCTGAGCACCGTGATCGATTTGCGCGAATGGACACAGCTAGAAACCCTCGACATCAGCGGCTGCTGTCTGCCCCTGCTTCCTCTGTTGCCGCGCAGTCTGCGCACCTTGAAAGCCGCGCACAACGGATTCGATCGCCTGCCTGCGCTTCCACGGGAACTGCGCGTCCTGCACTTGGATGGCAACCCGCTCGTCGAACTGCCTCCCTTGCCACCGCACTTGGAAGAACTGTCACTGCGCGATTGCGGATTGCAATGCCTCTCCGAAGACCTCGTGATTCCCGCCACCCTGCGCACCTTGGACCTGTCCAACACCCTCCCCCTCTCCCCCTTCGCCCACCGGCGCCACAATCGATTGCGCCACATGCCGCAACTGCCCGACACCTTGGAAACCGTCCTCACCTCTTTCCATCCACTCACCCCCACACGATTGCTCCGCAAAAAAACACAGTGATTCGTCATTCGTCATTCGTCATGCGTGCGTGCATGGCGCACGGACAGAACATCACGAACAGTTGTCTCCCTCTTTTGTCACATGTTTGTTGTTGTGCGTTGTTTGTTTGTGTCATATTTTGCCGTGTGTAACCATCATCAATCACCTCCGGATTCTCCTTCCAAGTGTTTGTTTTCCTCTTTTTCCTTTCACACACTGTATACACACGCAGACATGTCGTCCGAGACGTCCGAAACGTCCGAAACGTCCGACACGTTGGCGCTGGACCCACAGGTGTGGGGACCCCATTATTGGTTTTTCTTGCACACAGTCGCCAGGACGTATCCGCGACACCCCAACGCGGTGACCAAGCGCAAATACTACGATCTCGTGCAAAGCTTGCCATTGTTCTTGCCCGACCGCGACATTGCCGCGCGATTTAGCCGTCATCTGGAAGAGTTCCCAGTGTCGTCCTTCCTGGACAACCGTGCGTCGCTGGAGCACTGGATGCACACCATGCACAACCGCGTCAATGAACAGCTCGAAAAACCCATCTTGTCCGTACAGGATGCACAGTGGCGCTATCAATCTGCCTATCACCGTACCGCGTCGGCAGAGGCATTCCGATTCTGGAAACGATGCGCACTCTACCTGTTGCTCTCCGGCGGCGCGGTTGGACTCATTGCTTACCTCTACGACCGCGAATGACGAGAAGGAAAATTCTCTCTCTTCCTTCCCTTCCTTCTCTTCCTTCCCTTCCTTCTCTTCCTTCCCTTCCTTCTTTTACTCCCTCACTCCCTCTCCCTTTTTTTCTGCCGTCAAATCAACACCCCGTGTATCGTCTTTTGTTTCGTTTTTGGTTGATTCACTCTTATTCCGCCACATGCGCACCCTTCGCCGAACCGCGCGATCTTGTTTCCGCGATCACGGTCGAAGTCGCAGCCGCCGCCGCCGCCGTTATCACACTCGCGGTGGCCGCGCCATTGCCTCCGGTGGATTTGGGTGTGTGTTTTACCCCGCCTTGCGCTGTGCCAAAAACCGCACAAGACGTACCGGAATGGTCAGCAAGCTCATGAGCGACCGTCACGCAGACAGCGAATACCGCGACATTTTGCGCGTGCGGAAATGGCTGCGCACCATCCCACACTTTGGACGCTACTTCCTGATCGGCAAACCCGACAAATGCAAACCTGCGCCACTGACAGACAATGACTTGCAGACCTTCGAGAAGTGTCGCACCTTCCGCGACGATGGCATCACGCAGGAGAACGTGAACACCCACTTGCGCAACATGTCCATTGTCACCATCCGCCACGGAGGTGTCCCGGTCGACGAATTCTTGCAGAAGGTCATGCCCAGCAATGGCAACAGCAACGGCAAAGGAAGCACGCGCGCACGTTTCGCCACCGTCAACCAGGCCCTCATGCAATTGTTGCAACATGGAATCGTCCCGATGAACAAGCGTCACGTCTTCCACTGCGACATCAAAGACTCCAACATCGTCATCGACAGCGAACACCACGCGCGACTGATCGACTGGGGATTGGTGTGTCGCTTCCCTGCCTCCGCCAAGGAACTGCCGCATGCGTGGCGCAACCGCCCCTTCCAATTCAACACGCCCTTCTCGGTCATTCTCTTCAGCGACATGTTCCGCCGCGATTACCACCAATGGTTGTTGCGACATGCGCCAAACCATGCCCCCGCTGCTGCTGCTGCTCTTACTTCCACCACAGACGCAGAGGGGGAGGCGGCCGATGGATTGGACCGCTTTTTGTGGGAGTTCATTGTGGCGTACATGGAAATGCGTGGACCGGGACACTACTACGCCATCAACCGCTGGATGGACATGCTGTATCAACAAGAGCCCTCGCACGTCGGCGGCAGTTTTCCCGACAACATGCCGTTGCTGGAGCGCCACATCACCTTGCCCATTCTGTGTGACTACTTGAAACCGATCGTGCGGCAATTCACGCGACATCAGCAGTTTCAACACATGGCGTTCGCCCACGACCTCTTTGCGCGGCAAACCGATTTGTGGGGATTGTGCAGTGCGTACCTGCCGATGCTGACTGCATTTGTGCCCCACCTCTCCTCCATGAACCCGGAGGAGCGACGTTTGTATCAAAAAGTGCGCGCGTTGCACCTCCACTTGTTCCAGAACAGCACAACGCCATTGTCCAGCGACCACATTCTAGCCCAGTTGCGCGCGATTCAACAAGATCTGGTGCGCTTGCCGAATCAATCCATCTTGTTCCGTGGGGGCGGCGGAGGCGGCGGCCATTAGCAGGAAAGAACACGACGCGCAGGAACAAAAAAGTTTTTCACGATGGATTGTATCCATCCTCCGCATCTTCTGCCGCACCCAACTTCCGTCGTATCCATCTTCTGCTCTCCCCTCCCCCCATCCCATCATCACTCCAAATCATCATGGACCTCGGCAACAAATTTAGGGAATTGTGCACTCCCGCGAAGATCTATTTCGTCTTGCTCATTGCGAACCTCGTGTTTGGCATCTTCGCAAACCAAGGAAGCAATGCGCTCATTTTGCACTTGATTTTCGGCTTGCTGTGGACGATGGTGTTGTCGTACTTGTGCAAGAAAGACATGAAACCTGTATCCTGGGTATTGGTGATGGTGCCCATCATTCTCTCCTTGCTTGTCGGAGAATCCCTCTGGAGCATGCAATGGTAAACAAATCCGATTTTTCCCCCCGAACCCTCCAAAAAAAAAGCAAACACGGTCGTGGCGGCGCCAGCAACCGCGACACTGTTTTCTTTTTTCGATCGTTACATCATCCCCATCCTACTCCATTCACTGAGAACAACAAACAAATGCGCTTTGAAATTGCGGTGCTGTTGGTGGTCGGATTCTTCGTGTACGATTGGTACCATGGGCAAAAGTACAGCAAGTATCTGTGGTCGCTGCGGCGATACTACCGCATGTTCATGTACGCAATGGTGGCGCTGGGGGTCTATGTGTCGGTGAAACGCAATCCGGACCAGGGACACACCTTGTTGTACTTTGCCAACAATGCCATCCGACAATTGCCGCTGCAACGAAGTCACGGACAGTCAAACGTGTTCGATCTTTCTAGTGGCGGCGGCAGCGGCGGCGACGGTGCAAGTGGCAGTTTTCTGCAGCAGATGCATGGAATGAGTGGAGCCGATGAACCTTCTTCTTCCTATTTGCGACCAGCGCGCACGGTGGGCGGCGGCATCGGAAACAAAGCAACGAAACGATCGGTCAGCGAAACGAAAAAGAAGTTCGTCGCGGCGAACCAAAATTGGCAATGCGGTCATTGCAACAACATGTTGGACCACACCTTCGAGATCGACCACAAGGTGCGCCTCGAATATGGCGGAAGCAACGACGCATCCAACCTCGTTGCCCTCTGCCGCAACTGCCACGGCCGCAAAACCGCCAGCGAAAACATGTAAACGGCAAAATATGTCACACGGCAAAATATGTCACACGGCAAAATATGTCACACCAAACCCCCAAAAAAAACAGGGTGGCGAAATTTTGTGTGCGACTATGATTAAGGTCACACACCAAATCAAATAGTTCCGTCCGCCCCCCGCCCCTGCCTCCGCCGCCAAGAAAGGAGCGATCGATCGATTGATTGATTCATCGACAGCATTTCCAGCAATCATGAATGCGGCATTCTCCGGGTTGTTTTCCGGGTTGTTCGGCGCTGCTGCGGGCACTCCACCGTCGGACACACCTGCCAAATCCAGCTCCCTGTTCCGCGACTTTTCGGCAACCTTGGCCGCCTACATTCACGACTGCGAGGGACAGGTGTGGAACAACTCCATGCTCCTCCTGTCCTTCGTGATTCTCGCCACCGTCATCCTCACCGTGTTCTTCCGCCAAATCCGCAAGGGATTCCAGTCCAACGAAGAGGCCATGCAGGCATCCTCCGCCTCCGTCTTTCTGGTGCTGCTCGTGTTCGGCGTCGTGTACCTCTTCGTGCCCGTCTTCGACCCATCGCTCAACCCCCTGTCAGCCTTTCTCCGCCAAAACCGCAACACCGTATTCCCCTTCCTCTACACCGTGATGCTGATACTGCTCTTCATCCTCGCCCCCGCCAAAGACCTTGACCGACACGCCGCCTGGCTGCTGCCCGTCCTCGCGCTCCTCGGCATCGCCGCCTTCTACCAGGGATTCCAACTCGTGCCGGGCGCCGCCTTCAACCTCAGTTTCGAACGGGTGAAAGTGCTCGTGCTCTTCCTCTGCCTCATCACCACCTTCTGCACCTTCTACTACCACGACCCGGGCCACATCGTGCGCGAACAATTTGGCTACGCATTCCTGCTCGCCATGGTGTTGGCCGCATTCCTCTTCGTGTACCTGATCGTGCTCATGCTCGCACCCTCCGCATTGGGCGACGACGGAGGCATGGGGTTTGCATCGCGGCTCTTTTCCTCTTTTTCAACCTCTTCTTCTTCCGCTTCTGCTGCTTCTGCGACAGGGCCGTCCATGCAACTGATTTGCAGCGTGTTGGGTCTCGGCGCTTTCCTGTTGATCCTCAGTCTCTCCATTTACGGCGAACGCAAGGCCTTCTTCGCCGACAAACGCATCAGCAGTTCCGTCTTGCTTATCTCCCTCCTCATTGTCCTCGGATGGGTGTATCTCATCTTCGTGCAGGCGCTCACGGTGGATCGCTCCTTCTTCGCGATGCCCACGGTGCGCTTCGTCAGCACCTACCGCGAAGCCATGTTGTCCATCGTCGCCCTCGTCATCCTCGGTCTCTCCGTCGGGTGGGCGGTCTACGTCGGCCGGCGCGAAGAAAGTCGCACCAAAGTCTTCTTGAACGTGGCGCTAATGTTGGTGTTGCTGGCCTTCTTCTACAAAGCATTGTTTCCACCCACGCCCTTCAGCAATCAGCGCAAAGAAGCCTTCGGCAGTTTGTGGTGGAACTTGCTGTTCTACGTCCCCTGCGCGCTCTCCGATGCCTACCAATGGCTCGCCAAGTGGTTGGCGGGGCCCGTGAATGTCGCACAACAAGTCCCGCTCGGGTCGTCGCTGATGTTGTTGACGGCAGTGCTACTGCTGGTGGCCTACGTCCGCATGCCCATGTACTACAACCGCAAGTGGAATCAATTTTTGCTCCAGGGCGGCACCCAGTTGCACAACGACCCCGTGTCCACCGCCATGCGCATGGACATCGGACAATATCGGTTTCCGCGCACCTTGCGCTACGCGATCTCCTTCTGGTGCTTTTTGCCCGCATTGGCGCCCAACACCAACGCCGCGTACAGCCGCTTCGCCAACCTCCTCGACATCGGCGCCGGCAAACTGCAATGCCGCTTCCACGCGCAAACCAACACGTTGCAGATCATCGTGCGGGAAGAAAAAGAAGAAGAAGGCTCCGCGCCAGCCAATCCAAACCACGTGGAAGACAAAGAAGAAGACAAAGAAGAAGACAAGTCAACGAACCACGCCACGGTGCTCTTTGCAACCAACAAACCCTTGTTGCAAAAGTGGAACCACATCGTCATCAATGCGCAGGGGGAGACCGTGGACGTGTTCGTGAACGGGGTGTTGGCGGGATCAGCCACCCACGTGCTGCCCATCCCCGCCGAGCAACCGCAACCCTTCGTCGTCGGCGAAAACGATGGCGTCGTGGCCAGTGTGTGCAACGTGGTGTGCTTCAATCACCCACTGCAAACCCGCAACATCGCGCGCGGATACACTTGGCTCAAGTCCAAATCGCCACCAACACTAGACTCTGACACCGACATCCGCCGCGCACACGGACTGTGAAAGGGGGGAAAAAAAGAAAGGCCGGAACAGAGGAAAGGCTGCGATCGACCCATCTTGGTTTTTATTTTCTCGAGATACGCGTATACGACAACCGCACACAAATACGCGCGCGCAGAACCAACCCGAACGCTCACGCTCACGTACATACATACACACTTGCTCGCACTTTGACGGACGGACAATTAGACAAAGAACCAATCAAACATCATGAGTGGATTAACCGTAGTCATCACCGTCATCTCCCTGGTGCTCATTGTCATGTTGCTGCGTTACTGGTTTTACGATCCGTACACCCTGCAGACCATACAAAGCGGCAAAGTGGAGTCCGTCATCAGCAATTCGGCTTTAGCGACGGATGGTGTTAACAAAGCCCCCACGAATTTTGCGTACTCCTTCTGGTTCTACGTGGATAACTGGAACTACAACTACGGGCGCGAAAAGATCTTGTTCCGCCGCGCAGGCAACAATCCCGCAATGGCATCCACCGCCGCCAACACCACGCCCGGACCCAAGGTCGCTTTCGCCGGCAGCAACAACGACGTCAACGTCACCTTGGCGTGCTTGAATGGCGCCTCTGGCACGGCCAGCGTCATCGAAGAAACGTGCTCCATCAGCAATGTGCCGCTGCAGAAGTGGGTGCATCTGGTGGTCAGTGTCTACGGCCGCTCGATGGATTTGTACCTGGACGGCAAGTTGGTGCGCACCTGTCTGTTGCCGGGCATTGCGTCCACGAAGGACAGCGACGTGGTGGTCACGCCCGGCGGCGGCTTCGACGGATGGACCGCCAACCTCAAGTATTTCCCGAAGCCCTTGAATCCGCAAGAAGTCTGGAACTTGTATGTGCGCGGATACTCCGATGCCGCCAATTTCCTCAACTGGTCTTCGTACCAGGTGCAAGTCGCGATCTTGGAGAATGGCAACCCGCGCAGCAAACTCACTCTGTAACAACACCCTGCATACCACGCACACAACAAGTTCTTTTTTTTCCTTGCGGTAACTTAACGACTAAGCACAGCAACAGCAACTGCAACCAACCAACAAAGACAACCGACAAACAACGTTTGCGCGCGCGATGGGGCTTTTCGACGGGATATTCAAGAACAACAACAATGGCATGGACGCGGCTGCGGCAGGACTGGGGTCATCGTTTGCCGACAGCAATCGCATGGTGTTGCAAGTGGGGATGTTGTTGATGGGACTGTTTCTGTTCCTGATTGTGTTGCGCATGGGAGTGTCGCTGACGGTGTGGTTCAGCAAACCGAGCAATGCGCCGCATCTGATCGACGGGATGATTCAGGGCAACGAAACGCGCATTTTCCAGCAAGATGCCGCGGGCAGTCAGCAAATCCACCGCTCGGTGAATGAAGACGAAGGCATCGAGTTCTCGTGGTCCGTGTGGCTCTTTGTGCAGAACAGCAATTTTGGGTCCTCTTCTTCTTCTTCTTCTTCCGGCGACAAATCCACGAAGCAACGATTGAAGCACGTGTTCAGCAAAGGCAGTGCTGCGCTCGGGGCCGATGGCCGTGCCGACTACAGCAACGGTCCGGGGGTGTACATCAGCACCGATCGAAACGAGTTGGTCGTGGTGATGGACACCTTCCAGACCATCGGCGACGAAATCAAGATTCCGAACTTGCCGCTGAACAAATGGTTCCACCTCCTGATTCGCTGCAAAGACAGCACCATCGACTTGTACATGAACGGGACCTTGGCGCGCAGCGTGGATTTGATGTCGGTGCCGCGCCAGAACTTTGGCAACGTGTACGTCGGCCTCAACAACGGCTTCGACGGCTACCTCTCCAACTTGTGGTACTACAACTACGCCCTGGGCACCACGCAGCTCCAGCAATTGGTCAGCGCCGGGCCCAACACGCGCATGGTCGGCGGCATCGACAGCAGTCTCTTCGCCAACGACTACCTCTCCTTGCGCTGGTTCTTCGACGGCAGCAGCTCCCTCTTCAACCCCACCCCTCCTTCCACCGCCGCGTCTCCTGTTGCTTCTGCTGCCGCTGCTCCCACCACTTCCTCCACTCCAACCACCGCCACAAGCACTCCACCACCATAACCTCGAACTACGACACCTCCCAAGTGGTCTCCTGTGTCCTAGAGTCCTAGAAATCATGCCAACTTCTGCCAAACCTTTGCCGAGAAACAACGGGAGGACAATGCATCCCGTTTTTTCTCCGTGGACACCATCCTTGTCTTGTTGTCACCGCGTGTGCTGCTTCCATCCACCCACCCGCACTTCACCTTTCTTTGCCTTCTTTGCCTTCTTTGCCTTCTTTGCCTTCTTTGCCTTCTTTGCCTTCTTTGCCTTCTTTGCCTTCTTTGGTTGCTTCCCTCGATCGCGATGGCTGAGTATCTCCCGCAACCGCCGCGCGCATGGTCACGCGTGCAAAATGACTGCACCTATCCTCCGCAAGAAGGTGACCCCGTGCAACTGATTGCCGACAATGCCTTCCTGCAAATGATGCGGAAAGGCAATGTGTTGCAACACAAACACAACAGCTGGCGCATGTCCCGCCGCGAAGCCTACTCGCGCATGGCGCGCGGCTTCAACGGTCCCCTGCGCAACCAAACCTTCGCCACCCAGTCGGAGACCTACACCGACCCAAACATCCGCCGATGGGCCCGCGTCGGCGCGCGCACCATCCCCTACCCCAACGACGCGCCCGGCGAACCCAACAATCCCGCCGGACCCTACGCCATCATCTACAACCAACACTGCGACACCTTGGACCTGGTCGACGGCGGCACCTTGGTCTGCACCCCCAATCCCACCGATCCGTGCGCACCTTTTGCAGACACCTCCACGTCCAACTACGACGATAACGACAACAACAATCGAATAATCACCCGACTTGCAGTCGTGTGCGCGCCCTCCACCGCCTCCGACGTCCCCGGGCCCGCCGTGTCCCTCTGCTGGGCACCAGCATTGGATTCTTGGTTTCCGCGCGAGCGACGACAGATGAGCAACAGCACGAACAAGTTTCCCATCAATTACCAACCATGGCGCAGCGCCACGCGCCCCCTCGCGCCAACGCTCAGTCTCAGCAACGATTCCACCACCTTGCAATGGTCGGTGATTCCATCGCGCTGTTTCCCGACGACCGCGTACTGGCTATATCGCCTCGGCAACACCAACCCTCCTTCACCCACCTTGGTCGCGGTGCTTCCTCCAACCACCACCTCCTTCACCGTTCCTCCCCTTGTTGACGACGCCGCCGCCGCCGCCTCTTTCACCTTGGTCAATGTCAGCGGCGCCTACTCCTCCCTTCCTTCCAACGTCGTGACCATCACAACCACCTCCAGTTAAGCGCGCAGATGCGGATTGACACACACGGCCTGGCTCGGAAAGATATCCCCCGACATACAGGTGTCGTTGACACCCACGTTGGCGCAGGTGCGCAAACTGTTGTGGTCCAAACCGACGTAGCACCATCCCGCTTTGCCTGTATTGGGCCGATGCACACTGTGATCCGCCGCACTCGGTGTGAATGTCTGGTTGTTGTTGCTTTTCGCAGAACCACCTTGTGCAGTGCGCGACCACTGGTTGCGATTCATCAACGCCGTGTCCCGCGCTTCGCCTGCTTGTCGCCAACGTTGCGAACTTTCTGCGCCGTACACACCTCCTTCCCCTTCTCCTTCTCCTTCTCCTTCTCCAGTCGCGGCTTCTCCTTCCCCTCCAGACTCGTCTGACAAGCGCACCTTGCGCAAAGCCCATTGTTGACGGAGCCACGTCAAAGGGTCTTGTTGCGCAAAGAGCAACCATCCCAGGAGAAGAAAGAGCAGCAACGCGAGGAGGAGACCCAACCACTTCGTCCATGCTCCTCCTCCTTTGCTTGCTGCCGCGGCTGCGGCCAACGAAGAAGTCGCAGAAGTGGAAGAGATGGAAGAAGAAGAAGAAGAAGAAGGCGCAATCCATTGCTTTGCAGGGACGATCCCCACGTTGCGGATAAGCAGCAGCGGATCGTTGCTGGCAAGTTTGGAATCCATCGTTGCGCGATCAATGTACAGCAAATGTGTGCGAAAGAGAAAGAGGATGATGTAGTGTGCGTCGATATTTTTTCCGTCTTTCTCACCCCCCCCTTTTTTACCGCAGGACTTTCCATCGATTTCGCATAATTTTCGATTTGGAACAATGGAAGAAGACAATCATCGTGGGTTTGCGGTGGAAGGATGGTGGTGCCGCTGTCTGTCCGCGCTTTGTTTCGGAGACGCAGTGTTTCCGCGCCACGTCGATCGCAAACGCGCGGCGCGCTATTGGTGGCACTTGTTGGCGGCGTTGTCGCAGGTGTATCTGTTGTCCGTGACCATCTGGGGTCTGCGTTGGTGCCATCGCTTCCGCGCACTGCATCCCGCCTTTTGGGTGTGGACTGTTCACACACTCGTGCACCACCTCTCTCTGGGCAGCATCCAACTGTGCATCTGTCTCGACTGGAATTATTGCCTGGACAACCACACCGACGTATTGCAGGTGTTGCGCAACACGGTGTTCCCTCTCAGTGTGACCTTCGGACAAGTGCTGGCAGTGGTGGTACTGATCGTCGACCGAAAGGCGCTGCTTGCCGCCCCCGTCTCCCTGTATCTGGTCGCAATCACCCTGGATGCCTTTGTCCAATGGATGCGACACGATGTCATCCTTCATCCTCCTTCTCCTTCTCCGGTCGGCAGAGTGTGATGGTGGCTGCCATTCTCCATGTTTTGCTTCATGTTTCAATTCGCATGTTTGTCAGTTGTCGCAGTTGTCGATAGTGTCATGGTAGTTGCCGCGCGCGCAGCAATCACCATGTTGTAACCGATTAAGTTCACGACCTTTTTTTGCATTTGTTTTTTCTTCAGTTGTTTTCGCATTTTCGCATTTTCGCATTTTCGGATTTTCGTGTGACAAACACGGAGAGACTCGGGTCATCCTTGCAAGCGCAAGAGGTACAAGACTTGATTCAAATCCACCAACATGTCGTCGCGCACGTTGAGGAGTGCTGAGCTGATCATGGGTTCATGCATTTGCTGTAGTTCCGCAATCCATCCGCGCACCCGCTGTTGCATGGCGGTCGGGGTGCATGCCGTCGTCGGGAACGAAGTGCATCGACGCGCGCGCAAGGAAGCAAACAGGTCGCGTTCGGCCGATGGACCCCGTTCCCCCATCCACACTTCCACCCACTTGTCCACATGGCCCAGCAACGACGCAAACAAGTCGTCGGTGGCTTTGTGTGCACCAAACTGTTTCGTTTGCCAGTGAAAAATCTTCACGTCCGTGACCATTTGCCAGAAGAATGGAATCGGGGCGCTTGTTTGTTTTCCTGCATTGCGTCGAATCGTGCGCTGTCTGTGCCGACGTCCTTTCGTGCCGCCAAGATGAAAGGTGAATCGATTGCGTGATGGTTTCATTGTGCGTGTGAATGTGTCGAATGTTGTGTACCATAGGCAATGAAAAAATTGCCCTTTTTCTTCGCAATACACAACATCAGCAAACATCGCAAGTCTTTTTTTTTGGTTGCCGCAACAATATGCACAATCGTCCAACTGGCAATTCCTTCGCATTTCTGTGGCGGAAACTTGTTCGGCGTTGTTACTTTTTCGACAAATTGCAACAAAAACTTGATCCTCAATCGCTGATCAATCAAAGTGCGTCAGAGAAATTGTCCACATTATTGCAAACCCTGCGTGAAGTGGATCCACACTTCCATCATGAACCATCCCAACTGTACAAGCGACTCAATCGTGAGTTTTCAAAGCTTCCCCCACGAATGCCTCAAGTAGACACGTCGACACCCAACCGCGTCACAATCCGTGTCTTTGATCTGCCTGGAATTCAAGCGCAACAGTTTGGACAGGAGTTCGTGGACGCCATCGAAAAAGGTCTAATGCTTGTCACTCCATCGACCACACTAATCATCGATTTGCGCAACAATGGCGGTGGCTCGTCGGATCATATGCTCGCTGCATTCCACACGCTATTGGCAAGGTGTGGGTCTGCGCCACTTATTCAGCTGTCGGACAGGAAACATGTGGTGCGAGCAACCTACGCAATCCAATCATTCCCCCCTCACAAATTGCTAAAAAACAATCGAATTGTTGAACCTTCGCTTGTGTTTCGCCAGTTCCAATGTGAACCGCGACGCGTGGTGCTATTGGTTGGAAAATCCACCGCATCCGCGGGTGAATGGCTAGCTTTGGTTATGCAACGTCTTCCACAGTGCCACACTTGCGGATCTCCGACTGCGGGTCAACTGGGACAGACAGATTACGCTATTTTGCCCAATGGCGATTATGTGCAATTTACGCGATTGCTTGTTCAGCAAGATGGGCTCATCGTTGACCGCGTTCGACCTTCTACCACACTTACTAAGTGTCGTATCAACAACACGGCGCATCGCCGCAAAAAAGCAGCATCTTTCACTCGCCGAAAACGTACATAATTCAGACAAACACAACTCCTTTTCCTCGGTCTCGCCCTCCACCAACTACGTCATCACTTCGTTTGCGCGCATCTCCATCGTCCTCGTCATGTTCCTCGTCGTGTTCTTCTTCTTCGTCCTCCTCTGCGCCGGCGTCGGCGTTGTGGAAGGAGGAGGAGGATTGCGCGCGCGGAATGAACATTTGGTCAAAGGCGTTCATGGCCTCCAACTTTTGGATGGTGCTTTCCAGTTGTCGATTCTTGTCTCCGAAGAAGAGGTAGTCGGTGTTGGGACTGTGCTCGTTCGCCTTGATGTTGGCGTAGATGCGGTCGATGCGATCCATCACCTTGGCAATGGACGACAGCTCCGACGCGCGCACCAATTCGTCCCGCACAGCCAACCGTGCCTCGGGCTCGCACAACAACTGCACGGCGAAATACAACAGGAAGCGGCGCTTGCCAAAGCTGCTGGCACTGCCCCGAAACACATACAGCGTCAAAAGCGACGCGATGGTGCGATGCAACAATTTCAAGGGCCGCGCCGCCGCGGTCGTGAGACACAAATCCCAGAGCATCCACACCACCTCCTTCTGCTGGTCGGAAGGGATGGTCACGAACGGCCAGTCGCGGCGCGCACACACCCACGGCTGCTTGTGTTTGCGGCCGTGCGCGACCAGATGCATGATCCACTCCATCCAATAGCAGGCGCGCACGGCATCTTGCGACCTGGACGACAGGTGGTAGCCCAGTTCATTCAGCGGGAGGTACAAGTCCGCCGGGTCTTCGTCGCGAAACACCGCCTGCGCAAAGTCGCGGGAAGGCGCGTGAAAGCGACTGCTCCACTCCTCCAAATCAAAGTCGTGCGCCTGCACCTTCACTTGCTGCAAGGGCGACTTTTGTTTCGCGTCGCAGAGGATACATGCCATCTCCGCAAACAGTTTGCGGATTTTAGGCAGGTTGCGCAGCGCCAATTCGTTGTGGGTGAATCCGCCGCGCACAATCTGCTGGAACTGTTTACAGCGCATCTCCAGGTAACTCGCCAGCTTGATGTTGCCGAGGTGAATGTGTTTCGCGTACAACAAGATGACTGTTTCCCACAAATCGCCAAAATGCCCCGCGCACACCAACTCCGCACCCCAGTAACACGCTGGCTCCAACTTACCATGCAACAACGACCGCATCAACTCTTTCTTCACCGCCGTCTTGCTGAACTGCGAAAAGGTCACTCCTCGAAATTCACGCGGCGCGCGCACATCGTTGATGTCCGAATCATTCATCGGCAAAATATGTCACAACTCGGCGGAATACACACAATGAAGCTTGTTGTCGTTGTCGGCGGCGTATGATGACTGACACCTATAAAAAATCTTGGTACAATACAACTTGCCGCGCAACTCTTCTTTTGTTCACTGATACATCGACATCGACACGGACACGGACACGGACCATGACCATCCTCGCATTGAACTCGCCGACGTTCTCCTCCCTCTGGAGCTCGCCCGTGACCCAAGTCTTGTTTGGGATTCTTGTCACTCTCCTCGTGCTGCGCACCAGCCGCGGCGGCGGTGGCGGCGGCAGTGTAGGAGGGGGCGGCGCCTTTGCCTTCGGGTCGGGCTCGAGCGACTGGATGTTTTCTGGACTGGAAGGGATGACCGCCATGACCGCGCAACACAAACCCGCCACCAGCTTCCACGAAAACACAGACATCTACGACGACTTCTACGCCGCCGTCCATGACCAACTGGTGTTCCGCGATACCTCCCCCAACCTCTCGGACATGCAAGTGATTCTTTCTATCGATACACCGGTGTACCATGCCAACAGCATCGTCGTGGACGTGGGCTGCGGCACTGGCAAGTTGGTGAATGCATTGCGCAACGTGTTCTCCGCCAAACAAAGTCAAACGGGGGCAGGGCAAGGGCAAGGGCAAGGGCAAGGGCAAGGACAAGGACAAGGACAAGGTGGTGCGGAAACGATGGTGTTTGGAGTCGACATTTCTCCCTCCATGATTCGCCGCGCCATCGCGTTGCATCCAGGCGCGGAATACATGACAGGCGACGCCATGGATCGCCACTTGTTCCCCGAGAGTTCAGTGACCCACGTGTTGTGTGTCGATTACACCTTCTACCTCCTCAAGAACCGCAAGCACTTTGTGGACAACGTCCTGCGCTGGTTGATGCCGGGAGGGTACTTCATTGTGCATTTGGTTGACAAACAACCAGGTTTGAATCGCTGGCACATGGCCCCGGTGGTCACCGATCGTTTTCGCTATTCCGTGGACTGGAAACCCGCGTTGCAACTGCTGCGCGAAAAGTTCGTCTTTGCAAACGGCGACGTGCGCACACAGCACTTGTCGTTGCCGTTCCAATCCATGGCGCAAGATGTAGCAATGATTCAAGAAGTGGGGTTTTTATTGCATGCACACTACAAACTGCCGGCAGAAGGCGAATACATTACCGTATTTACGAAACAAAACTACCACTAATACATACCCACACATACACGCACCCACCCACACATACACGCACCCACCCACACAAAAAAAACATAAAACAATCAACTGTCGCCAAAACACCGCAACAGACCAAAACCAATCTATCTCAACGCGCAAAATATGTCACAACCAGAGGAAGTCGTCGAGAACGTCGTCGTCGTCGAGAATGCTGCTGCCGAGGATGTCGCCGTTGTTGCAGGCGCGGAAGAAAAACCCTCGGATGGAAACATTGACCCTGCACATGTTGTAAGGGAGGCCGTGTGCAAACTCAATCAGTCGCTCGACAAAATGGTTCACACTATATCCATCGTGTCAACGTTTTTGGAAGCTTTGTCTCAGTTGCCAGAAGAGGAGGAATTGGAACGGGAAAAGGAACAGGAACAGGAACAGGAAAAGGAAAAGGAAAAGGAAAAGGAACAGGAACAGGAACAGGAACAGGAACCAACAATCGAGTCCGTCGCGAAAGAGGAGACTTCCGAGACGGAATCAATGTCGCTATGTGAAATGTCGAATGCATTGTTGCGCAAGGGCGGCTCCAGCACCACCATGCACTTGCAACTGTGCGCCACGTTGGAGTCTGCCGCCGACGATAGGTTGCAGTTGGCTTATCGCAATGCCGTCATCGAACACAACCAACAAATGTTGCGCAACCCTCACACTTACAACGCGGGATTCGATCTTCGTGTGGCCCAGATCACATTCGCAACGCCACACGCCGGCGCAGACATGCTGCACAGTGGAGTAAAAGCAAGAGCCATGTTGTACACACCGTCGAGCGAACAATTCCACGGCACCTCCTTCTTTCTGTGTGCGCGCTCCTCCATCAACCGCACCTGCCAAATGCTCGCCAACGGCGTGGGAATCATTGACGCTGGATATCGCGGCGAACTGATGGCGTGTATGAAATCCAGCGCGGAAAAGCAATGCAGCGAGGACAAATATGGCGTCCACGATCGTTTCGCGCAAATTTGTGCACCCTCACTCGTGCCAATCTTCGTGGAGTGGATGACCCCGGAGGCATTCGAACTGGCAGACCAGCACCAAAGTGAGCGCGGTGCGGGTGGGTTTGGATCCACCGGGGTGTAATCCACTTTCTTCATTTGTCACGCACGACGTGTTTTGTTTTCCGACCAATGTAACATTGTAATGCAATATCACTCCCACAAACTCACCCGTTTTTGTTTTTCTTTCGTCTTTTCGTTTTTTTTCTTTCTCGCACCAAAACAACAACGGCGAACTTTTGACATTGATTCTCTCACCCCTTTTCCTTCTCCTTTTCTCTGTTCACCAACACCAACAACAACAACAACCACTTCAACAGCATGCGCTTTTCGTTGCCAACGTTTGGAATCATGCGTTCTTTCACGGCATCTTCCAATCGCAAGTCGATGGTGAGTGGTATGGCAACGCTGGGATTGCTACTTCTGTTGTCCCAATCGACCTTCGTCGAGCTCTTCATGGATCATCCCGTCGGACGCGGACTGTTGCTTTTAGCTGTGCTGGCCATCACGCATCTCAACAAAACCATTGGGATCGCGCTGGTGTTTTTGCTCGCAATTGGCCTCACCCAACTCTATCCGCGCAATGTAGTCGTGGGGGTCGAAGGAATGGTGGCTGTGCCCAAAGCCGCCACCGATTCTGTTGCCGCGACCGCCACCAAAGCAGGCGCCGCCATCAAAGCTGGAGGAAGTGGAGGAGGTGCAACTGGAGACAATCGCCCGCATCGCCGTCGTCGTGGTGGAAAGGCGCGCGAAGGATTTTTCTTGATTGAGCGCGAGAGCATGATGCGCCGAGGCGAGAACTCCAATGACGTGTTCGTGCGTCGCATGGAACTGGTGAACGATGTCTTGCCATCGGAAGCCGATGTGTTCACCAACTTGGTGTCCTTGGCGGAATAAATCACGAGAGGAAACAAGAGGAAAGAAGCGGAAGAGTAATTTCTCCAGTTTCTTCAATCCGCTGCAAATCCATTCATCCGTCATCCATTCCATTCATCCCATTCATCCCATTCCGAACAAAGACACCGACCGCCATGCGATCCGAAGAGTGGTGGACTATTGTAGTTGTTCTGGGCTGTTGGGTGTGGTGGGGATGGCATCACTGGTGCACTCCCCATCTTGATCCCCATCCTGATCCTCTGCTGAGGGAAGGTCTGAAAAAGTTGAAACCTGTCAAGCTGAAAACGGTGACGCGTGGCATCAACGACATTGGTGGCGCAGTGACCGGAGCAGCCACGGGTACTGTCGCGCAAGTGACGCAAGTCGCGACGGACACAACCGCACAAGTGGCGCAAACGGCCACCGACACCACCCGGCAAGTGACACAAGTTGCCCAACCTGTTGTGCAGACGACGACAAAGACGGCAGAACAGTTGGCGCGAGAGGCAGAAGAAGCGGCACGCCAAGCGGCGGCGGAGGCACAACGAATTGCCGATCAGACGCGATTCGATCAAGCGATTGCCGAGTTGGCGCGCAGTTTGGCGCGTATGTTTGACATTTTCCGACGTGTCGACGAAGAGATTCGCAGTTGACAAAGTTGGCATTCGCTCGTCCTCTCTATTCCGTGTTCTGTCTTCATCAATCTCCATCGCGGTTCTGTTTGGCGCCGGTGCGGAGGTGCAAAATAAAAAATGTGCAGAGATCACATAAGCGCGCCTTTACAAATTCGGAGGCAAGGTCAATCCGTGTGAAGTGAAAAAAAAACAACCATGTCTTTAGCCATGTTTGCTGCGCCGTTCGACACCTCGACGGGGGATATCAACGGTGGCGGCGGCGGCAATGCCACGTTCATGCAACGCAAACGACTGCAACATCAACAAGAATCGTTCAACACCCGCAAAACACAACGACTCTCTTCTCATGGCGCAGATCGCGAAGGAATGACGTCGGGGAACGGCGCGGCAGCAAGAAGTGGTGCCGGTGGAAGTGGTGGTGGAGGAGGAGCGGGAAGCAACCGAGCACATCGTGGCACGCGGCGTGAACCGATGTCCTCGCTGGCGACATCGTCGTCTCATCCGTCCATGTCTGCTGGTGCTGCTGCCTCGCACGAAAGTCGCACGGGAAATACCGCGCGAGTGCATTCCGTGTTGGAATCGTTGCATCTTCACATGGGCGGGGGAGACGACGATGTCGACGAGGACGATGACTCCCCCTTTGCATTGGTCGGCGACGACCACGACAAGGGTGGCAGCCGCGCAACAGCGACAGCCATCAACCCTCACCACACCCCCTTTCTGCCGCCATTGGTGAGTGGCGGCGATTTCTTGCCGCCTCCCATTTCCGCGGGAGTACAGCGCACCAAACCATTGCCTGGCGTTGCCGTTGCCGTTGGACACGGAGAAAGCAACAATGGCAGCAACATGGATCGACCATTGTTGCAAGAAGGATTTGCGCAAGTCCCTCGCGCACACAACGATGGGGCAAAAGAGTTCATGACCTTGCACGACATGCAAAGCAATTATCCTTCGGACGCCGCGCGCGATGCATACTATCAAAAAATGGTGCCGCAGTACGCCAGCGATCGTCGACCAACGGGTGGAGGAAGCAGTGACCCATTGATGCAAAAACTGAATTACATCATCACCCTCATGGAGGAACAGCGAGACCAAGCCACCAACCATGTCACGGAGGAGGTCATCTTGTACTCTTTCCTCGGCATCTTCGTCATCTTCATGGCGGATTCCTTCGTGCGAGTGGGCAAATATGTGCGCTGAGCAAGCAAGCAAGCGGCACACAGACAAACAGGTAGGCAATCCGCAGCCGCCGACTGAAATACATAGAAGAAAGGAAACAACACACACGCGTGCACACGATATTGATTCCGTTGCTGTCAACCGAATCAATGCAATGACGAACGAAAGACTGAACGAAGGATGAAAATAACAAAAGGAAGGAAGAAAGAAATTGGAAACTTTTGAAAGTTATGCGAATTTACAAAGTGGCGCCGCCGCCTCAACAAACACACTGCAAGCAACAACAAACAAAAACAATCAAAAAAAACAGCAAAAAAAAGCAAACTGTGTTTGCTTGATTAGACGTGCGGAACGCGGATGTGAATGAGGGGTCGCATGTAGTCGCCGCGACTGAAGCTGAAGTTCCAGACTGCGTCGTCCTCGTTGTATCGGATGCGGCGACTGGTCAAATTTTCCTCCGCGAACAGTTGCTGCAACACAGCTGCACTTTGTTCCTGGACGTCTTCCATAGGCACCATTTCGCCGATGCCATCCGACGAGTGTGCAAAGTACGTTCGACCTCCCCGATGGACCGCGACGCGGTTGGAGCAGCGCAAGGTGTACGCGAGGCGCACCGGAAGCACCTCGGGGGGAAACACGGATGGGACAACTTCGTGGGTGTACAGTCGATTGGTGGACAGCGGCATCAGAAAGACCGAGTTGGGATACAAGACCACGTCAAATTCGCGTGGCCGCGTACAAGTGTCGGCAATGTCGCGTTTGAGACGAAACCGGAGCCGCGTCAACACCGATATTCCGCGGTGCTGCAAGTCGAAGACATCGTGCGGACTAGGGTCGTACTGGTGTGGAGGGGGATGTTTGGAAGACATGTTGGCAGATGACGACCAGGTGCGAAGGGTGTGGAGGAAAGCATCGCTGTCGGAAGAGGTTGCGGAAGAAGAGGATGTCCGAGAGGTTTGCGACGAAGGTGACTGCAGGTGCATGTCAGGGGGAGTGGAAGTGGTGGTGGTGTCTTTGGTCGAGTCGTGTTTCGTGGAGAAGGGAATGTGCGTCTCAACCGGTGTCATGGTGGTGGATGATTGCATGCTAGAAAAGGGGAGATTGCCGAAGGGGAGTGCACTCCTTCCACTTCCTCCCGGATAGGGTGAACAATCATAGAAGGAGCAAAAGGCGATGACACCGTTGGGGGCAAGATCCAAGGTTTTTTCTGCGCGCTGGCGAATGATGGAATCAGTCAACTGCGTGGGGTTTGCGGCGGAGGTGAACGTGGATGCGGATATGCTGTGCACACACAACTCCATGACCCCATGGTTGACTGGAGCAGGATCAGCAAAACAGTGCGCAATGGCTTCGTTCACCCGCGCCACGATCATTCGATCCACGTCCGAAAATTCATTGGTGGGACCGCCGAAGGAATACGATCCGCGCAAGACGTGAAATCGATGTTCGTGCGCGCGAGTGCCAATGTTCACTTCCACCACATCGCTCAATGCCACCGCTCCTGCGCAAACGGAAGTAGACGGGGAGGTGGCGTTGGCGGTGGCGGTGGCAATGGCAGATGCCCCCAAGCGCGTGAAGGGTTGCATCCAGTGCTGCGACAGCAAGGTTTGTTGCAAACTGCCCAGCGCGGGGTGAAACATGCGGCGAAACAACACGCCCGCGTTTTGCACGTTGATTGGCACTTCGCCCACGTGAACTCCGCCAAACTGACGCTCCAGGTCGTAGGTGGAGGAATGCGACAATTCGTGGATGAACACGATGGTCCAAGCAGGCACTTGCTCGTCAATGCCACCGCCGCCGCCACCACTACCACCACCACCACCCTCTTTTTCTTCTGCGTTGGCGGAAACGACGGATGGATGATGATTTTTACGCTGACGCTGACGGTGTGTGCGCGCGAGTTCATTCGCCGCAAACAACTGACGTCTTAACCACGGCAAATTGCGTTGCAAATGTCCCCCGACGTACCAATGTGTCTTGCATGTGTTGTGTGTTTTCCAGTCGATGTCGGAAGTTGCCCATCGTTCAATTTCCACCTGCACATCTTCGAAGCTGGTCCATGTGGTGCCGCAAAAATGGCGCAGTAAGAACTCGCGTTCATCTCGATGTTCGTCGATGGATTGCACGGTGGGGTAGAAGAAGCAATGTCGATCGGTCACCAACACATTCTCGTGCTCCTCCTTCTCCTTCTGCTTCTCTTCCGCCGACAAGATAGACGCGGAATGGCGTTTGCGACCACCCTCTTCCAGATCACACCCCGACGCATCGCGCAAAGGATGCACGGTGGCCACTTTGCGCGCAATGCAGCAGGGTGCGATCACCGCCGAGGCACTTCGACAACAGGCGCCAATGTTGTCTCCGTCATGGTCAGTCTCCGTGCAATTCCCCCTTCGTGGCGTCGGCGACAAGGATCGAGATGAAGGAGGAGGAGGATGAGGTGGATGAGCAGGAGGAGGCATCGTCGTACGACGACTGCGTCCATGCAAGTTGCGTAAAAAGTCGCGCATCGAGGATCGAGCAATGCAGGGATGAAGAAATGTGAAAACAATGGACAATGTCACACTGCGCAACCAACCCAACTTTACCCAAGGAACTTGCGACAAAAAAAATAATTATGCGAAAAAGGTGGGAATGACACACAGGTGTGTTATTCGTCGTCTTCGATGGTTTTGACGATGCTTTCGAAGTAGTGGTCGAGCATGTCGGAGAAGAAGGTGCGGTATTTGCCATGGTACAGAACCATGGTGTCTGACTCTGCGCAGTTCACGCGTGGGCGAAAGACGTCTTCGGTGCTGGGACAGCGTTCGGCGACCATGATGATGGGTTTGCGGAAATTGGCCAATTGCAAAGGGCGATAGGTTGCGTCGGTCAATTTGTCGGTGACGTCGATGACGCGGTGCTGTGGAAACATGTCTGCCAAGCGATCGACCGTGTCCCGGATTTTCTCGCGGACAACCTCCGCGCCCGTGGAATAATAGTCGGGTTTCACTTCTTCCGCGTTGCGCATGCAGCAATGCTTGGCTTTCTTTTTGCTGCCGCACGCACAAGGCATATTTTTGGATTGTTTGGGGGTAGCAGTTCTGGTGGACATGGACAATGGAATAATAACGAACGGATGGGTGAGTTGCCGAAAAAAAAAAACAAAAGAAACAAGCGCGCAAAACAAACAAGGGATTGAAGGTTGAACCAGGTGCAAAGCATTGTGTTTAAATGTTACACGCGTGTACCAAATACAACAAATGACAAACAAACAAACAATTAGTCGTGCGCAGTCCACGCAATGACCTCTTCGAACTTCAAACATCGAACGATTCCGCGGTGGCATCGGCGTCTGTGTCGGCAGCTGTCGCTGTCGCTGCGGGTGTGTCGGGAGAACAAAGAAAAGGACAAGGACAAGGAACGGAGTATTGGAAGTAAATGTGGAACTCGGGTTGGTCGGGTGAGAGTGTTACTCCACCCTCGCTCGTCGTCGGCACCCAGCGACCTTTGACATTGGTGACGTTTGGCTCACTTGCCATGCGCATCATGATGTACTCCTTTGCTTCCGTCAATGAATCCCCGTGTTCCAATATCATCATTGCGGTGACGGGCGGCTGATGCGGGCTACAGTCTCTCTTCAGATCACGCAACATCGATTGCCACTGTGTCTCTATCAGAGGAAGAATTTCCAGCGCCGAAGAGGAAGGTTGATGCCATTTCCCGCACGTCTCAACATTGATTGCAAGATTCCCCAGTTCCATGTTGTTGCTGTGCCAAAAGAAGTGAAAACAAAACAAATCATCCGCTGGGAAAAAAATTATAATTTTATTCTTGTTCAGCCGCAGCATCAAACGCACACAACAATTTGCAGCAGCAGCAGCAGCACGAAACAATCATGGAAAAGGAACTGTTTCAACTTTTGAAGCGCGCAAACTGTGACGTCGCCAGTTACGATGTCCAACTCGTATTGAACGGAAACAATTGGGTAGTGAGCGTGTATGTAAACCCTGCACATCTCCAGTCCATGTATGACGCCATTTTGCGCGACAAGAAACTGTGTCCTTTGGTCGGACCGTTCGTCACTGCATTCGGATTCCAGTATCGCGGAAACGGGTCACTGGAGAACATCGGGGTGCAGTGCTGGCCAAAGAACAATGCGCGTGTGTCCCTCCACGTATCGCAGTACGGCATGGGCACGCAATGCGATTCCTCCTTCGAAGCCGAATGCGACAAAGCAGACGCCTTGTTCCAAGATGCATCCTTCACGGACGTTTGCTTGTTTGGCAACACCTTCTCCGCCTACCCTCGCGCAAGAAACCGTCGTCCGCTGACTCATGCCAGCTTGTTCACCATTCCAGTGTAGACACATACCATGTAATTTTTGTTAACACATTTTCACTTGCAACATCCTTCGCCTCTTCTTGTTTTTTTTCATCGCTTTTCTTATTGATCTTCGTCTTGTTCTTCGTCTTGATCTTCGTCTTGTTCTTCGTCTTGTTTTTCATCCAGTTTGTTTTCATCCAGTTTGTTTTCCACGTCACACTTGGAAAACGGTGGAAACCGCGTTGCTTGGCACAGGGTGCACAGGAGAAGGGATTGCGAATGTTCCGGTGACATGTCAATCATGTCTTCTTCCCAGACATGATTGCACAGCAATTCGCATCGGCGCTGAAACAACTCGCGCCACTCACGACAGGTTTCGCGCAGGACGTTCAATCGTTGCATCACTTTTTCCACCGCATTTAAGGGTTCGCTGCAAATGGCAGTTTGTTTGCGAAGGTCATCGTAAATGTGAAAAATGGCATCCATGCGGTGCAACATGCGATCCATTTCGTCGCGGAATTCAGCTTGCGACTCGTGCGGCATGAGTGTCATATTTGTCGACGATGTGTTGTTCGCAGAACGATGGATGGAGTGAGTGAATGAGTGAGTGGTCGTTGGTTCTTGTGCTTGTGCATCGACGCCATCTTCTTCTATATTCCCATCGATGGATCGAGTTTCTTACCTACCACTTTGAATAGTTGAATTTGGCAAAGGCTTCTTTCTGTGCTTTGCGCTGTTTCTCTTTCTTGGCCTTTTCCAGCAACGCCACTGCCGCCGCCAGTTCGGTCTCCGAGACGACCCCGTCGTCGTTGGTGTCAATCAGTTTGTCGAGGATGCGGTACTCGTGCGGCACGATGCACAGATGACTCTCTTCGTTGAAGAGATACTCAGACAAGATGGTGAAGACGGCGGTCAAGCCGAGGGCCGTGTAAATGTCGCGGGTACCCATCCACGCCATCGCGAACACCAACACCTGTTTGGAGACGGTGTATTTCATGTACTCTTCCGTGGATTTGCTGAACTGGATGGTGATGAACTTGGAGCCCACGTTGAGCAAAATCATGACCACGCCTGCAAAGAACTTGCTGTTGTTCAAGTACATCACGTGTCGATTCATCCAACCCAAGGTGGTCTCTTTGCCGGCAGCCGCCGCCGCCGCCGCCGCAGTCGATGCTTTGGTCCGTCGCGGCATGATCAGAACAAAGAACGAGGACAACAATAGCCGCAGCCGAGGTTTGATGTTTGAGGTTTGAGGTTTTTAAGGCAAGGATACAAAACCGAGGATGCTTTCTCCGGAGAAGAATTTTTGTTCTCACAGCCGAATGCGGTTGAAATCGAGTCGACCGAACTTTTGCGCAAACGCACCTTCCACACGCTTCCACTGTGCCTCCATTTGTTGCACCTCGCCGTCTACATCGAAGCCGTAACAACGACGCACGCTGTCGTCGTAGCCCGTCACACGCCCAATCCACGCCAGCGGCACCTGGAGCGTGTATCGATACACCCACGCCAACCCACGCCGCAACAACGAGGGAACAATCCATTGGTACACGCGTGTAACACTGCGCATGGTTTCTTCGGAGAGGTAGGTCAGGAGACAGCCGGGGAGACTGGCGATTTTGGTGCCGATCAATTGCAGGATGCGGAAGAGTTGCACGAAGATCTGGCCGAGGCTGCGCAACAGGGTCCAGATCGGATCGATGAGTCCGTCGTAAAAGATGTCGCCGAGCTGGGTGAACACCGACTTGAGTTTCCCGTCGACCATCTGCACCGTCTGGCGCTCCACTTCTTGCGCCAACGACGACAGCTTGCGATCTACCTGGTTGCCGAGTTTCTCGATTTCGCGCGGCACCGTGTCTCCGACCTGGCGCACCCGGTCCTCGAATTGGTTGCTGACCCGATTGATCTCCCGGGGAACCATGCGCTGCACGTCCTGCAAATCGTTGACGATGCCCGGGATGTCGCGCGTCGCTTGCTGCAGCTGGGCGTCGAAGCGGGTGCCCAGCTGGTTGATCTCCCGCGGCACGAGGCGCTGCACATCTTGCAAGTCGCGGACAATGCCCGGAATGCCGCTGGTGGCTTGCTGCAGCTGCGCGTCGAAGCGGGTGCCCAACCGGTCGATCTCCCGCGGCACGAGGCGCTGCATCTCTTGCAACTGCGTGGTGAGCGCCGGAAGGGTGCTGGTGGCTTGGCGCAGTTGAGTGTCGAACTGATTGGTGACACGACTGATTTCTTGCGGCACGAGGCGCTGGACCCCTTGCACTTGGGTGGTCAAGTCCGCGATGGGCGCCGTGGCTTGGCGCAGTTGAGAGTCAAACTGGTTGGTAACACGACTGATTTCTTGCGGCACGAGGCGCTGGACCCCTTGCACCTGGGTCGTCAAGTCCGCGATGGGCGCCGTGGCTTGGCGCAGTTGGGAGTCAAACTGGTTGGTGACCCGGGTGATCTCGCGCGGCACGACACGCTGCATCTCTTGCAACTGCGTGGTGAGCGCCGGAAGAGAACTGGTCGCCTGTTGAAGCTGCGTGTCGAAGCGGTTGGTGACTCGGCTGATTTCCTGCGGCACCAGTCGGCGCATCTCTTGCAGCTGTCCATCGAGGGAAGAAATCCCATCCGAAGCCTGGCGAATGCGACCATCCAGTTGGGTGGACAAGGTGCGAATGTCTCCGGGCAATTTAGTGACCACCTGCGCATCCACCGTGTTGAGTTGTGTGCGGATTTTGTCCAGCTCGTCCGGAATGGCGCTTGCAATGTCTCCAATGTCGTTGATGTTGTTCGTCAACCGCTGCAGGTCGCCAACATCAAAGCCTTCCTGGTGAGAAGGAGGAAAAGAAGAAGAAGAAGAAGAAAGGGAAGCGGAGGAAGTTGGCGGCGGCGGCAGGAAAATCGCATGCAAGAGTACGAACGCAACCACCGCCACCAACGCCAAAAACGTCAAAGTGATCCATGACGGACACGTGCAAGTCATGTCGTCTTTCGCGTTAACACCAAAGCAAACAAACAAAAACCGCGAAACGAGAAAACACTGAAAAAAAAAACAGAACAATGGTTTGAATTACAACTGTTACAAGTCTTGAAGAAAAGAAACACTGGTGCAACGTACGTCTTTTTTTTGTTCACGGCACACACACGAAGAAAAAGAGAGAAACGGAGAGAAAGAGAGCGAATGAGAAAGAAACTACCGATGGTGGTGGCGTTGAACAAAGGTGTGCGCCAACAGTTGCTGTCTGAGTGAACTCTCGGCAAACCATCGCCGTGCGGCGTTGCGCGCGTCTTGTTCAATGTGCCAATCCCGTGCCACGGTCATGCCGTTGCGGGCCAGATGGTTCCAGAAGGAAGTGTGCGCCGCGATGTGTGGCATCTCGCGCTCCACGCGCGGGACGTCGCGGAAACACAGGCGGGGATTGGCAGCCAGATCGACACGCCACACTGGATGCTGTGGGTGCGCAAACCATGCCTCTGCGCCGATGTTTTCGTGGCGCGACACAGCTTGTGCAATTTCGTCGGTGTATCCTCGCTCCTGGCTAAACACGGGTAGATCGGGGCCGTGCAAGGATTCGAAGAGCGGCCACGAAAAGGACGGATTCTCCACCAACCGCAAGATATCCACGACTTTCTTTTCCTTCTTGTCCCACTGGTTCAAGGTGAAGCGACACTGTTGGTGGCGGAACCACTGCACCACGTCGAGACTGAGTTCGAGGTTGGCCGCCAGATTGCTGAAGTGCCACGGATGTTCAGGATGCGCGCACACGTATCGGGCGCGTAAGTACGGATTGGCGCTCACGCGGTGCCAGTTCCAGTGCAAGTCTGGATACAAGTCCAGCAAGTCGGTGATATATGGGTGAAAGCGCTCCACGCACTCCAAATCCTCCCACCGAATCAAGGTGAGCGGCCACAACTGCTCGCGCTCTCGCGGCAACAAGGGCACCACCCAACCCGATTCCGATCCCGACTCCTCTTTGTGCCCTTCCTTCTTTCGCGTCTGGTTGTGCCCATCCTTGGACGTCGTTGATGCTGTGCTGGTGCACGAGGAAAACGGCGAAGTGGGTGACGATGCTAAGGGTTTCCAATGCACAAGGTATTCTTCGCGGCACCGCTCGCGGAAAATGCGTCTCTTCTGGTACATCGACACACGATCATCGTTGCGCAGAATCACCACACCTTCTTTCGCCGCGGAGACACGTCGCATGCACTCTTCTTGAAACACTGACTTTTCACGCTTCCACTGCGCTTCTGCGTCACGCCAAAACTGCACGTGCGACATCGTCGTTCGATTCAAAAAAAGAAACCAACAAAAGAGAGCAACCGAGAAAATGCAACCAAATGTAAAATTATGAGACGACGACTTCCACAAAGTACACCCAATCGCAGGCAAGCAACATTCGCCCACCCCCCCTTATCCCATCCCTTCGACACTGCCAGTCGACCGGTCCGTCTGTTCAACCAGGTTGGCAGAAGTTGGCAGGAATCCTGGGACGCTGGTTCAGACGTACATGGAGTACATGGAAGCAAAGGCGTCCATGCGCGCGGTGCGATGAACCAGTTGCTCCGCGACCGCTTTGGTGACGGTGAAGGGGAAGGTTACCTGCAGCGGCATCTCTTTCGGGAACAAGTTCGCGCCGGGTTTCATGAGCCGAAACAAATTCAGCTTGTGGTGGATGACCTCCAGCGCCCGCTTCAAGTTTCGCACCCCTTCCTCCTTCTCGCAACAGTGCTCCACCAAATGCGCAACCACGTCGTCGCTGAACACCACGTCCTCGGCCGCAAACGCCACTTCCCGACGAATGGCCGGCAGCAAGTGCGTGGCCGCAATCGCGATTTTGTCCTTCACCGAGTACCCCTTCGTGTGGATCCGGTACATGCGGTCGCGCAAAATCGGATTCACCTTCGACTCGTCGTTGTAGCTGAAGAAAAACGTCACCTTGCTCACATCCAAGGCAAACTCCGCGAAAAAACGGTCCCGGAACTTCGTGTTCTGCGTCGTGTCCGTCAAGTGGATGAGCAGGTTCGCAATCTCCTCGCCGCGCGGGGTATCACTCAATTTGTCCAACTCGTCAAAGTAGATGACCGGGTTCATGCACTTGGCGTCCATCAGACTCTGTGCAATCTTGCCCCACGACGACCCAATATACATGTTCGCACCGCCTTCCAAAAACACCGCGTCTTGCGCACCCCCCAGCGGAATGAACACAAAGGGGCGATTCAACATCGCGCTGATGCCGTGCTTCACCAACGTCGTCTTCCCTGTGCCCGGCGGCCCGTGAATCGCCACCGACGACCCCACCGCCTGCGGATTGGACAACAACTGTCCAAACAGTTGCATCACCTGCATCTTCGCATCGTCCATCCCAAACACCGTGTCGTCCAAGGTCTGCTTCGCGCGGGCCAAGAAACCGTGACACGCATCAATACCATCGCCCATGGTGACCGGCAGATGTCGATACACCCCGAACGGGATCGACACGAACCCGTCCACCCACTGCTTCACCTTCATCTGCTCCTCCGACAACGCGCCGCCCATCCCCAGCTCCGCGTGCTCCGCCAAAGTACCAATCTTGCGCAACGCAATGTTCTTCAACTCCCGCGGGATCGACGTCGACTCCAATATGCGGATGCGCAGCGGAACCGCCGCCCCGGCAGCGGCGCCCGTGGCAGCATCTTCGTTGCACACCTCGCGCAACTCCTTGATAAGACGGCGCTGTTTGGCCACGTCCATCCGATAAAAGTGCTGCACATCATCCAGCGACCGATCGCGCGTCAATATGCCGTTCATAATGCGCACCATCTTCAACTTCAATCGCTTCTGGCGACGCGTCCAGCGGTCATGCAAACGCGCAATGTTCTCCTGCATCATCGCCACACACGACGGCAAAAAACGCACAAACGGAAACTGCTTGCGCATGTCCTCCATCATCGACAACGTCTTGCGCGATTGCTCCAACTCCTCCCACAACGCGGCCGTCTTATCTTGCGCCAACCCTGCAGTGCAAGGAGGTGGTTGGGTCGTTTCTTGCGATGATGGCGTCGGCGGCTTGCGCAAATACGTCGTCAACTCCGAAGTGAACACATCCGGATTGAACCAGGTGGCGGGTTTCATCGAACTGGAAGAAGATGCACTGTCCGTGGACAAGCGGCGACGTTTGCGCTTGCGACCCACCGCCTCCTCTTCCCCTTCCCGTCCTTCTGACAAGGATGATGAAGAGGGAGATGATGAAGAGGGAGATGATGAAGAGGGAGATGGACCTGAAGAGGGACCTGAAGAGGAAGAAGTGGACGATGGCGCAGGCAAAGACATGGCGTCTTTCCACTCCTCCTCCATTGCCGCAAACAGCAAATTCATGCGGCGCTTCGATCGATCTTCCAATTCTTGTTCTTCTTCCTCCTCATCTTCCTCCTCCTCTTCATCCGCATTGTCGGAAACAATGAAACTCAAATTCTCTTCGTCATCCTCATCATCCTCATCTTCTTCCGCTTCCTCATCATCCTCGTCCTCTTCCTCTTCATCGTCTACGAAGGTGCTGTCGTCGTCGCAAATCCATTCCTCTGCTTCAGATCCATCACTCGCACTGTCATCTTCTTCTTCTTCTGACGAAGAAGACGATGTGCATGACACGTCATCGTCCTCGTTTTCTTCCGTGTCGACATCGCTCTGCAAATCGAACTCCTCGATCAAAGCTTTGGATCGCGAAGAATGCGATTTGTCGTTGATGGCTTTGCGGCCACCGTGGCGACGACGACGACCAGTCGATGGATCCGACAACAGAATGATGCTGATGTTGGAATCGTGGGAAGATGCCTTGTCAGAAGATGCCTTGCGAGAAGATGCCTTGGGAGAAGATGACTTGCGAGAAGATGACTTGGACTTTTTTCTCTTTGCCGACTTGGCGTTGTCCGCCACCTTTCTCTCCGACACAGCATTGATCTTCTTCTTCCTTTTCACATTTCCCACGGCTTTCTCCTGCGTCTTCTTCATCACACTTTTCGCATTCCGTGTCAAGCTGGAGGACGTGGACTTGATCGGATTGCTCTTCGCACCATCCTGTTCACCGTCATCGTCCTCTTCTTCTTCCTCTTCTTCTTCCACTTCTTCTTCCTCTTCTTCTTCCACTTCTTCTTCCTCTTCCTCCTCCTCCTCTTCATCGTAATCGTCGTCATCTTCTTCCTCTTCCTCTTCTTCTTCTTCGTAATCTTCATCTTCGTAATCTTCATCTTCATCCTCTTCTTCGGCATCGTCGTCCGAGTCGCTGAAGACACGTCGCGACGACACCACTGGTTGCGTCGAAGCGTTGGTCGACGATCTTGTCCTCATGCGCGACAAGGGAACCGCGTGGGACGAGTGTTTCTTGTAAGATTGCGGAGATTTCCAAAAAAGTACCATTGAAGACAAAAACGATCAGGAAACCAACAGAATGGGGGAATGTGCACAATTGCGAAAGAACAGAAACGGGAATAAGTACGACCAAATGACTGTCGACATTGTGCATGGTTTTATGTGGTTTCCGCACAATGCGCAGCAGCAACAACATTTCGTGTTAGGTCGTGAGGTGATGTGTGGTGATGTGTGGTGATGTGAGGTGAGGGCAGATGAGGTCAACCAAGGTGTTGTGAGGCGAGGTCGCACTCTTTCCACGCACACACACCATTTTTTTTTCGAACCATCACCTTATCGCGCACCATTGTTCGTTGTCCATATTCTCGATCTCTCCTATCTCCCTGTTTGGTACACCCGTGTAACATGAGTCGCGCACCATCACCCATCGTCCTTCCGCCGGCGAAGCGCATTCCCAAATTGGTCAGTGAGTACTTGACGCCGCCAGACACCTTGTTCACCTTCGAGTTTGACACGTACGACATCGACGAGAGTTTCCTCCTGAAAAACATCGTGGGACACATCTTCTTGCGCATGATGCAAGACACAGATTGGCGGGGCGGGGGTGAAATCGGCAGCACTAGCAGTAGCAGTAGCAGCAACATCTGTGGCTTGGCGTCTCCCGAACACCATGGAACGTTGGCGACGTTTATCCACCTGGTCTGCAACCACTACCGCAACAATCCCTACCACAATTTCCAGCACGCAGTCAATGTACTGCACAGCACCTACATTCTGCTGCATCGTGCGCACTACTTGCCGCGCATCCCGCCCGCGTTTGTCTTTGCCACACTAATCGCAGCCTTGTGCCACGACGTGGACCATCCCGGCAACACCAACAGCTACGAAATCCACAGCAACAGCGCACTTGCCATGCTGTACAACGACAACAGCGTCCTGGAAAACCACCACTGTCACCTCACCTTCACGTTGTTGGAACAATCCGGGTTGAAAAACGTCCTGCTGAACACAGTTGGCGTCGACGGATACCGCGCCTGCCGCCAAGTCATCATCGCCTGCATTCTGGGCACGGACATGTCGAAACACAGCGAGTTGTTGCGCACGTTTGAGGCGGCCACTGCCTTGGTGCCTGCAGCAGCAGCAGCAGCGCCGGCGGTAGGCGCAGGCGCAAACGACATCCGTGACGACAGTGATGACGGTGAAGAAAAGGGGGGGTCGGTGTTTGGCACGGAGGAGGCGGTGTTGTTGCTGAAATGTGTCGTGCACTTCGCGGATTTGAGCAATGGCACGAAACATTTCGAGGCGGTTCATTTTTGGTCCACCAAAATCTCGGAGGAATTCTGGATCCAGTCGCTGCATGAGGAACAGTTGGGGTTGCCGTCTCTGTCGTTCATGAAAGCCCGCGATCCCTTGTCGATGTGCGTGAACGAACTCATGTTTCTGCGCAACCATGTGCTGCCGATGTGGGAAGGATGGGTTCGCAAATGCCCCGACATGCACTTCTTGGTGGAGGCAATACAACGCAACATTCGCGAATGGGAAGCTTTAGAACAAGACTACCGACACACACACGAAATCCACTCACTCACTTTCTAAAAAATAACACAACATCCGTGGCACGCAGTGTATGTGTGTGTCATGGCAAACCATCCTTCTTTTTTTTCTGCACATGATTGTAAGCAGCAAAGAAGCAAGTATTGTACGTGCATTGAAACAAAATCAGTCGCAATGGAAACATCCATCTCTATCGGCGGCAATGCGCCGATCGGCACTTCTGCACACCTTGCCAACACCGTTTCAAACACACTCAGTGCCAATCACCTTCACCACCACTCCGGAGGTGGACGGCGCACTCAACGCCGACAACTGAAACGCGACAAACACGTTCGACGCGTCCGAAAGACACTCAGTGGCGGCGGCGCTAAAACGCGCTCCGTTGCGAGCTCCAATGCAGAATGTCGACCTGATTTGAATAAACTCATTAAAATGAACGCAGAGCAGTTGTTTGCCTGTGCAACCAACCCAAACCAAAACGTTCATGCGATTGGATTGTTAAAGGTTATTAATTCCCAAAAAACAGCCATGGACACCGTGACAACCTCCAACCACCGACGACAGTTGCTTTTCGCATGCGAATATTTGAACAATCACTTTGATGCCGACAACTTCGTGGAAAAAATGTTCCCAAATGGTTGGGTGGACAATAGCACGGTCGTAGCAAAATGGACCAAATACACCATGACAACACATGAATCGTTTTACCAACGTGTTCTTCCGTTGAACAATCAAAATTACCAAAATTTTGTTCCCATTTTTGAATCTCGTGCAAAAATGCTCGCAGAGATTGTCGACCCAAAGTTGGTGGAAGATGGAAAAATCGATGTCGTCGCAGCAATGATGTTTGACTTGATTCTTGCAAAACTGAATGTTCAAGCACAAAAAAAAAATTCAAGCACACCTAGTTCAACCATTCCGCGTGCGCTGTTGAAGGAAAACGCATCGAAGAAGGTTGCAGCTGTTCTCAGCCATTTCAGCAGTGACAACACCGTCAAACGATGGGCATCCGTGTGGGAAAGAATGAACAAAGATGAATGGAATCACCTCAACGAACAAATGTTGTGTAAACAAATTCGAACAGTGGTAAACCAACTTGCCACGACAATGGATTTGTCGCAATTATCATCCAGCCATGATGAGGTTGCCGGCCGCCCCACAAAATTGAGGAAGATCAACAATGGGTCTTCCACCACGACGGAACCCACGACAACAAACGAGATGAACCAAAACACCATCGTTGACCTCACGGAATCCCAACCAAATACACAATCAGATGAATCCATGACACAAGAAGTTAACCAACCACCATCCGAGGTTCCCACAGATGATGTGGGTGATGGAAATTCTACAACGCGTGAATCCTCTGAAATGGAGTTGGATCAATCCAATGCACGTGGTGTAAAACGTCCCCCATCGCCATCTGCGAATGATGAC
>JACCEC012702425.1_pt1 | contig 75339 bp, 98 predicted proteins | sample 7450121 | NCBI WGS metagenome assembly JACCEC01 (sample SAMN15323455, study PRJNA562643) | freshwater metagenome | isolation source: river surface water | place: USA:Blue River Watershed | collected 2017-08-18
ATAAGAATCAGCAAGGTCTTGGTGCTAATTTGGCACGTAGAAGAGAAATGTATAAACAACTTGGAGTTGGATTGGAAGGTGGAGGCATGATAGGTCCATCATGGATGCCTTGGAATTGGGGAAAATTAGTGGACAAGCATCGAAATTCTAGACCAGAGGACTATAAGAATCAGCAAGGTCTTGGTGCTAATTTGGCACGTAGAAGAGAAATGTATAAACAACTTGGAGTTGGTATGCAAGGTGGTGGATCATTATCCAAAATAACCACACAGACTGGAATTCCAACATCTAAAATGAATATTGAGGCAGGTGCTGATACTCAGTATCTCCCAGAACATAATGTCGCAGTTCAACCAGGAGAGGAATTATTCAAATACGTTATAACAAAAGATGCTGCTGAAAGGGGGATAGGTCAAAAAATATTAGCATATGCAGAACAACAAGTAGCAAATGCTGATCCAAATTCAAACGCAGCAAAGATTGGATTAAGAAATAAAGATATTAATATTCGTCCTTATTCTGGAAGATTAAATAATAGTGGCATAAGTGCTTCAATGATGCCTTCTATGAAAGGAAATTCTTCAAACATTCCCAACTTACCTGCACAAACAGGAACTTCTCAAGTATATTCTTTCGATCCTGTTCTTGAAAGTTCTTTGGGAGTAAGATCTATGCTTCGTGAAATATACGGAATTATTGGGTAAAAAATGGCAATTAAAACCGAAAAACTTTTTCCAATAGTAAAATCATCCACGGCAATAGTAAAGTCTGCTGGGTCTGAAATTTCTGCTGAGAAAAAGCAAAAAGGTGGAAGACTAATTCAGCAAAAGAAATTAAATATACAGAAATTCATACCTCCTCAAAAAAAGGAAGAAGAGAAGAAAGAAAATTATGGTGCAATTATTAAGAGTCTGGTTTCTATTGATTCTATTTTAAAATCAGATTCAAAATTAGAAAAGAAAACCTTTGAAAAAGATAGGATAGAAAAGGAAAAGGAAGAATCCGAAAAGAAAGAAAAGAAGTTAGAGGCAAAAGAAAAACCAAAAGGAATAAAGTTACCTTCAATTTCTTTACCTAAACTTGATTTTCTAGATTCAATAAAAAGATATTTCTTCTTCACATTTCTTGGTTGGTTATTTACTAATATTCAACAATTCCTTCCAAAATTATTAAAAATTTTAGATATAATCAAACCTGTTGTTAGTTTTGCTGAATTTATATTCAAAGGATTATTAGATGGGTTTATTGCATTTGTTGATCTTGGGTATAAGGCATATGATACTGTAAGAAATACTATAAAAAATCTTGGGGGAGAAGGGGCACAACAAGTATTTGATGAACTATCCAAAAATCTCAATACGTTAGTCACTACAACGATTTTAGTTGCTGGTGCTATTGCTGCTCTTGGAGAAAGATCTAAAACTCCAGACGTTCCTCAAGGCCCAGATAAACCTAGAGGACCTAAAGGAGGGACACCAAGAGGACCAAGAAGATCTCCAATTACTGGTAAACTTGTTCCAACTACAAGTGGAGGGAGAACTGCTGGTAGACCAGATTTAAGAAATCCATTTAGACAAAAACCAGCAATAACTGGAAGTGGTGGTGGTCGTTCTGGTAGACCAGATTTAAGAAATCCATTTAGACAAAAACCAACAATAACTGGAAGTGGTGGGAAAAATATTCCCAGATTGCCTGCAGGTAAAAAACTAGGACTAGGTAAAGTAGCACTAAGAGGTGCTCCAGTTATAGGACCACTAATTGATTTTGGAATTAGAACTTTAATCTTTAAAGAGTCACCTGGTCGTGCTGCTGCCGGTGCTATTGGTGCTGGAGTAGGTCAAGCATTAGGTGGAGCATTAGCAGGAACTATTGGTGGTATTGTAGGAAGTGTAGTTCCTTTTGTTGGTACTCTTTTAGTTGGAAGTGCTGGTGCATTTGTTGGACAATTAATTGGTGGATTTATTGGAGATTGGATAGGAACTTCTTTATATGATGCAGTCTCTGCAATGAGAGGTAAAAAGAAAGTTGAAAAGAAAGAAAAGGGTGGAAAAGTATCTCCAAAAATAAGATCGAAAAAAACAAAACAAAAAAGAACACTTAAAGTTGCTCCCAAAAAACCACAAAAAAGAGTTCCTCAGACAACAAAACCCGGAAAAGATGTTGGTGGTGAGAAAAAAATTATTGACTTATATTCAAAAGAAATTAAAGAATCTGATAAATTTAAGAGACCTTTAGGTGGATGGTTATCCACATTATTTTCTTTTGCTGGTGGAATTGGTGGAATTAAAAAGGATAAAGATACTTCGGCATTTGATAATCTTATAAAGAACTCAAAAGCATTAAAAGAAATACCTTTTGTTGGTAGATTTTTAGGTGCTGGTCTCGATGCTGGAGCACTTGGACAGGCTCCAGATAAAAATTTAGTTAAAGGATTTGCAGAAGAACTTAATTACTTTATTCAATTGCAAACACAACAACAAGTTTCTCAAGGATTGGTAAGTATAAAACAAGCTATTTCTACGATGGCAGAGGGAGGAACTGTTCCAGAGAGGTCTTTAAAAATTTCTCAAATGGATATTACTAATGATATTGAAAATTCTTTAAGTGGGATGATTAATCAAAGAGTTGGTGAAGTTATCAGAAATTTTTCTGGTGCTTTAAGAGGTCCAACTGGTCGTGATGAAATGCTTGAAGATAATCAGAGAAGAGCAAGAGAAGCAGCAGAACGTCAACGTAGTGGAGGAGGTGGCAGCAGAGGAGGTGGAGGTGGTCTTAGTCCAGAAGCATCTGGTGCTGAAGATGTAACTGCAGATACTAAAGAAGAAAAAGCATGGTTGAGAACACTTAGAAAAGTTGAAGGAACTTCTGGTGCTGGAGGGTATGGAAAAGTTTTTGGTGGAAGAATAATTAAAGAGTTGGAAGATGGAAAATTAACTATAGAAGAAGCAGCAAAAATGTCGGAAACTGGTAGACTGCCAAGTAGACTCGGAGGAAGACAAATTGCGTATGGTAGTTATCGTGGGAGAATAAGTGGTGCTACTGGAGCATATCAATTCATGCCATCAACATTGAGAGCAGCAGCACGTAGGGCAGGAATTGATTTGAACACACCAATGACTCCGGAAATTCAAGACAAACTTGCTATAGCACATTTAAAGGCAATAGGAATAGATCCGTCAAAAGCAGCAACAGAAGCAACTATTAGAAAAGCAGGAGGAAGTGCTGGATGGGCAGGAGTTCATGGTGAGGCAACAGGTCAAACAAGTAGAACAGTTGCAGATAGTTTAAGAATTTATAATGAATTTTTAAAACGTGAAAAAGATGATGTTCCAGTATCTTTACCACAAATATTTGGAGTAGAAAAGGATCAACAAGCATCAATGAGAGACGTAAGTAGTGGAAGATATGGGAGATTTACAAATAACAGACTTGATACTGATGGACATCAAACGGGAAGAGATATAGAACTTTTTGGAAATCAGGGAATGATTCCCAAAAAATATGATGTTGACTCTAGGCAAGGTCCATATGGAAATAGAGGAGTAGAAATATCTTTTCCTTTTGAATTGATTTATTATGATAAAGTTCCAAAAGGATTTAAAATGGCAGGTCAATCAAGTATGCAGGTTGACACTACACAAAGATGGTATAAAGGAACTGCACCAAGATCCTCTTTTGGAATTTCTGGATCATATTATTATAGAGACCCTAGAGATGGGAAACTATATCAAATTTTTATGGGTCATGGCAATAAACCATTCAAAAAATTTAAAGATGGACAAAAAATTCCTGCAGGAACAGTAGTTGGTTTTCAGGGGGCATCTGGAACAAGTGATGATAGTGCTGGTGGTGCTTTTGATCATATTTCTTTTCACGTAAACTCTCAAGACGGAAACATCACTAATGCTCAACGTGTTTTTGATATGGCTGTTAGTTCATTATTGACAGGTGCTGGAGCAAGAATTACAGCAGCTGCAAGAGAAAAAGAAAAAAGAGAAAAAGAAAAAAAGGATAAACAAACTAAACTTAGAGGAACACCATCTCAACAGAGGATTATTTCCGCATTGTCGAAAAAAGGTTCTATACCGATTATGGTAGATGGAAAAAAATTCTTCTTCATGGTCGATAAAGATGGAACAACTAAAGCATTTAGAACAAAAAATATTTTTGGTTATCAAGAACCTGTAGATATATCAAAAAATAAAAACCAAGCAATTCGTCATGCTATTACGATGAAAGTCAATTCAATGTATAAAACTGCAGAAAATCCACAACCAATGCTTCCAACTTCTACATCAAAACCATTAGGAACGGGAAGGATTAATGCAGGAACTGGAGGTAGACCATCAACTTTATCTCAGATACGTAGTTTGGGAATTACTCCTACCAGAGAATCTAGAAGTCGTGTAACTCCAACTCAATCAAAACCAAAACCATCAAAACCAAAAAGAGCATGGTATGATCCTCGTGGGTGGGTAGGAATGCAAGGTGGTGGATCTGTAGATATGGAAAGACCAAAATCTAATCTACCAGTTCCAAATAAATTTGCATCATACGAGGATTATGGTCAACAGTCTACTCACATTGTATTCATTCCAGTTCCAAGTGACCCTGTTTATGTTCCAGTTCCAACGAAGTCTGGAGGTGGTTTAAGGTTCCCATCAAGTCTAAATAGCTACACTCCTGGCAATCATTCTAAGAGTTTAAGTAGAGGATAATTGAATGTCTGCAAATATTGCTGCACAGGCTGGAGAATCTAAAGTAGAAGAGTTTACTTTAGTTTCAAACTATGGAAATAAATCTATAACTATTGGAACTTTTAATGAACTCTTAATCACAGAAAGTATTTTAGATAATACTGTTAGAGCAAAGTGTACTTTTGTTGACACTGGTTATGGTGCAGGAAGAAATGTATCTTCTACTGAAAAAAGAGATTTAAATTTAACATCTGCAGAAAAGTGCAGTCTAATTGTAACTGATGGGTATGGAAATAAAATTTCTTTCAAAGATAATTATCATTTACGAGTAAATCATAGATCTCATATAGAAAGTTCTCGTGGTATTGTAGTTACTTTAGATTTTTATTCTGAAGAATCTATTAAAAATGAATGGGTAGAAACTAGAGTTGAAAAAAGTTTTGATGGAAAAATACCCAATCACGTCAATGATATTCTTAAAAATATTCTAAAGACTCCAAAAAAAGTATATGTTGATCCGGGATTAAATAATTTTGTTTTTACTGGAAAAAACGAAAAACCATTTTTTCTTTGTCCTTGGCTAGCAAAAAGATGTATGCCAAGTTCTGGCCCTCCAGGAAAATATGCTGGATATTTTTTCTGGGAAATCTCTGATAATGGAAGAGGAACCGGAGGATATAAATTCAAGTCTTTAGATATATTAACTAAACAATCACCAAAAGCAAAATTAGTTTATACAGATACATCCAAACTTCCTCCAGGATATGATACAAAAATTTTAGATCATTCATTTGATAGTACAATACGATTGGATGATGCTTTAAAGTCTGGATTTTTTGGAGAAACTTTATTAAAAACTTTCAGTCCATATACAAATGATTATGAAGAAACAGTTTTTGATGATAAAGATAGAATGGATAGAAATAATATGATGGGACTTGAGGTTCCTAAAATATGGGGACTAAAACCAACCAGAATATCATCAATGATTCTCCAAGATGATGTAAGTAATACTGGCCAAAATCTTGAAAAGCAATTAGAAGTTTCTAAAGGACAATATATCAATTATCCAGTAGAGAATATTATTAGACAAGCAAATACAAGATACAATAATATCTTTGCAGTTAGATTAAGTGTAACAATTCCTGGACGTTTTGATCTTCATGCTGGGGATATTGTTCTTTGCGATTTTCCAGAAGTTTCTTCAAAGGTAACGAAAGTGGTAAGTGAGACGAAAAGTGGACTATATATGATAGTAGATGTTGGACATCGAATCAGTAAAAATAGTTGTTATACTACACTAAATCTTACAAGAGATTCAATTTACAGAAAAGGATCATGACAAAAAGATCACTTCAACAACATATTAATAATGATAGAGATGAACTAGACAATCCAAATACAAGTGGTCAAAGAAAAAGACACCTAGAAGATGAATTAAATTCATTAGAGCAGTATCAAGCAAATCACCCAGATACTGATCATGATCCAAGTCCTTTTGAACTTTATTGCGATTTAAATCCAGAAGCACCTGAATGTAGAGTTTATGAGGTCTGATGAATAATTATTTTAATGACTACTCCAACGGAACAAATACACTATATTGGTGGCTTGGTCAAGTTGTAGATGAAAAAAATTGGGTAGGTAATATAAATCCAAAACTTCATGATAGAGATGATGTTCCTGGATGGGGATGGAGATATAAGGTTAGAATTTTTGGGAGAGATTCCAAAGTAAAAAAGACTCCAGATGATAAATTAGAAATGGCAGAAGTTCTTCTTCCTGTTACTGCAGGAAGTGGACATGCTGGTTCAGTTCAGTCTGCAAATATTAGACAGGGTTCTTATGTAGTCGGTTTTTATAAAGATGGAATAGATGCAAGAGAACCAATTATATTTGGCGTTCTCCCAAATAATTCTCAGACGGATTTGTTTGGAGGGGATCCCAATGAAGGTTTTATTCAGAGAAGTGGATACTTTGGTAAGACTGGACAAAAAAGAGTATCAACAAAAAACATTTACAATGCGGGACCAAATAGTTTATGTACTGATGAAAGTGAAGGATCTTGCACTGCTGACGTATCACATTCTGATCAATACAAAGATGGAACTAAATGTCATTATGTTCCAAAAACAAGAAAGTGTGATGGTGCTGGAGGAGAATTAAAAGGAATACAAAAAATAATAAAACAAGTACTAGCAACTATTAATAGAATTAAAGCAGAAGTTAATAGTTTTTTAGGTGCTGCTTCAGATTTAACAGCATCTATTTCTCAGTTGGTTGATGATGTAGCAAATGCAATTTCGGGACTTGTAAAAACTCTTCTCGATAGAATGAGAGCATATGTTGTCAATAAATTAAATAATGGAGTAAAAGATTTAGTAGATAAATTACCACCAAATCAAAGACCTGGAGCAAATGAGGCAAACGAAAAAGCAGTAGATATTCTTCAGTGTGTTTTTAATAAAATTATAAGAGGTCTTGTAAGTCTTATTACAAATTTATTAAATGATATTATTGAAAATTTTGTAAATGCTCCTCTTTGTGCAATTGAAAGTTTTATTGGAAATTTACTTGGAAATATTCTTGGTGATATTACAAATGCTATTCAATCAGCAATATCTGCTATAAGTGGAATTATAGGAAAGATTGGAGACTTTGCTGGACAAGTTTTAAGTGTTTTAGATATTGTTGCTGGAGTATTGAAGTTTTTATCTTGCGAAGAAGAAGTTGATTGCACAATGGGAGATGAGTGGAGTTTTTGGGATGGTGCAAAGTGTGCAATAGAAAACGCATCTCAAAGAATTAGAACGGGATCAGATAGAATAAATGGATTAATATCGGGTGGAGCAGAAGCTCCACCTTGTAACACAGCACAAATTCCTTGTGGTCCACCAACAGTTTCTATTTTTGGTGGAGGTGGATCTGGAGCAATAGGAAATGCGATCGTTAGTGCAACTGGATCAATTTTAGGAATTGACTTTATAAGTGGTGGGACCGGATATAGTTCTCCTCCAAGTATCGAAATAACAGATGGTTGTGGGATAGGAAATGGTGCTGTAGTTATTCCTATTATTAATGATAATAATGGAATTGATTCTGGACAAGTTACCATTGATGATAATGATGATGTTACTACGATTGATGGAGAAACAAGAATAAATGGCGGCACTGTTAGTATTTCGCCAGGAACGAATGCAATAAATGCTAGAGGTGGAACAGTAACTAGTAATGGAAAAGGTATAACGGTAAGAACTACTGGAGGAACAACTACGAGTAATGGTGGAAGAATAACTGTAAATGGTGGAACATCTTCGACAGATGATCAAGGAAATAGAACTGTAAATGGAGGGACAGTTACAATTACTGGTGGAACCACTAAAACTACAGGAGGAAATAATAGAATTTCAGTCCCTAATGGAACTCCTGGTGGTATTGGACTTCCTGGTGGTACTGGTGGACTTCCTGGTGGTACTGGTGGACTTCCTGGGGGTACTGGTGGACTTCCTGGGGGTACTGGTGTAGGTAGAACAACTCCAACTTCCGGATCTATAATCAATGTTGTGGTGATTGATCCTGGTGTTGGATATTTACCATTTCCGAATGGAAGTACAGGAGGAAATGGATCTGTATTTTCTAAGATAACAGATACTATTTTATTTCCAAAAGATGGTGGTTACACTGTTGTCACACCAGGAAAAACAATAAATGTTAAAGATGGAGATACAATTTATACTCCTCCAGGAACAAATACTGATGTTTATGATACTAATGGAAATATTGGACAAACTATCAATGGACAAGGAGGAACAACTCCAATAGGAATTACTACAAATGGAACTTTGACTGCTCCAATTTACCCTCAAAATAACACATTATCTTCTGGGGGTGTTGGAGGAACACCTGTAGTTGCTGGAGGATTACCTATAAACGCTGGTGGAAATGGAGGAACTCCAGTAACTTCTGGCGGATTACCACTAACTTCTGGTGGATTACCAGTAGTTTCTGGTGGTACTGGCGGAATACCCGTAACTGTAGGTGCAACTGGAGGAAATCCAGTAATAGTTGGACAAAATGTAGCAACTGTTGGAGGATCTGGATCTCCAGTAACATCTGGAGGAATACCTGTAACTTCTCAGGGAATTCCAGTAACTACAGGATTACCTCTTCCTGTTACTACCACACCTTCTGATCCATCTGCGAATGGGACTTATCCAGTTGTTCTCACTATTGGAGATGTTGCAATATTAAACTCTGGTGTTAATTATAGTCCAGAGGACCAAATTGTAATATCACCCGATAATGGTGCAGAATTAAAGCCAGTATTTAATGAAGTAGGAGCATTAACTGATGTTATTATCGTTAATCCCGGAATTGGATTTACAGAATTTCCTAGTATGTTTATTCAATCTCAGCAAGGAATTAATGCTGTAATTGTTCCTGTATTTAATGTTCTAAGAGTCGGTGATCTTCCACAAGATCAAGATATTATTCCTCCAGGAACACAGATAATTAATGTAGTAGATTGTGTTGGTAAGGTACACTAATGGCAATAAATCTTTCTAGTTTAAAAACTAGCCCCGGAGGAAGGGGAGAAAAGAAAAATCCAGAATATGTAAAATATGGAACTAAAGATGGTCAAATTGAATTTGGACACTTACATCCCGCAAATCAAGATCTAACAGCATCTAACGTAACGGCAGGAATACATCTACAAGGATATAACTCTTTACATTACATGTCTTTTGACATTGACGGAAAAAGAGAAGGATGGACATTGAATCGTTCTCCTGGTCCTTATCAAATCATATCAGCATCTAAAAATGCAGGTATAGTAAATGCCGGAAAAGAAAGTTGGCCTGGTGTAGGTTATTTTCTTCTTGCCGAAAACGGAGACATTGTTATTCGTGCTCCGAAAGGAAGAATTCGCATGTCTGCTTTAGATATAGATATTAGAGCAGATGGGCAAAATAATACAAGAGGAACTATTAATTTAGATTCTAATCAATCTGTAAATATTAAAACAGGATCGTTCACTGCTGAAGCAAGTTTAGGAGTTGTAATCACAACACCAAGAAGTATGAATCTCATTGCTAATACTTCAATGACTATGGTTAGTAATTTTATGAATGGACTAACTGCTGCTTGTGCAAATAAACCAAATAAATCTGCACCTACCACACAATCGACAAAAAGATTTAAAGATTATTCTAACTTTACTTAAACATTATGGCATTTCAACAAGACGACGTATGTGTATCCCACCAACTTGTTGTGGGAGCAGGATTTCCCATTCAAGTTCTTGGTGTTGGTCCTGCTAAAATTAGAGGATCTTCATTTATCGAAGGTCCAGCAGTGTTTGGAAGTCCAGGTTCATTTCCTGGTGTTTGGGCAACTGTTATGATTGGGCCAAATGTAAATGTTGATTCTAGACCTCCATTAATTCCAGGAGCAATGTGCACTGGAATTAACAATCCATACTCATTAGGGGTAAGAGGTCCTGCTGCATTTATGGACACAGTAGATGTTGCTACAAATATAAATGCAGGAAATAATATAGTTGCTCAAGGTGAAGTCATATCAAGATGCGGACTTCACATTCTATCGGCAAAGAAAAATTTTGATATTCCTCATCCATCAAAAAAAGGATGGAGACTTAGACATACTTGTCTTGAAGGTCCACAAAATGATGTTTACTTTAGAGGAAAGATTTTAAATAAAACTGAAATTGAACTTCCTTCTTATTGGAAAGATTTTGTGGATCTTTCTTCTATTACTGTATCTCTTACTCCCATCGGAGCACATCAAGATGTTATTGTGAAAAGAATAGATCAAGAAAGAATATATTTACAATCAAAAGGTGGTATGCCAATTCATTGTTATTACCACGTATATGCAGAAAGAAAAGATGGTGAAAAACTCATTCCAGAATATGAAGGACAAACTCCTAATGATTATCCAGGAAATAATGATGAATATTCTATCTCAGGTTATCACTATGACACTAAGGAGAATTGAAAATGGCAGATTCATTTACAACTAAAACTGTAGGCACTAAAAATTGTAGTGATACTACGATTTCTGGTCCTTTTTCTACAAGATATGATTATATTTTAAAATCATCTACAGGTGATGATAGTTATCCAACTGAAGCATGTACTCCTTGGATTCACTATAATGTAAAGGTTGGAAATCTAGTAGCAGATCAAATAGTAAGAGCTGTTGATGTTTCAACTTCAAGTGTTGGATCATTGAATTCAAAAGCAGCTTTTTGGGATTCTAAAAAGTCCTTCGATATTCCACATCCATCAAAAGAAAATCACAGATTAAGATATATCTGCCTAGAAGGGCCTTCAGCAGAAGTTTATTTGAGAGGAAAATTAGTTGGCGAAAATGTCATTACCCTTCCCGATTACTGGAAAGACCTTGTTGATGTAGAAACTATTGGTGTCAATCTAACTCCAATTGGGCATTGGCAAGAATTATTTGTTGAAAAAATTGAATGGGGTTCTAGAATTATTGTAAAAAATAATTCTGGGGCAGCAATTAATTGTGATTTCGTAGTTTATGCGGAAAGAAAAGATACTTCAAAAAATATTCCAGAGTATGAAGGATTGACACCAGCAGACTATCCAGGTGATAATAAAGAATATAATATTAATGGAAAATAATGCATAGAATACATGAAATGTTTCCCCTGATAGTATATCAGGGGATGGTAGATTGTCATGAAAAATTTAAGGAAGATAATTTAAATTTTTTACGTGACTATTGGTTTGATGGATATCAAAATGAAAGTCCAGAATATTCGGGAAGAATATTTGTTCATCATCAAGAAAAATGTAAGATCTTTTTTGAAGAATTGAGGTCCCAAGTTGATAATTATTTTGGTCACTTAAATGTAGATTATGAAAAGTTAGACTATCACATCATCAAAGCATGGGTAGGTCTACATAAGAACGATGATACTCCATCAGTCAAACCACACAATCACAATGAATCCAATTTAAGTTTTGTTTATTATGTAAACACGGACGAAACATCCGATAAATTTTGTATTGCTCAAGAAAAAAATAAGAATGAATGCGTTGGAGATTTATTCATGGAGGCAATGCAAAGAAATTTAATTACAGGGTACAATCGTTACAATTGCAATGTTTACAGTGTAACCCCAATTGAAGGAAGTGTTTTAATATTTCCGAGTGATATTGGACATTTCACTCAAAAATTTACCGAAAGAATAAGTGAAAGACTAGTTATTGCTGGAGATATAAGAGTAACTCTAAAAGAAGAGTATCCAAATTATCATCAAGGATCAACACATCCATCACAATGGTTACAACTTTAATATATAATTTAAAATAAGATATACTTCAATGGCAAATTTTTTGACAGATCCTGCCGAAAATTGGACAAAAGGTAAAGAAAGTCTTGGGTTTTATCAAAATAGATCATCAGGACTTGTTGGACAATTAAAAGCACCTGCAAAAAATCTTGATGATATTGCATTGGGTCTTGTAAATAATGCTAACTCGATCAAAGCAAATATAGTTGCTGCTGGAGGAAATACTGGACTTGGAACTGGTTGTTATACTCAAGATACAAGTTATATTACATCACGTTATGGAAGCATTGTAAGTAGTGTTGGTATTGGTACAGCTAATACTCTCGGCATTATCGGATTAGGAACAGCAAAAGTTGCTTATGGGGTAGTGAAAAATGATGCATTGCAGGCATATACTTACCCTAAAATAGAATCAGTAAATGCATCCACTGTAAATCCATTTGAAGGTGAAGGATATGTAAATCTTAATTCTGGAACTACTGGCACAGGAAAAGATACTATTTTTACAGCAAGTGCTGGATCGGATGCTGGATATGTCTTTGCTATCGATATTGATGCACAATGTAATAGATCTTCAATTGAAAGTAGTGTTAATTCTTTAATTTCTCAATATAATAATTCGTTGGTAGGAATCGGAACTTATTGTACGGCAGCTTCTTCAATAAAAACAGAAAAGACCGAGTATCAGTTTCATACTTGGTCTTATGCCAGAAAAATTATAGAAGACTCTTAAATAGAACCATTACAATTATCATATATTTTTTTATATTCTGACGCCCATATTTCATCTCTTAGTTTCCAATCTATATCATAGTCAAGAGTGACATACTTCTGTCCAATATATCTGTCAACATAGGAACGAATTAGAGTCTCTCCCAAAGAAATATCTCCCCAATCGTTATCGTGAATTTCTTGTACTTTCTCATAAAGTGCAAGAAATTTTTGCATATATTTTGATTTACCATAAGCAAAATAATCAACATATGATTCATTAATTTCGCAAGGTCCAGGATGAACTTTCCAAGCAGGAATTACTAAACTTAAATTTTCATCTATTGAAAAATTTTTAGTAGAAAAATCATTTCTACATTTTATGATAATGTCGTATTCTTGAGCATCAAATAATTTTAATCCCAAATAAATGCAATACCACTGTTTTAGAATACGATATGACCACTCTCTTCCATTAATTTCAAGTCCATTATTTTTGAAATTAAATTCTGGTAAAGTTTCTTTTTCTCTGAAAATAAAAGATTTTGGTTTATAAGTATCTAACACACTTTTAACATCAACATTAATAATTTCAGAACCTTGATATAGTTCAGAGTAACTATATGAACTGATAAAAATGTCTGGATTATATTTTTTTAAGATTTGTTCATTGATGTTTGGAAAATGAGTCTCCCAATTTCTCATGTAACCAGTAAGAAGGAGAGCAATTTTCATAGATAAAATATCCTAATATGACTTCTATATTTACATGTCTTGACACCCTCCTCAGGACGTGCTATGATACTTGGGTAATCAGGAAACGAACCGAATGCAAGATGAGTACCTCACACGATGCGTTGTAGACCCACTCAAACGAACGGTATATCTTTATTCTAATGAAGGGTCAGAAAAGCAAGTGTCCTGTGAAACGGTTGAAGAGTTTATGAATGTGCTAGAGTTTGTTCGTGCAACGGTGGATGAAAAAACTCTCTCATACGCAAATCCACTTTAAAATCCATTTTTGGTGGAAAAAATTCCCGGCAAAAAATTTGCCCTATTAGATTTTTAAAAAGTATGTATCCATACAAAATTTCATATAAAGACCTCAAAGAGGAACCAGTCAAAACAACTCCTCAAAATGTTAAAGAGTCAAATGAAGCACTCTTTACTGCAAAATGGAATCTTCCTGAAGCAGCAAAACATTGTGGAATGTCACAAAAAGAAATGAAGTTGACATTCTGGGAGTATTTGAAGTATAATCCTCCTATCTACCAACCTTGAAAACTTGGTTTTTTTCTGCCCCTGTGGTGAAACGGTAAACACAGTTGACTCAAAATCAACCGCCTACGAGGCTTGTCAGTTCAAATCTGACTAGGGGCACTTGACAATTAAAGCAAGACTTGCTATGATTGTCTCATAATGGTTCTGTCGCCTATGGGTTAAGGCCGACACCTTATAAGTGTCTGAACGGAGTTCAAGTCTCCGCAGAACCACTTGACTATTGTAACTTTTTGAGTTATGATAGTCTTATCGTCGGTATGGTGGAATCGGTAGACACACCAGACTTAGTTAATTGAGCCTCATTTGGGAAACTTTATGAGTGTAACTTCTCAAATTCGGTGAAACCTGTAAAATGGCAATACCGAGCCAAGCATCGTAAGATGAAGGTGTAGAGACTAGACGGGAAGCACCTAAACCGAAAGGTATGGTGAAGGTATAGTCCAGACCACAAACTTTATAAGGCAAGGAAACTTGTAGTGGTACGAAAATCTGTTGAGAGCAATCTCGTGGGAGTTCAAGTCTCCCTACCGACATTAGGAGATTTCAAGGTCTTCTAAATAGTCAAAAGTAGGAAAAATAATCCTATGAAGTACAGAATTGATGCCAGATATGTTTGGTACAATCGTGGGTCTCAAATAGTCCTAATGTACTTCATTCAAGGAATGCCTTTTACTTTTGATGAAGTTCAAGATGATGGTTTAAATGATCTTGAACTCATTAAATTGGCAGATGAACAAAAACGTTGGGAACCAGAAGACTTGTTCCAGTCTTCCTTTTATCTTATAGATGAAGAGTTTCATCCAATGCTTTTTGAATTGGATTTAGAAAATCCTGAAATTCTGCCAACTGATTAATGCCTTTGTAGCTCAGTTGGATAGAGCAGGGCTTTTGTAAAGCTCAGGTCGCAAGTTCAAGTCTTGTCAAAGGCTCTTGAGTTCATAAAAACTCCAATGTCATTAATTTCACAACGAGATCGGGAAGTAGTTTCCGAAGCACTTGATTTTTATCTCTTTAGTAAAGGTGTAGATTTTACTGAAGAAAAAAGAATGGAAGTAAACGCACTTCTAAACTGGATTAAATTGGAGTATTATAAAAACGAATGAAGATTCAACTTTGGTATTGCACATCAATGGAACAATGGCGTTGGACTCTTACCGACGACCATAGACCTATTATCAAACAAGAATCTGGTCAAAGACCAAATCTTCGTGATGCGATGAATGATATTGCAAACACTGTAGAATATCTTATCAGCAAATCCTCACAAGAATGAGTAAAAATACTCAGTTCTTTATAGATAGAGTAAGTAAAGAAGAAATCAAAGATCTTCTTTACAATTTTCACTATCTAAAAAACGAATCTAAAGATTTTAAAAGTGGGTACAACTATGGTCTCTACAGAAACTCTTTTACTGATGTTTTGCGTATTGGCAGTCCTCTCGGTTGTTGCGTATTTACAAAAATTCCAGTCCCCGAGATAGCAGTAGGTGCATTTGGTCTTCAAAGAGATCAACAAGAGGGTTTATACGAACTTTCAAGACTTTGTATTCATCCAGATATTCAAAGTACTGAATATAACATTACATCTTGGTTCGTCAGTCGTTGTATACGGAGATTTAGAAAAGATGCAAATGTTCGTGCTATTCTTAGCTACGCTGACAGTTCTCGCCATAACGGAACTATCTACCGTGCTTGTAATTTCAAATACTATGGGTTAACAGACGCAAAAAAAGATTTTTACTACGAAGATGGAACCAAACATTCTAGAGGGAGTATTAAAGGTCATAATGGCCATTGGCGTGATCGTACTCGTAAACACCGTTATCTTCTTGTATACGATAAGTCACTAAACGTTCTTTGGAAAGAACAAAAATATTACGAAACCTCCGAGTAATCGGGGGTTTTCTTGTTGATAAATAACTTATAACGGAACTATAAGAATTAATAAAAATGGGTCTCTCCAGATTAGATAATTTTTTGAAAAATACTAAGGGAAATCTAATTTATGTAAATCCAAACGATATTGATGCTACAGACGGAATTGAAAATCAAGGTAACTCCTTGGCGAGACCTTTTAAAACGATTCAAAGAGCATTAATTGAAGCTGCAAGATTCTCATATCAAGCAGGAAGAAATAATGATAGATTTGGTAAGACAACTATTCTTGTCTATCCTGGAGACCATGTTGTAGATAATAGACCAGGATGGATTCCAGTTCACGATAACCCAATTAATGGAAACAACTATCTATTAAGAAGTAGTGCAACTTCTGATGACCTAATTCCTTTTAGATCAGTTACTAACTTCAATCTTGATAGCACTAATAATGATCTATACAAGTTGAATAGTATTCATGGTGGAGTAATTATTCCAAGAGGAACTTCTCTAGTTGGTGTTGATCTTAGAAAAACTAAAATTAGACCAAAGTATGTTCCTGCACCAGAAAATGATGATATTGAAAGATCTTCAATCTTTAGAGTAACTGGATCTTGTTTCTTTTTCCAATTCAGTCTTTTTGATGCAGATCCAAATGGTGTAGTTTATAAAGATTATACTGATAACTTATTCGTTCCTAATTTCTCACACCATAAACTTTCTTGCTTTGAATATGCAGATGGTGTAAATCCAGTATCAATTGATGATCAGTTTCTAACTTACTCCACATCAAGAACTGATCTTGATATGTATTATGAAAAAATTGGTTTAGTTTACGGAGATTCTTCTGGAAGACCAATTGATCCAGACTTTGGAACTGGAACAGTAGACATTGAAAAGAAAGTTGATGAATACAGAATTGTAGGATCCACTGGTGCTGAAGTTGGAATCTCTACACTGTTCACATCAGAGGGATCTACAACAATTACAGTTGAACTTCAAGAAGCACTTCCTGGACTTGAAGTAGACACTCCTATTCAAATTAGTGGTGTCGCAGCAAATGGATATGATGGTCAATATGTAGTTAGTGAAGTTATTAATCCAACAACAATTCAATATGAGGTTCAAAATACACCATTAAATGTAAGTCCTCTTGTAGGAAATGCAACACTAAGTCTAACTGTAGACACGGTAACTTCCGCATCACCATATATCTTTAACGTATCCCTAAGATCTGTTTGGGGTATGTGCGGAATGCTTGCAGACGGTGATAAAGCAGATGGATTTAAGTCTATGGTTGTTGCCCAGTTCACTGGTATTGGACTTCAAAAAGATGATAGAGCATTTGTAAAATATAAAACATCCGAAACTGAGGGACTATATCAAGACAATACTGCTAATGGAAATGAAAATATTCACACTGATTCTCTTGCAAGATATAAACCAGTTTATGAAAATTTCCATATTAAAGCAACTAATGATTCTTTCTTACAGTTAGTATCCGTATTTGCTATTGGTTATGCTGCACATTTTATTGCAGAAAATGGTGGTGATCTTTCAATTACAAACTCAAACTCTAACTTTGGTGCTAAAGCACTGGTAGCAAGTGGATATAGAAAAGACGCATTCTCTAAAGATGATAGTGGTTATATTACTCATATTATTCCACCAAAACAACTTGAAACCACCGAAACTAGTGTAGAATATCTTGCAATTGATGTAGGTGTTACAACTGGAATAGGTGTTACTAATAGATTGTATCTTTATGATCAAACTAATCCAGCATCTCTACCAGAGTATGTTGTTGATGGATATAGAATTGGTGCAAAAGTTAATGATAAATTAAATGTCATTTTATCAAAAGCAGGAATTAGCACTCAGTATTCGGCTAGAATTATTATGCCGAATACTCAAAATACCGATGAAGTATCTTATGAGAAAACATATTACGTTGGTAGAAATAATCTAGGAATTAATAGTATTACTTCAAGTGCAATTACTTTAACTAAACCACATACTTTCTTAGAAGGTGAAACTGTACGTGTAATTAGTTTAGATGGTGGACTTCCAGACGGAGTAAATTCAAATCAAGTATATTATGCAATTACAACGGGTATCTCTAGTGATCAAATCAGACTTGCTCAAACCTTTAATGATACTATCACTGGAGAATACATTACAATTAATAATAGAGGTGGGTCATTAAAAGTAGTAAGTAGAGTTTCCGATAAGAAGTCTGGAGATATTGGGCATCCGATTGGATTCGATACTTCAATAGGTCAGTGGTATATTAATGTAGCAACAGCATCAACCGAAAATTCAATTTATCCTTCTCTCTTGAGTTTTGGGGGAGTACCTTCTTTAGGAGAAGCAACACCAAGAACATTCATTCAAAGAAGACCAGATACGAGAAATTTAATTGATACAGTATACAGAGCAAGATATGTTCTTCCTGCAGATTCTTTTGCAAGACCACCTCTTGATGGTTATGTAATTCAAGAATCATCAAGTACTATTGGCCTAACAACATCCGAAGTTGAGTCCTACTCAAGTGTTATTCCATTAACTCTTTCAAATCAAACTCAATTAAGAAACTTTAGAATTATTGCAAACGCAGAGTGGTCTTCTAACACAGCAAAGTATACAACAGAACTTCCTCACGATTTGAGTGTTGGATCCGAAGTTGAGATTTTAAATGTCAAGAGTGTCTATAACCCAACAGGTGTCGGAAATTCTGGATTTAATGGATTATTTAATGTCACTAGAGTAGATAGTGCAAAGGAATTTAGTGTAGATCTAAACAGTGTAGTAGGACCAGGAACATTTACAAGTGATACCTCATTAAGAGATACATCTTTACCATACTTCAAGAGAAAGAGATTTGCAAACACTTATACTATCTACAGATCACAAGAAATACAGAAACATATTAGAAGAGAGCCCACAAAGGGTATAACTGGACAAGATGGAATTTACCACCTATTACTTGTAAATAATTCCAATAGACCAGATATTGCTCCATTTACCGAATTTAGTTTTGCTCAACCAATTCAAAATCTTTATCCACAAACAAATAGAGATAATCCAGTATCAGATCCTCAACAGTCAATTTGTTTCTCTCTTCCAGATCCAGTAGGACAAATTTCAATAAATGAACCTCAATATAGTCTTACTAAAGAAACAATTAATAAGATTTCTAATGACTTTGGAATTGGAATTGGAGTTACTCAAGTATTCTCTACTGACGCAAATAATCACGTAATACACACTGAAATTGATCATAGTTTTAACAGAATAGTCAGTGTTGGAATTGTAAGTACCGGTTTAAATTATGGATCAGGTATTGGGGCAAATCAAACATTTTACAATGCTAGATTAGTAGGATTTGCAGGTTCTATCACAGGATCTAATGCAACTGCCAGAGTAACTGTTAATAATAGTGGAGCAATCACCGCAGTAAAAATTATTGATGGTGGTAGTGCATATGGAATTGGAAATACTCTTGCGGTCGTTGGTATTGCTACAACTACAGGTCATATTGTAGGTGTTGTAAGTGTAACATCAATTTATAATAATTTTGAAGACTCACTTAAATTAGATGGTATTATTTCTGAAGAGTACAATAAGTATAATGGAATTTATAGAATAACGGGAGTTGATGTCGGAGCATCAAGATATATTAATGTTGCATCAGCATCATCAATTAGTTTACCAATTGCTACTTCTGGAATTGGTCAAACCATTCTTGCAAATTCTTTCATAACTCTTACCGGAGAATCACTAAAGATTAACTCTCTCAGTTATAATCCAGTTTCTGGATTAGCAACTGTAACTACACAAAAAAAACATGGTTTATCTGTCAATAATTCAGTTAAAATAGATGGAGCAGATAACTCACTATATAATGGAAACTTTATAGTTAAGAGAATTGATTCTCAAACAGAATTTACTACATTTATTGGATTTAGTACTGTTGGAGTAAGTACTGGCGGAAATCTTTATGCATACAGAACTGGTTATTCTGCTACGGGAGGAACTGTTTCTATTGAAGATGAAAGTATTTCTGGAAGGATGGTTCCAGAATATGCTGGAATAACTACGGCAATTTTTGCACAAATTCCAGATGCAGTTACACCTACTATTCAAATACAAAATCTATCAAGATTAGATTTGAACATTGGAGATTATCTACAAATAAATGACGAGATTGTTAGAATTAAAACAACTGTTCTTCCAGGAGATACTTCAATCTCAGTCTTTAGAGGTGTACTAGGAACTAAACCATCAGCACATGATTTAAATTCAATTATCCGAAAGATAAAAGTATTGCCTGTAGAGTTAAGAAGAAACTCTATTATTCGTGCTTCTGGTCATACTTTTGAGTATGTTGGATTTGGACCTGGAAACTATTCTACTGCACTTCCATTCAAACAAGATCGTCAAATTACACCGCAAGAAGAATTGCTATCACAAGCATTCAAAACTGATGGTGGTGTTGTAGTGTTCACTGGAATGAATAATGATGGCGATTTCTATATTGGAAATAAGAAGATAAGTTCAACTAATGGGCAGGAAGAAGTATTTGATGCACCTATTCCTACCATAACTGGAGATGATATTTCTACTCAAGGAGTAAGTATTGGATTTGACGTTTTAACTCCTCTTGAAGCATCCATTACAAGGTCTTTGAGAGTTGAAGGTGGTCCAAATGCAGATATTGTTTCAGAATTTGATGGTCCTGTTATCTTTAACAACAAAATAACTTCAAACTCAGAAAAAGGACTAGAGGTATATTCATTATACTTACAAGGTGATTCCGTAATTTCTAGAAAATATACTGTTGGTCTTGGAACTCCAACAACATCAGGAACACCAGGAGATGTAGTATTCAATTCCGAACCAATTAAAGGTGGAACTGTCGGATGGGTTTACACTAATGATAATGATTGGTATCCTTTCGGAAATATTAGTCTTTCAAAAAATTCTAGAATAGGAATTTTTGATCGTGTAGGTGTTAACACTACTGATCCTGGAAATTACTTATTAAATGTTGTAGGATCTGGATCAACCTATTTAAGATTTAATCAGTGGGGAGTTGGGATAAACACAGATGCTAATCCAACTTATGATTTAAATATCAAAGGAATTACAAACATTACTGGAGATTTATTTGTAACCGGAAGCATTTTTGGTGCTGTTCAAATTGATACATTATGGTCATCGAATGCTATTGGTATTCATACTACCAATAATATTGGTATTGCAACAACAACTGCAAAATCTAATGTTGCATTATATGTAAATGGAAATACTGAAATTAATGGGACCTTAAAGGTCTTTGAAATGATTGAAAAGGCAACGATAAATAATTCCGTTGCCCCATCAGGAACTATTAACATAGATCTTGCAGATAATAACGTATATTATTTCACACAACAAGCAACAGGAAATTGGGTTGTTAATTTTAGAGGAAGTTCCACACAAACTCTTGATAATTTCTTAGAAGTTGGTGATTCTATTACCGTAGCAGTTTTAACAACTCAAGGTGTAACTCCAGCATATAATGCATTAATTCAAATTGATGGACTTGAAGTTACACCAAAATATTATGGAGGAACTCAAGTATTTGCTGGAAATGGAAGTGGAATTGATATGTATACATACGTGATTATCAGAAAAGCAAATTCCTCTGGACCATCTTATAGTCCAAATGATGACTTTACAGTTCTATTCTCACAATCACAGTACGCATAATAAAAAATGAGTCCATTACTAGGTTCGATTGGTGGTCTTTCTGAGTATTCTTACAGAGGAACTTTAGACGATTGGCCAAATCCATTTTTCTTTGAAAATAAGATTGATGTAGATGCTGGATCTATAGTTGGTGTTTCAACTATAATAACTGGAATTAACTATAAAGCAAGCGTAACTTCATCTGGAGGATCTTTAATATCCTCCAGAGCTATTATTGGAATCACTAGCATTTATTCTGGCGATAGTAATATACCTTCAAATACTGTTACAGTTTCTATAGCAAATAGTACTACAGAGTTAAGTGTTGGAAAAAATATAAGAATATCAAATGCTTCAGACCCAACATATAATGGAGATTACGTAATAAATTCTGTTAGTGATCCATTAGATCCTTACGTATCAAGATTTACTTACATAGTTGATCAAGTACCTCAAGTTGCTAGACCCGGAATCAGTTCTGCACAATTTGATTATGAGGTATTTCCATTTACACTCGATCAACAAATTCAAATAAGAAATAACGAAATATTAGAAGTTAGATTTGTAACTGATAGAAATGTTGTTACAGACTTTGATAGACAATACAGAACTACAGTAAGAGTTGGAAAAAGATACTCTGATTGGGCAGTAAGAACAAAGCAAAAAGATAATACTCCAGATCCTTTCTTTTTCAACAATGTTAATAATTTAAATATTGGAATTGCAACCACCAGCAATTCTATTACTATTAGTGGACTAGAACCAGACTTTACATCATATGCATTTATTTCTTCTGGAATTGGGTCATTCAGTGTAAATGGATCAGTAGGAGTTACAACTGCAGATGTTGAAAATGGAGATGAAATTTTCTTAGAAACATTATCCTCAGAATATTATTCCACGCCTCAAGCAACTTCTATTACTGTAGGAACTTATACCACTACATTTACAGTTACAACAAGACCACCAGATATAACAGTAGATCAATTCTTTTTTAATAATCTTTTTGATGTTCCAATTAATCAAGATCAAGTTAGTATATCAACAAGTTTAACAGGTGCAGATAACAATATTCCTCTCCCAGTATCTATTTCTTCTCCTGGAGAATTAAAAATAAATTCGGAAGATTATATTGTTGGATCTACAGAAACTTTTAATGGAGATACTTTAACTATTAAAATACCAGCATCAGCAATTATTGAATTTGATAATACATATACCACACAGGTAACAGTATCTGGAGTAAGTACTACATTTTCAGTAACTACTAGACCAAGACCATTAAAAACATTCCCAAATCAGTTTAATTTTAATGACATATTAAACGCTGATCCAAATAAAATTATTGAAAGTTCTGTAGTTACATTAACAGGCATGTCTGTTGGTATTGCAGATACTGGATTGGCAACTATTAGTTCAAATACAGGTTCTCAAACAGAATTTAGAGTCTTTAGAAATAATGAATTGATTAGAGATTATGATCAAGATCCCTTTCCAGTAAAAAATTTAGATCAAGTTCAACTTAGATTATTGTCAGCATCTGAAGGAGCACTTGCTCAATCTAAATTAACAATATTTGGAATTGATACAAATGAAGTAATATCAGGACTGGATGGATTTACTAGTGATACTTGGGATGTTACTTCTAGAAACCTGAGATGTAAAATAGATGAAACTCCTTTTAGAAATGCATTTGCAACTTTAGATAATGCAAATCTAAATCAACTTGTATCAACTTCATTTATCGTATCCGGATTAGATAATTTATGTGACACTGTAATTACAACTTCTCATCCAGATTCTTACATAAGAAATCAAAACGGAATTCAAGTTGGAAATTTGAAAGAACTTGATATTAAAAATGATGATGTTATTACTATTTTTATGACAGCAGCATCATCTTTTGAAAGTAATAAAATAACAGTCATAGAGGCAAAAAGAAAGAATGGAACAGATGTTGTTTCAGAAGATTGGTTAGTAAGAACTAGAGCAGAAGATAAAAATCCAGATAATTTTTTACTCTCCAGTAGAAGTGAATTTTCAGTTTCTCCATGTACATATAGATCGACTTTTGTAACTCAAAGTTTATCTGGATTAACAGAAGGAACGATAGTTCCCGCAACAGTATCTTCAACAAATGGAACTGCGGAAATATCTAAAAATGGAGGTGCTTTTTCAACATCAATTCCGGGAGGAGTTAAAAATGGTGATAGAATTGACATAAGAATGAGAGCTAATTGTAGTTTTGGAGGACCTTGCGAAACTGCAACAGTCACAGTTGGAGAAAGAACTGATACTTGGGGCATTTGTCCTCAAGCAGTTCCATTTCCTACGGTAACTTTGAGATCAAGTTCAATTTCTGTTCCTTATGGCGGTTCTATTAACTTAACTTGGAATTCTACTGATGCAACTGTAGTATCTTCAAGTAGTGGACCAGGATTCTCAGGAATAACTGCTACATCTGGCACAATTGCTATTAATAATTTAACTTCAACCTCAACCTTTTCAATAACAGTTTCAAACTCTAGAGGATCTGCAACATCCACATTAACTGTAACAGTATCTCCAATACCAAGTCCAGTTGTAAATATCACAGCTCAACCTGGAACTGTGATATTTGGATCTACAGTTAGGTTATCAGTTGCTATTTCTTACGCAAATAACATAGTATCAACTGTAGGATTTAAGGTATTTGATAATAATCTTAGATTTATACCCACTTTTGGTATAAATGGAGGGTTTATAGATGTAGTTCCGACTGAACTTGGACTCAATGTATACAGTATTACTGTTAGTAACTCTTCAGGAGTAAGAGCAACTTCTACTGTAAATGTATACACAACTCTAAAAGATCCATCCGTAACTTTAACAGCAAATCCTACTATAGTTCCAAATAAAGGATCTACAACATTAACTTGGAGTTCTTCAAATGCTACACAAGTTGTTTTGGCCGATGGACCAGGATTTACTGGCACATCAGCATTAAATGGTACTAAAGTAGTAACTCCAACAGTAAGTAGTAATTACTACATTACTGTAAGGAATGCAGCAGGAAAAATTTCAACATCTTCAGTTTTTGTTAAAGTTTCTCCACCAACATCACCAACAGTAACTCTAACATCTAATCCTACCACTATAATTTCTGGAAATAGTTGCACTTTATCGTGGAGTTCTACTAACGCAACACAAGTAGTCTCAACTAGTGGTACTGGATTTTCTAATGTAACAACAGTAAGTGGGACTAGAGTAGTAACTCCAACTACAAATACCACATATTCGATTACAGTTAGAAATTCTGCAGGACAAACTGCTACCGCATCATTTGTCGTTAAAGTTGCTCCACCTCCAGCCCCAACAGTAACTCTAACATCCAATCCTACGACTATAATTTCCGGAAATAGTTGTACTTTAACTTGGAGTTCAACTAATGCAACACAAGTAGTTTCAACTACTGGACCAGGATTCACTGGAATAACTGCATTAAATGGTAGCAAAGTTGTTTCTCCAACCACAAATTCTACATATACAATTACAGTTAGAAATTCTTCTGGTGCAACTGAAACCGCATCATTTATTGTTAAAGTTGCTCCACCTCCAGCCCCAACAGTAACTCTAACATCTAGTCCATCCACAATAACAACTGGAGGAAGTTCTACTTTAACTTGGAGTTCAACTAATGCAACACAAGTAGTTTCAGTTAGTGGACCAGGATTTACTGGAATAACCGCATTAAATGGCAGTAAAGTTGTTTCACCAACTTCAAATTCTACATATACAATTACAGTTAGAAACTCTTCTGGCGTAACTGCAAGTGCTTCTGCAAATGTATTTCTATCACCTCCAGTTGTTGTTCCTACAGTTACATTAAGTTCTCCAGATATAACTTCTGGAAGTAGTATTACTCTTGAACCTGGCGATTCATTAAGATTGAATTGGACTTCAACTAATGCAACATCAGTATCAAACAAAACAGGTCAAAATTTCAATCCAACAACGGTAACTGGGTCTACAACTATTAGAAATATTACACAAAATACTACATATTCAATTACAGTAACAGGTCCTGGAGGTTCTAAAACTTCTAATACTATTACTGTCAATATGAAAAGTCCAACAGTTACATTAAGTTCTCCAGACATAGTTTCAGGAAATAGTATTTCTCTTGATCTTGGAGATTCCCTAAGACTCAATTGGATTTCTGACAATGCTACATCGGTATTTGATGAAAGTGGACAAAATTTCTTCCCATCAACAGTAAGTGGATCTGTAACTGTTAGAAATATCACCCAAAATACAACTTATTCAATTACAGTACTCGGTCCTGGAGGAACTGCAACATCCAATAATATTATTGTTTCCATGAAGAAACCCACAGTTAAATTGAATTCTTTTGATATAACTTCGGGAAATAGCATTACTCTAAACAGAGGAGATTCATTGAGACTTAACTGGTCTTCTGACAATGCAACATCAGTATCTAATAGTACTGGCCAAAACTTTACTCCTTTAGCACTAAATGCAGAAACCGTTGTTCCAAACATTACAGAAAATACTTCATATTCAATTTCAGTAACAGGACCTGGAGGAACGGCTACCTCAAATTCCATTAGTGTGAAAATTAAATCTCCATCTATAAGATTAAGTTCTCCGGATATAAAAACGGGAAATTCAATTACTATTAGTCCAGGAGGATCTTTAAGATTGCAGTGGGATTCTGATAATGCAACATCAGTATCAAACAAAACAGGTCAAAATTTCAATCCAACAACTGTAGATGGTTCTACAACTATTACAAATATTACTCAAAATACAACCTATTCAATTTCAGTAACAGGACCGGGAGGAACTGTTACATCAAATACTATCAATGTTTTAATTGCAAGTCCTACAGTTATTCTAACTTCTCCAGACATTCCTACAGGAAATTCCATTACTATTAGTCCAGGAAGATCTTTAAGATTAAATTGGTCGTCAACTAATGCAACATCAATTACATCATATTCTGGATTTGGTTTTATACCAAAAACTTTAACAGGTTCAACTACAATTAATAATATAAATCAAAATACTTCATATAGTATGGTTGTCAATGGTATAGGAGGATCTAGAACTTCTAATACTTTGAGTGTAATAATGGCAAAACCAAGAGTATCTTTGTCGGCAAGTTTATTGGAAGTTGAAAATGGAGGATCGGTTACAATTAGTTGGAATTCTATAGATGCAACATCAGTAAAATCATCCAACTTTGGAGCATCTTCAGTAAATGGAAGTGTTGTTCTATCTAATTTAACAAGTACAACTTCTTCAAGCACAACAAGAACATACAATATTACAGTATCTGGTCCTGGAGGAGAAGAATCAGATTCACTTACCATCACTATTCTTCCACCAAACCCAACTATAACATTAATCGCATCACCGACAAATGTAAGTTATAATGGATCCACAACTTTAACTTGGACCAGTTTAAATGCAACTTCAGTAAGTTCTAATTTTGGAGCACCAACTACTAGATTAAATGGGTCTATAACTGTTCCAAATTTAACTTCTAACAAAACTTTCACTATAACAGCAAATGGTTCAAATTCAAGAACTGCAACTGCAAGTGCTAATGTAATAGTTTCTCCACCACCACCAACTGTCGAACTTTGTGCTAGAAGAATAACAACTACATTTGGACCATTAGGAACAGAGTGTGGATCATCAAGATCTGTTGGATATAAAGAAACATTCGTATTAGAATGGACTACTACAAATGCAACTTCGATAAGTTCTTATTCCGGTTCTGGATTTGTACCAACAACTACTTCAGGTTCCATAAGAATTGAAAATATTACATCTTCTACAACATATTCAATAACAGTTCGTGGTCCTGGTGGAACTTCTACAGATTCCATTACTGTCAATCCACAAGCATGTGTTCCAGAAACTATTGGTACGGATTCTTTTGCAAATTATAAACTTGCACGTTCTATATTTGGAAATGGAACTGTGGGATCATTCTATCAAGCTCCTATAGGAACCAAAATAAATTCTACTATTCCGGGAAGATCATCAAGTTATACATATGCCTTAATACATTCTATTATATACAATTCATTTAGAAGAATATTGACTAGACCTCCATCAAAAGCAGATTTGGAACGTTATGTTTCCGCATTTATTAATAATTCTTCATCGTGGAGGCTTGATGATTTATATAATGTTATCGGATTCCAATCATTATCAGAATTAAATTCTATTCAGGGTAAGGGAGGAATAGTAAAAATTGAAGATACATGCAGCAATAACTGGCTCACTTCATCTCCTAATCCAAGTTTTGTTTCAATTAATTATTTTGATAGAAGAGGAATTTACTTAGACCTTAGAGGACTGGAACCAAGAGCATACAATTTAACATTATCAGTTGTTGCCAATGATTCGGATATTTTCCATTCTATTACAATTCCAAATTTATACAGCATTGCCGAAAATTCTAGACCAGTAACACTTACAGTAATAGGTGGTGGAGTTTATGGTCCTTGCACTACTCCAAATGGGACTTTGTATATAGGAAATGAAACACCATCGGTCACTATTAGAAATCCTTTTACTGGACAATTAATAACTAGACAAGTTAATGGAAGTGGAACTAGACCAAATACTCAATTAGTTGTTGAAGAGGGTGGTGGAGATGATTGGAATGACATGGTTATATCTACAAATATTGGAAGATGGACTAGATTTAACTAATCTAAATAGTTAAAATTTAGGGTGGATAGGGAAACCCAATGGCTGTTTTTAAGAAGAACTTTGTAATTAAAAATGGTATTGAGGTTGGCGATGGTTTAATTTTTGCAAATAATAATACTGGTAGAGTTGGATTGGGAACGACCAATCCAACTTCAGATATTGATTTATATGGAACAACATCAGTTGACGATCTAATAATTTCTGGTTCAATAAGTGTAGCAAATACTATTGGAAAGTCAAATCAATATTTAAGATCCACAGGAACTGGTGTTACTTGGACAGATTTTCCAAGTCTAAGAACGGGATTTACCACAACTGCACAAGGAAGTCAAACAACATTTTCCTCATCAGGTTTTTCTTATACACCTGGTCTTGTTGATGTCTATATTAATGGTGCTAGACTTAGAGGAAATGGATTAACTGATATTTCGGAATTTACTGCAGTTAATGGAACTTCTATAATATTGCAAAATCCATGTTTTGGTGGTGAAACTATAGATGTTGTTGGTTATTCTGGAATTAGTGGAGGTCAAGTTGATGGTGTCGTTGGAGTAGTAACAGCAACTTCTGGATTTATTAGTATCGCAAATACATCAGCAGTTCAAATTTTACTTTCTGGAAAAACTTTAACTTTTAATGTTGTTGGAATAGGTAGTACTTCACTTTTATTATATTGATAAATAATTAGTAAAATAGTTTCATTCAAATGGCAGCAGTAAGCTCAGTAAATTTAGTTATTCAAAAAGGAACTTACTTTGAAGAAACTTTTTACTTAGCAGGTGAAGATGGATTAAGATTGAATCTTGCCGGATCTTCTGCTGTTTCTAAGTTGAAAAAACATCCAACAGCAGGAATAGCATATACATTCACAACAACAACCACTACATCTGATAGTACTATAAAAATTTCAATGCCATCAAATATAACAGAAACTTTGCCAAGTGGAAGATGTTATTTTGATGTTATTGTTGTTTCATCATCCGGATTAACATCTAAAGTAGTTCAAGGAAACGTTCTTGTAGAGGAGACAGTATCTTTATGAATATTAACGTAAGAGTTGCTTCCAGAAAACAAAAAATTAAAACAACAGTAGCATCGGGAGTAATCATGGCAAGGACCTTATCGGAACTTCTAGATGTAGATCTTAGCAACGTAAAAGACAAATACATCATTATGTACGATTCTGCATCACAAAAATATCTTGCAGTCAACCCAGATGATGTTCTTTCTGCTGCATCAAGTACAGAATCGGAACAACCAGGTCTACCAGGAGACTTTGTAAATACACTAGATACCGACTTAGATAACCGTATTGATTTGGACGGCGGAACTTTTTAGCAGCATAAATATCTAAAAATAGATAGGGAAAAAAATGCCTGCACCAGTACTTCAATTTAAACGAGGTAATGCAGGAGTAGCAGGAACAGTGCCAGCTCTCCGCCCAGGTGAACCAGCAATTTCAACAAATAACTTTGACTTTTTTGTAGGTATTGATACTACTGTTGCTGGTAATAAGTTTTTTGGATCACATCGTTATTGGGGAAGAGAAGACGGATCCAATTCACTTTTATTAAAATTAGTTGATAAAGATGGATTGAATAGTGTAAATCTTAAGTCGCCAGATACAGTTTCTGGTGTTACTACTTACACTTTTCCAGAAACTCCAGTTGACACATATTTTTTAAAAACAAACTCCAATGGTGATTTGGAGTGGAGTAATATATTTCCATCCATTGAAATTGATCAATTCCAATCAGGAATTGCAACTTTTACAGATAATACAAATAATACTTTAGGAGATCCAAATACTGGCGGAGTTCAGATTGTTGGTGGTCTTGGTGTTGTTCAAAACGTAACCATTGGTGCTGGACTTTCAGTTGGCGGATCGTCTTATTTTAATGGTACTGCAACATTTTATGGAGGAACAATCAATATTGGTGACAGTGATACTGATGACATTGTTTTTGGAGGTGAAATTAAATCAAATCTAGTTCCCACTGATGATAATGCTTATGATTTAGGAAGTGAAAGTAAAAGATGGAGAAATGCCAGTTTTTCCGGAATAGGAACATTTGCAACTGGTGCAGTTATAAGTCAAGTAAAAATTGGAATTGGCACACCAAATTCAATTGACACTAACTTTGGAAATTTAATTCTCAATAGCATTGAAGGAACAGTAGTAATTGATGATCAATTAGATGTAAGTGGAATTTCCACATTTACATCATTGGTAGATATCAATGGTGGAGCAACCATTGATAATGTAAGAATTGGTATTGCTGAAGATAATACTATTGATACTATTGTTGGAGATTTAAATCTAGATAGTAATTCAAATCAAACCAACATAAACGATAATTTATCTGTTGTTGGATTTACCACAATTACCGGTGACTTTACTCTCAATGGAAATGGATTTATAGGACAAAATTCCTCTGATTCAATTCTATTTAATTCTGTTGCCACTTTCGTCGAAACAATTGTTGGAACTATTTCAACAACTAATCGTTCATTAACAGTAGATACTACGACTGCTCCATCTGGAACCTATTATCCAGGTTTATTTTCTAGTGATACAGGCACAGAATCTGCAGTAGTTCATGTAGATTCTGGAATTTCATACGATTCTTCAAATAGTGATCTAACATTATCCAATAATGTAATTGCAAAGAGTTTTAATTCATCCAGCACTACTCTTCAAGCACCAACCATTGGGGATTATTCTGGCGAAAGATTAAGAATTTATGATTTTAACGATCCAGGAAATACTAATTATGCAATTGGTGCAGAATCGAATCATATTTGGTTTGGTGTTGACAGCAATACAGATGGTATAGGATTTAAGTGGTATGGTGAAGAAACTCAAGTCATGAGACTTGGTGGAACAGGAAATCTTACAATTGCTGGAGATTTTCGTCTTGATGGGGGTGATATTAAAGCATATGATGGAACAACGGCGGTTTCAATTTCTACAATTACTGGAAATGTAAGAACTGGTGGAGATTTGCTAGCAGGTAGTGGATACCTTGCTTCTCAAGATGGAACTCGTTCATTATACATGTACGATACTTCCGGAGATGTATCATTTCAAGGAAAGGCAATTGTAAATGAAATTAGAAGTTCATCTAATGCAACTACATTAATAACTTTGAATGATCTTGATGCAACTTTTGCGAGAAACGTAGTTGTTACTGGAATTACAACTGTTGGAACTTCATTAAGTTCTCCTACTATTAGAACAACAGATATTAAATCATCAGATACAGACTCCACTGCAATTACAGTTAATGGATCTGATGTAACAGTTGTAGGTGATCTTCGTATCAATGGTAATGATATCAAAGCAAGTGACGGAAATATAAACATTACATTAACTTCTAACACATTAACAGAAGTTAAAGGTGATTTGCAAGTAACTGGAAATAGAATTAGATCAAGCACCAATGCTACTGCAATAACTCTTAGTGGAAATGATGTTATTATTGCTGATGATTTAACCATTAATGGTAACTTATTTGTATCCGGAAATACAACTCAAGTAGACACTACTTCTTTATCTATTGAAGATAGAACTATTGAATTAGGAATGGTTGATGGATCTGCTCCGTCTGCGGCAACTACTTGGGATCTCGGAGTTCTATTTAACTATTTCAAAAATGAAGAGTTTGCAAGAAAGTCTGCACTTGTTTGGGAACATTCGGATTTACGATTTAAATTAGCATCAGAAATATCTGAAAGTATTGGAACAGGATTAGATAATCCGCAAATTTCAATTACATCGTTTGCTCCAATTGAAGTATCTGAATTGTGGATTAATAACTCTTGTACTGGTGGAGCAACACCAGTTATCACTTGTGTTGGAAATGAATTAACTCTTCAAAATGTATCTCTTGATGGTGGTTCTTTCTAAATCTTTCCAAATCATATAAAATTTTGGATAAATACACTCAGTTTCCTGAGTGTATTTTTTTATGAATGAAGAAGATTTAAAATTAGTAATTTCAACATATCAACAAAAAGCATTTGAACTTTTCAATACTAATATTGTATTGGAAACTCAAGTCAGTACATTGCAAAAACAAATATCTTCTCTAACTACTGAACTTGAAAAGTTAAAAAAATCTAAAAGAGGAGTAAAGGTAGAGGATGATTTTACATAAATAATAAAAACTCTTATATAAGAGTTTATTACGGTCTCTACCAATTATGAGAGGTTGAATGGCACCACCTATCATTCGTTTAAAAAGATCAGCAGTTCCTGGAAAAAGACCTTCGGTAAATGATTTACCTCTAGGTGAACTTGGACTTAACACATTTGATGCCGAACTGTTTGTAAGAAGAGAAAGAGCAGGTATCGGTACTGATATTGTAAGAATAGGTGCCGGAGCAACAGTTACTAATATTTTATATGTCACACAAGACGGAAACGACTCCAACACAGGAAAAAAACTTGGAGACGCAAAACGAACAATCAAAGGAGCACTCGCAGAATCAACAACAGGAACAGTTATTAAAGTTAGTGCTGGATCTTATTTAGAAGATAATCCTCTTGTTATTCCCCAACAGGTTTCTATAGTTGGAGATAGTTTAAGAGAAGTATCGGTATCTCCACAAAACGCAGATCAAGATTTATTTTATGTTTCCAATGGAAACTATATTGCAGAGATGTCCTATACCGGAACATTAAATTCTGGTAAGGCAATTTTTGCATTTAACCCAGATCAAATTGGATATTTTGATCAATCACCCTACATCCAAAATTGTACCAATTTTATTCCAAACAGTATTGGTCTAAAAATTGATGGAAAAAAGGCAATAGGACCTACAAAAAGTATGGTTCTTGACTCTTACACCCAATATAATCAGGGCGGTATAGGATGTTCAATTACCAATGAAGGATATGCACAGTTAGTTTCACTTTTCACGATTTGCAATGACACTGCAGTTTTTTGTGGATCTGGTGGCGCATGTGACTTAACAAACTCAAACTCATCATTTGGAAATTTTGCTTTAGTTTCTGATGGTGTTGGTCCTTTAAAGTATACTGGAGTTGTTACAACTTCTAGACCACCGAATTCTTTTGAATTTGCAATAGACTTAAATACTCCAACTTTAAATATTACTTCCGCACAGTATGATAATGTGAGTGGTATTCTAACCGCAACTACTGATGTTCCTCATAATTTTTCAGTAGGAATGGGAATTACCCTTGCTGGTCTTGCATTTACTTGTCCATCAGGACCAGAAGAATTAACCTATCCATCTGGAAATTATGGATATACGTTTGAAGCAGTTACTGTTGCTCCAGGACGATATGTCGATTCGTATAATTTAATTCAAGCAAATAAAAGAGAAATACAAGATAAATCATTAGCAGCAATCGCACTACAATTCCCCGATTTTTATTTCAAAGGAGACGCCCAAACAAATCCAAGATCAAGATACTATGATGCATATAGACTTATCCAACAAAATAAAAGAGAAATTGTTGATAAATCTCTTGCGTCAATTGCTGTGGGATTTCCCTCAGGATTTTCATTCCCAGATGATCCTTCACCATATGAAAGAAACAGATATTATGATGCTTCTGGATTAATTCAAAGAAATAAGCAAGAAATTATTGATAAGTCTATAGGTGCTGTTGCAATTGCACACTCGGACTTTTATTTTCCGGGAGATCAACAAACAAATTCAAGATCAAGATATTTTGATGCTTATCGTCTAATTCAAAATAACAAGGATGTAATCGTATCTGTTGCTTGGACAAATACTTATAATGCATATCCTGGAATTTCAACTACAGAAATTAAATGTAAGAGAGATTTAGGATTTTTCGTTGATGCAATATCAACAGATGTTTTAACTGGTGGAAACAATTATGCTCGTGAATTTGTTCTACAATACTTTAGCAATGGATCACCAATTTCAAATGGATTGGTAGGCGAAGAAACAGAATCAAATTATGCCTTTGTTGAAGCAAGAGAGTTGATGAAACAAGCAATTACTAACACTCTCGTTGGTGCTACTTACACTGATCTTACAGTTACTGCCGATCCTCTCACAGGATCTAATACCGATCCAACATCTTGTGCCGATGTTCAATCAAACATTGATAACCTCGTCGGTATTGTTACTACAATAATTGGTGCAGGAAATACATCATCACTTCCAAACAAAAATCCTGGATATTTCGCACAAACTGGTATCGGAACAACCAGTTCTCCCGGTGGATTTAAATGTGCAAGAGATATTGGATTCTTAGTTGAAGCAATCTCAACTGATGTTTTTATTGGTGGCAATAAGTATTCTAGAGATTTTACATTACAGTATTTCAATAATGGATCTCCAATATCTAATGGATTGTTAGGAGAAGAAGCAGAATCAATTACAGCATTCAATGCAGTTAGAAATTATGCTAAAAAGGCAATAACAAACCAATTAAATGTAAAAAATATAGGCATCAGTAGTGGACCAGCAATTTATGGTGGACCAGGAATAGCATACACAGTATATCAATCAGGCAATCCTGATGCTTGTGCTGATGTTCAGTCAAATATTGATAACTTAGTTGGAATCGTTACTACAGTAATTGGTTCAGGAAGTACTTCAAGCCTTTTAACATTTAATGAAAATTTAGGAATATCAACAACAAACAAATGTGCAAGAGATCTTGGTTATCTTGTCGATGCAGTTTCTACTGATGTATTTACTGGAGGAAACAAATACTCCAGAGATTTCACTAGATTTTATTTTGATGGTGCTGGAAATCCAATTAGTAATGGACTGTTAGGCGAAGAAGCACCTTCAGTCTATGCTTTCCAATCTTTAGGAGATTATTCTAAAAAAGCAATAACAAATCAATTGAATATTAAAGATGTTGGAATTAGCAGTGGACCAGCAACTTATGGTGGACCGGGAGTTGCGATAACTGTTTATCCTTCTGGAAATCCAGATGCTTGTGCTGATGTTCAATCCAATATTGATAACTTAGTCGGTATTGTTACTACAGTAATTGGAACTAATAATATTTCTTATTTGAATACATTTAGTGAGAATTTAGGAACCTTAGGATCTGGGGGATCTAAATGTTTTAGGGATATTGGTTTTATTATAGATGCAGTTTCTACTGATGTAAGAGATTTTACAAGTAAGAATACTTTAGAAGCAACAAAAGCATACTTTAATTTAGACGGAAGTTCTTTAATTGTTGGAATTAGTGGCGAAATTCCTCAAACTGTAGTTGGATTTACGACCGCAAGGGAATTAATGAAACTTGCAATTACAAATAATTTAAATTCAAGAGATTTAACCATAGCAGAAGATCCATTAACATCTTCAAATACTGATCCTTCTTCTTGTGCAGATGTTCAATCATTCATTGATAACCTTGTAGGAATTTTGACAACCCGATTAGGTGCTGGAAATATAACTGGTATCAACACTCTTCCAAATGTTTCTGCAGCTAGCACTACTTTCAGTGTTTATGTAGGAGCTTCAACTCTTCCACATACTTATAATTCGGGTGGAGTAGCAAAAATAAAAGTCGCACGTCCCTTTGATGGTCAAGTTGTTTATTTCGATAGATTATATTACAGTGTTGGTGGAGTAAATATTACTTCTGGAGGATCCGGTTATACGGGAACCGCAGAATTAACCATTGAAGATCCAGAAACTCCTTGGGGAATTCCCGCAACTGCTGTAGCAGAAGTTAAAGATGGATCTGTAATTTCTGTTGAAATGATTTCAAACGGAAGAGGATATACAACATCTCCTAGAGTGACTTTTAACTCCCCAAATGTAGGAATAAATACTGCAACAGGAACTGTAGAATTAATCCCTACATATTATTCAATTTTGAGTTCAACAGATGTATCTTCAGGAATTTGTACAATTACAATTGGAGATAATGTTCCATACGAAGTTACTGCAGGAATGCAAGTTCCATACTTTAAACAAAGTAGATTGTTAGCTTCTGGACATTCTCTTGAATATATTGGTTCTGGAACTGATATTAATTCCGCTCTTCCAGCATTAGGTGGTGTTCCAATTCAAGAAAATGAAACTGTTGCGAAAAATGGAGGTCTTGTTGTTTTTACCAGCACAGATCAATCCGGCAACTTTAGAATTGGTGACGGTGTTGTTATCAATCAGCAAACTGGAACTATTAGTGGAACATTCTACTCAAAGAGTTTGTTCTCTACAATGACACCATTTATTCTAGCACTAGGAGGAGACTAAAAAATGGCATTAGCACTTAATGTATTCCAAACGATAACATCTGTAGTTGGCGTAAATACAGTAGGAATTTACACTGCACCAGTTGGTTATACTGGAGTAATTCTTCTTGCCCAATGTACAAATATTGGAGCAACTTCGGCAGATGTTTCTTTCAATTTAAGAAGAAATGTTGCTGGTATTGCAGTCACTACAGAATTATTAAGAGAATTTCCAATAGCAGGAAACGATACTGCAAATTTATTGGCAGGTAAACTTGTACTTGAAAGTGGTGATGTTTTAGAAATAAGGGGTAGCAATTCCACTAATTTAAAATTTGTTGCAAGTATTCTAGAAACACTTAACTAATATAAAGTAATGGCAAAATATCTCAGCAATCGTCAAAAAGAATTAAAACTTGGAATTCCTGGATATACGGAAAACCAACAAGTTTTAGAAGCTATTGGAAATGTAGGTATTGGAACTTCTATTGCTACTCAAAAATTAGATATTAATGGAAATATTAGGTTAAGATTTGGTTTATATGATTATCAAAATAATTCTGGTTTAAATAATCAAGTTTTAGCATCAACTCCTTTTGGTGTTCAATGGCAAGATGCTGCACCAGCAGGAGCAATTGAAGGTATTGTAGTTTTTGACGAAGATGTTGAGAAAGGAACCGTTACAAAAATAAATTTTGCAGGGGAGGGAGTAAGTGCATCAGAAGTATCAGGTTCTATATCAACAATTACTGTAACTCCTGTCGCAAATGGAACAGATGGTCAAATTCAATATAATAATGGTGGTATTTTAAATGGAGCATCCTCTTTATATTATAATGATTCTACAAACAGATTGGGAATAGGAACAACATCGGGAATTGATTATATTTTAACAGTATTAGGTGATTCCAAATTTATAAACGACGTTTATGCAAATAGAGTTTTTGCTACCCAATTGGTTCCCTCTGCGGCTGGTGAACTCGTAACAAAATCATATGTAGATAACTTTCAAGCTGCAATTACTATCCAAAGAGCAGTATCAGTAGCAACAACATCTAATTTAGATGCCATTTATGATAATGGAGTTGATGGAGTTGGAGCAACGTTAACTGCAGTTGGAATCGGAACACTTTTTGTTGACGATACCCCAGTTTTAATATTTGATGAACGTGTTCTGGTAAAAAATCAAGATAATCAATTTGAAAATGGATTTTACGTTGTAAATAGAGTTGGAAATGCTACAACTTCATGGCAATTAATTAGAACTGCAGAATATGATGAACCAGATGAAATCAAATCTGGAGACTTCGCATTCGTAGTTGAGGGATCTATAAATCGAGGAAATGGTTTCGTTAATATTACAAAAGGAACTGTATCGATAGGAACTTCTGCAATTGAATTTACTCAGTTTACTGCTCCAGGACAAGCAGAGCCTGGTGATGGTCTATTTAAAACTGGTAATTTTCTCAATGTAGGAACTGCAAGTTCGGATAGAATTGTAGTAAATCCAAATGATATAGACTTAGCAACAGTTTCTACCACATTTAGTTCATTAACTACAGGTGATAATAGTTTTATTAGTGATATTACAGTTGATGGATACGGAAGAGTAGTTGGAATAGTTACTAGCAATACTCATACCTTTGCTTCCGAGTCTGTAAAAGGTATTGCTTCGTTTGTTTCTCCAAATTTACTTGTAGATAATGGTTCAGTATCATTAGCACCTAATATTAATGTTTCAAACGTAAATGCAACTGGACTATCAACATTTAGTGGTGGATTGGCATTAACAAATGCATTATATGATTCTCTCAATCAAGTTGGATCAGCAACATCTGTATTAGTTTCTACAGGTACTGGAGTAAAGTGGGAAGCAGTTTCTGTTGCCTCCCTTCAAGGTATTCAAGGTACTCAAGGTACTCAAGGATTACTTGGTATTCAAGGTACTCAAGGATTACAAGGAACACAAGGTATTCAGGGAACTCAAGGTGTTCAGGGTAGACAAGGTGTTCAAGGTACTCAAGGTCTTCAAGGTACTCAAGGAATTCAAGGAACTCAAGGTGTACAAGGTACTCAAGGTGCTTTAGGTATTCAAGGTGTTCAAGGCACTCAAGGTGTTCAAGGCACTCAAGGTGTTCAAGGAACTCAAGGTGCTTTAGGTATTCAAGGTGTTCAGGGAACACAAGGTTTACAAGGAACACAAGGTGTTCAGGGAACAGTTGGTTATAATGGTGGGGTTTTATATCAATTTAGCACATCAACAACTGCTTCTGATCCTGGAAATGGATTCTTAAGATTTAATGATATTGTATATGCAAATGTGACGCAAATTTATCTTGATGACGTAAGTTGGCAGAATCAAAATGTTAGGTCTTGGATTAATACTTTTGATGATTCTACAACAACTTCTCAAAGAGGTTATTTAATCATCAAATCGGGAAATTCTTTAAATTCCAACATTGCTATTTTCTCTATAACTGGTGCTAATGGGGGAAATAGTGGTTATGAAACTTTAACTGTTACTCATGTCACTAGTTCTGGTTCTTTTGCAAATAACGAAGTAGTAACTATAGAATTTAGTAGAACTGGAAATATTGGCGTTCAAGGAATTCAAGGAGTTCAAGGTACTCAAGGTCTTCAAGGTACTCAAGGAATTCAGGGTACTCAGGGAGTTCAGGGTACTCAAGGTGTTCAAGGTACTCAAGGATTACAAGGAACTCAAGGATTACAGGGAACTCAGGGAGTTCAAGGAACTCAGGGAGTTCAAGGTATTCAAGGTGTTCAGGGTAGTCAAGGCGCTCAAGGCACTCAAGGTTCTTTAGGTATTCAAGGTGTTCAAGGCACTCAAGGTGTTCAGGGTACTCAAGGTGTTCAAGGTACTCAAGGTTCTTTAGGTATTCAAGGTGTTCAAGGCACTCAAGGTGTTCAAGGAATTCAGGGAACTCAAGGATTAACAGGAAATACCGGAGGAGTTCCTTATTCATTCAGTACAACTATTACAGATTCTGATCCGGGAACAGGATTTATCAGATATAACAATTCTTCTTTAGGGTCTGTAAGTTTTATTTACATTGATAACTCAGATGCAAATTCTAACTCTCAAGTTAGTTGGTATGAAAGTTGGGATGACTCAACTTCATCTGCTAAAGGATATTTAATTATTCAGGGAAGATCTGCAGGAAGTACTATTCTCAATATTTTTAGAATTACCGGAGCAGTTATAGATGGAACTGGATATTTTAAAGTTCCTGTAGTAAATCTTTCAGGTTCACTACCACCCAATAACGAACCAATTGCAATAGAATTTTCTAGAACTGGAGACTTGGGAGTTCAAGGTACTCAAGGATTACAAGGAACTCAAGGATTACAGGGAACTCAAGGATTACAAGGAACTCAAGGTGTTCAAGGAACTCAGGGTCTACAAGGAACTCAGGGTCTACAAGGAACTCAAGGAATTCAAGGTGTTCAAGGAACACAAGGTGTTCAAGGAACACAAGGTTTACAAGGTACTCAAGGAATTCAAGGAATTCAAGGTTCAAAAGGAAATGATGGTAATTTTGGTGGGGCAACATTTGACTACACTTACGATACTGCAATTCCACCAAACTCAGATCCCGGAATTGGAAGATTAAGACTTAATAATGCAACCGTATCTTTAGCAAATGTTCTCTATATTGATGACCAAGATGATAATGGAACCGATATTCAACCGTTCTTGAGAACCATTGATGATTCAACATCAACAATTAAAGGACACTTTAGAATTTCAAACAGAATTGATGCATCCGACTTTGCATTGTTTACTATTTCATCTTTAATAGAACAGAATGGTTATTTTGAGGTTTCTTGTGCATATGTTTCTGGAAGTGCTACTTCTTTCAGTTCAAATGAAGATATTATTATTACTTTTGCAAGAACTGGAGATAAAGGAGATCAGGGTACTCAAGGATTACAGGGAACTCAAGGTATTCAGGGTGCTCAAGGTATTCAGGGTGCTCAAGGATTACAGGGAACTCAAGGATTACAGGGAACTCAAGGATTACAGGGAACTCAAGGATTACAGGGAACTCAAGGATTACAAGGAACTCAAGGTATTCAAGGAACTCAAGGTATTCAAGGAACTCAAGGTTTAACAGGAAACACAAGTGGCGTTCCTTATAACTTCTCAACTATAACTTCCGATTCTGATCCAGGAACAGGTGGAATTCGTTATGATAATGCTACAATATCATCAGTTTTATTCATTTATATAAGTAACAATGATATAAATTCAAACAACCAAACTGGTTGGTATAATACTTGGGACGATTCTACTTCTACCACTAAAGGTTATCTAACTATTCAAGGAAGATCTCCAGGTAGTACTGTTTTAAATATTTTCAGAATTTCTGGAACAGTTACATCAGTAACAGGATATTATAAGATACCCGTAACATATATTTCAGGAACAAGACCTGTAGATGGAACTGGAGTTTCTATAGATTTTTCTAGAAATGGAGATCAGGGAACACAAGGAATTCAAGGAATTCAAGGCACTCAAGGATTACAGGGAACTCAAGGAATTCAAGGAACTACAGGTGCTCAAGGTGCTACAGGTTCTCAAGGTGCCACAGGTGCTCAGGGAGCAACTGGAACTCAAGGTGCTATAGGTGTTCAAGGTGCTACAGGTGCTCAGGGAGCAACTGGAACTCAAGGTGCCACAGGTGCTCAAGGTGCTATAGGTGTTCAAGGAACTACAGGTGCTCAAGGTGCTACAGGTTCTCAAGGTGCCACAGGTACTCAGGGGGCGACTGGAACTCAAGGTGCTACAGGTGCTCAAGGTGCTACAGGTTCTCAAGGTGCTACAGGTTCTCAAGGTGCCACAGGTACTCAAGGTGCTACAGGTGCTCAGGGGGCAACTGGAACTACAGGAAATACTGGTGGAGTTCCTTACTTATTCTCAACTAATACTAGTTTTTCGGATCCTGGAACAGGAGTAATTAGGTATGATAATGCTACTATAAGTTCAATAACTTATGTTCTGATTAATGTAAATGATATAAATTCCAATAATTTATCTTCTTGGTATGCTACTTGGGACGATTCAACTTCAACCAATAAAGGATATTTGATTATTCAAGGAAGATCTCCTGGAGGAACATCTTTAAATATTTTTTCAATTAATTCAATAATAAACTTAACAAGTTATTATGCTATTCAAGTATCATATTTGTCAGGAACAAGACCTGCAGATGGAACTGCAATTACTTTAGATTTTTCTAGAACTGGTAATTTGGGTGCTCAAGGTGCCACAGGTTCTACAGGTGCTCAAGGTGCTACAGGTGCTCAAGGTGCTACAGGTGCTCAAGGTGCTACAGGTGCTCAAGGTGCTACAGGTGCTACAGGTGGTACGGGCGGAACTGGCGCTCAAGGTGCTCAAGGCATTCAGGGAAGACAAGGAACTATAGGAACTACAGGTTCTCAAGGAACTACAGGTACAACTGGAACTCAAGGTGCTACAGGAACTCAAGGTGCTACAGGAACTCAAGGTCCTGCAGGACCTTCTACACTAATTAATGCTGCTAACAATACATCAGATGCAAATCAACCTATAGTATTTGTTGCGGCAACGGGTACTATTGCAGCTGCTAGAGCTAATACATCATTCACTATAAACCCAAACACGGGCAATTTGGCGGTTACACAAGTTACTACATCATCTGATGAAAAACTCAAAACAAATATCAAACCAATCGTTTCCCCATTGTCTAAATTACTTCAACTTAATGGAGTTTCATTTAATTGGATCAAAACTAATCAACCATCAATGGGCGTGACTGCTCAAAATGTTGAAAAAATATTCCCAGAATTAGTTAGTTTAACTGATCCAAAAACAGTTAATTACTTTGGACTGATTCCAGTAATAATAGAATCTATCAAAGAGCAACAAAAGCAAATTGAAAACTTATCAAATGAAATTAAATCAATAAAAGAAAAATTAAACCAATAATAAATAAAACATAGGAGTTTTATAAAGACAGATGGCTAATAACAGAGAACTTTCTCAGTTTGGTTCTTTTATAAACATCAATGATGGAACAACAAATATAGGAATCGCAACTGGAAGTTCTCTTGTTGGTATTGGATCAATTCAACCATCATCAAAATTAGATGTTGTAGGAAATGTTAAGGTAATCGGCATAGTTACAGCATCTACTTTTAGTGGCAGTGCTTCAGGATTAACAGATGTTCCTGGAATTAGATGGGTTCCAACTTTAGCAGGAATTCACACTGTTTCTAATGTTGGGGTAGGAACAACAAATCCAACATCAAAATTAACGGTAAGAGGAGATACTCTTGTAAGTGGAATTTTAACTGCTTCTAGAGTTGATGCTTCTATTAATCCTTTAGGTGTAACTACATTTACATCAGGATTAAATGTAGGAACTGGTGGCACTATAATTGTAACAACGAATAATGGACTGGTTGGAATAGGTTCTACTATACCAACTTCCAAATTATCCATCGACGGAGATGTTTCAGTTAGTGGTGTAGTCACTGCATCTATATTTTATGGCGATGGATCATATTTATCAAATGTTTTTGGAAACATTGGTATTGCAACATTAGGTGGATTTGTTGGTGGTGGCGCAACAACTCTTGACATTAGAGGTCCCGGTGTTTCTACAATTACCGTATCATCAGGAATTGCAACAATAAATCTAGTTTCTGTTCAGGGTGTTCAGGGTGTTCAGGGAACTCAAGGTCTTCAGGGAACTCAAGGAAGGCAAGGTGTTCAAGGAACCAAAGGAGATACTGGAATTCAAGGACATCAAGGTGTTCAGGGAACTCAAGGTGCTTTAGGTATATCTGTTCAGGGAACTCAAGGCATTCAAGGAACAATAGGTGGACAAGGGGTTCAGGGAAATACGGGAACTCAAGGAATTACTGGAACATCAATTCAAGGTACTCAAGGATTACAAGGAACACAAGGTCTACAAGGGACTCAAGGTATTCAAGGTGCCCAAGGTGCCCAAGGAACTCAAGGAGTATCAGGAAATAGAGGTGGTATTCCTTATAACTTCAGCACAGATATTACTGACAGCAATCCAGGAAACGGTTTTGTAAAGTACAATAGTTCAACTATAAGTTCTGTAAGTTTTATATACATCAATAACTCCGATGCTTTAGCAAACAACCAAACTGGTTGGTATAATACTTGGGACGATTCTACTTCAACTATCAAGGGTTTAATTTCTGTTATTTCTACATCAGGAAACGTTGTCAATACATTTAATGTAACTGGAGCAGTAACAGTTGCAGTAAACTATTACAAGATTCCAGTTTCCTATGTTTCTGGAACACTTCCAACAAACCTTGCATCAATGACAGTTGCATTTAGTGCTGCTGGTGATAGAGGTACTCAGGGAGTTCAAGGTACTCAAGGAGTTCAAGGCACTCAAGGAGTTCAGGGTACGCAAGGTTTACAAGGTACTCAAGGTCTACAAGGAACTCAGGGAATTCAGGGAACTCAGGGAAGACAGGGTACTCAAGGTTCTACAGGAACATCAATTCAAGGTTCTCAAGGTATTCAAGGAAATGCTGCCAATGTTCAAGGTTTACAGGGAACTCAAGGTCGCACTGGACAAGTAGGATCTACTGGCATTACTTATATTTTCTCCGAGTTAACTACAGATTCTGATCCTGGTAATGGATATATTAGATTCAATAATTCTACACTTTCATCAGCAACTTTCATTTATATTGATAATTTAGATTTTTCTGGAACTTCAAGAACAAATTGGTATAATACTTGGGATGACTCAACAAATACGCAAAGAGGATATCTTCTTATTGAAGGCAATTTCTTGCTTCAACCAGCAATATGGAGTATCACTGGAGCAGTTACAGCTGCTTCTGGATATTACAAAATTCCAGTTTCAGCTGTAAGTGTTCCCGGTTCTATTTTTACTAATGAAGAAGCAGTTATAATCACTTTCTCAAGAACTGGAGATAGAGGACTTCAAGGAACTCAAGGAGCATCAGTTCAAGGTACTCAAGGTATCGCAGGTCCTTCAAATTCAATTTTTGCTCTTAATGATGCAACTAATTCTGATTTACTTCCGGTTTTAATTGGACAATCAGGAGTAAATCAAACACCAGGAGTTAATAGTTCAGTTACAATAAATCCGAGCACAGGACTATTAAAATCAACCAGACTTCAACTTTCAGCAGGAGCACCTGTAGGAACTCCAGCTTTATATTTTGGAACTAATGATACAACAGGTCTATATCAAGATGCTAATAATGTAATTGGAATTTCTATTCTTGGCCAAAGAAAAGTTAGATTTGCAACAGGATCTACAAGATTTTATGATGCCACTTATCTCAATACTTTAAATAATACCCCTGCAAGTAATATAACCTTAGTTGAGAACTCAAGTCCACTTTACTGGACAGGATCTTATTGGAATGGTAGTGCCGCTGTAAGTGTTGAAATGAATTCTGTGCTTATTCCAGAAGATAGTTCCGGAAATCACAGATGGGCAATTAGAAATACAACTACTGAAAGATTTTCTGTAGATAATTCTGGTAATGCCACATCAACAAGATGTTATGTGGGAGCGGGAACTTCAACATTACCATCATTATCATTTTCATCTCGTACCGATACTGGATTACATTCTCCAAATACTGGGCAACTTGCACTTAGTGCTGCTGGAACTAACAACGCACTAATGACCACAAGTAATACACAATTACAAAAACAAGTCTTGATAACTACTCTTTATGGTTCACCTGCAACTGCAACTGAAACTATAAAAGGTACAGAGTCACTAATTTTCAGAACACAATATTGGAATGGAACTGCAAATGCAAACAGACAATGGAGATTTGTAGCAGAAGCTATTTCAACAACATCTCCATTCACTCAATTTAGAATTTATAATGGAACTTCTAGTAGCGATGCAGCTAGAGTTACTATAGCTGAAAATGGAGAGGTTACGTTAGTTGGAGGTATCGTATCAAGTGGAAATATTACAGGCACTGCTCTCAAAGCTGGAACAGGAGATGTTAGTGGAGCAACTGGTACTTTTACTGGAGCAGTTTCTGCAGGTTCCTTTACTGCAACAGGAAATGTAACTGCTGCTGGAATTGTATTTGGAACCACTGGAGGAACAGTAGATTTAAAAACTTTAGAAGATTATGAACATGGTACTTGGACTCCAGCATACGCGGGAGACACAACTGTTGGCACCTTTGCTTATAATATTCAAATTGGAAGGTATATAAGAATAGGTAATTTTGTTTATGCATCGGGCGCATTAAGAACAACTTCAGCATCTGGAGCAGCTGGAAATATAGTAATTACTGGTTTACCTTATACTGCAGTAAATATTAGTAATATTAGAGGAGCTTTGGTCTGCCCAACTTTTGGTGGATTTGCTACAAGTATGATATCAATATCAGCTGACATTATTGGAAATAGTACTTCAGCAAGACTTCATAAAGTAACTGCTGCTTCAACATCGCAACAAACTAGACTTGTTGCTGCAGATTTGGGAGCAGCAACAAGCAATAACTTTATGATATTTAATTTATCTTATAGATGTGTATAAATATTTTATAAAATTATAAAATTTCTATTATAAAAAATGGCACTATCTAAAGAAAAAATTGTTGATAAAATTGAAATTATTGAAAATAACAATATTCAGGTTAGAGAGGCAATTAGAATAATTGAAGATGGTGAAATATTGTCAGAAAATTATCATAGATATGTTATAAGTCCTGGAGATGATATTTCAAACGAAGATCCAAAAGTTCAAGCAATCGCAAACTCAATCTGGATTAATTCATAATCAATAAATACTACGATTGAATTTGATAATATATGAATAATTTTGCAAAACTTGCATTAGATAATGGTGGGTCCATTCATCCATTAATTATACACTCAGAACTTAACAATGGACTTGGATTGATGAATCCATCCATTCTAATTGATAGTGGAAAAATATTAGTTAATTTAAGAGCAGTTAACTATACATTTTATCATTCAGAAGAAAAACTTTTTCAGCATCAATGGGGACCTTTGACCTATGTTCATCCAGAACATGATCTTAAACTAAGGACTACCAATTTTTACTTAGAACTAGATAATAATTTTAATATTACTAGAGTCAATAAAATAGATACTTCAAGTTTTGATACCTACGAACCTATGTGGGATTTTGTAGGTTTGGAAGATGGAAGATTGATAAGATGGGATAATAAATTATATCTCACTGGAGTTCGTAGAGACACAACTACGAATGGTCAAGGTAGAATGGAACTTTCAGAATTAGAAGTTGGCGAAGATTATGTAAAAGAAATTTCAAGATTTAGAATCCCAACTCCAGTTGATCCAGATTCATATTGTGAAAAAAATTGGATGCCAATTACGAATCTACCGTATCAATATGTCAAGTGGACTAGTCCAACAGAAGTTGTAAAAGTAGATATCGAGAATGAGGTAACAAAGCAAGTTTCTTTAAAAAATGAAGTTCTTCCCATAGATAGAGGAATTAGAGGAGGATCTCAAGTTATTCCTTGGCGTGGAAATTATCTTGCTCTAACCCATGAAGTAGATCTTTTCAATAGTGAAGTAGGAAGAAAAGATGCTATATATCGACATCGTTTTATTGTGTGGGATCAAGATTGGAATGTTATAAATTATTCAAATGATTTTGCGTTTATGGATGGACACGTTGAATTTTGTGTTGGAATGGTTGAGTATGGAGATGATTTCTTGATTACATTTGGATTTCAAGACAACGCAGCATATTTACTTAAAGTTTCACAAAAAGTAGTTGAGGATTTTATCAATGCTTAATATTGGTTATGCAAAATATATCTCAAATGCCTCCGATATTGCAGAAGAAAGAATGTCGGAAATAATGGAAGAGTTAAAAAATCAAACAGTCCAAGAAGAATCGGAAATACAAAAATTATTAAAAAAATATATTTCACACCCAGAAGATCCCGAAAATAATTTTTCTCTAGGACTATACTATCATGAAATTGGTCAGACAGCATCAGCAGTTTCCTATTACTTAAGAACAGCAGAAAGAACAAATGACGATTTACTGAAGTATGAAAGTTTAGTCCGTGCATCCATGTGTTTTGATTCTCAAGGATGTCGAGGATTTACGGTTAAAGGATTACTTCAACATGCTATTGCAATTTTGCCAAAAAGACCAGAAGCTTACTTTCTTCTAAGTCGATTCTATGAAAGAGAGAAAACAGTAGAGTCTTGGAAAGAGTGTTATTTAATTGCTTCTGTTGGTCATTCTGTTTGCGAATATGAGAATAATACTCCTCTGAGAACTTCTGTAGATTATCCAGGAGACTATGCAATTCTATTTGAAAAAGCAGTAAGTTCTTGGTGGTGTGGATTATGTGATGAATCAAGAAAACTTTTCAGACACATAAGAGACAACTACGAACTAGACCAAATACATCAAAATGCAGTACGAGAAAATTTAGAGAAAATGAACGAAAGTAAAAAAGATCTTCATGCAGTATATCTTCCAAAAAGATATAAAAATTTCGATTGGGGTGATACTGATGATGAATACATTGAACTTTTTACAAAAGAAAACTTTATTCACAGAACATATGAAAAACATTTTTCAGTGAAAAGTGGTGATATTGTAGTAGATGTTGGTGCAAATTGCGGATCTTTTACTTGTTCCATTTTAGAAAGTGATCCAAAGCATGTTTATTGTTTAGAACCTTCTCTTAACTTAGTAAACGCATTAAAAAATAATACGTCAAATGATAATAATGTCACAATAGTTCCAAAAGCAATTTCAAATCAAAACACCGAAACTTCAAATAGAGATGGAGTTCATATCTATTGTGATGATCAAGAAACTTTTCAAACAATTACATTTTCCAAATTTATTGAAGAAAATAATATATCAGAAATTGATTTTCTAAAAACAGATTGTGAAGGCGGAGAATACTTTATATTCACTCCAGAAAATGCAAACTTCATTAAAAATAATGTTAAAAGAGTTGCAGGTGAATTTCATATTTCAAAAGATTTATGGAAAAATGGAGTAGAAAACTTTAAAATTTTTAGAGATTATTATCTAAAAGATATTAGATATTCAGGAGCATTTCATGTCTACGAGAGATGTGGTAAAGATGTAACTCAAAAAATATTTGATGATTCATTTTTACATGAATTTGATGAGTGGTGGACCACTCATAATCCATATTTTTGCCAATTCATGGTCTATGTTGACTACGAAGAAGCATATAAAAATGGTACTCCTGTTATTGAAGTTCAAGAATTAGATCAAATTAAAACAAATTTTTCAATCAATCAATCAATTAATAGTACATGTTGGGTTGTAGATAACTTCTATGAAAATCCAGATGAAGTTCGTAAGTTTGCTTTAAAACAAGATTATGTTGAAGGAGGATTTGGTAGAGGGTTTATTGGTAGGAGAACCTATGAGCAATTCTTATTTCCGGGTTTGAAAGAAAGATTTGAACAAATTATGGGAAGAAGAATAACTGCTTGGGAAGAGCATGGAATGAATGGAAGATTTCAAATAGCATGGTCTGGAGAGCCTCTGGTATATCATTGCGACAGTCAAAGATGGGGTGGAATGTTATATCTAACACCAGAAGCACCTTACCAATGCGGAACAACTCTATATGCCCATAAAAAAACAAGAGCAAGGAGTTATCATGATGAAGGTTGGAATGCTTCATGGGAAAATGTTCCAGGAGATGCACATTTAGATAGAACTCCATTTGAACCTGTAGATGTTATGGGTAACGTATATAATCGTCTTGTTATTTTTGATGCAAGTTGTATTCATTCTGCATCTGAATACTTTGGAACTGTAAAAGAAAATGCAAGATTATGGCAAATGTTCTTTTTTGATACTGATTGATTTTAGGAGATTTTTATGAGTAAAATTTTAGATTTTTCTTCATTTTATGCCCCATATGGAAGTGAACTTTTGCTTCTTAGATATCATATTTTAAAAGATTATGTTGATGAATTTATTCTTGCAGAGGCAAATAAAAGTCATTCTGGAATTCCTGTAGAATTTAAGTCGAAAAAAAGAATTAAAGAATGGGGACTTCCAGAAGACAGATTTAGAGTTATTGAAGTTGACATTCCTCCAGATGATGAATTGCAAATAGAAACTGTTGATATATTAAATTGTTTTGATTTTTACGGAGAAAATACTCAAAGAAATATTGAGTCTCAAAGAAGTAGAGCAAGAGATAGAATGACTAAAAATGCAATATTAGAAATATTGCATGAATATACTGATGATACTGTAATTTTTCATGGTGATATTGATGAAATTGTAAATCCACTTTACATTGATCCTGCAGTAAAAATAGTTCGTGAAAATCCTGATGATTATCTACTATTTCCTTTAATTTATCTTGAAGGTAGGGCAGATTTAAGAGTCTATAATATACATACAAATGGTCCAGAAGCATGGTACTCTTCACTATTTTGTTGCACTAAATCACTTTTGGATAAAGTTACTCCTTTAAATATTAGAGCAAACAAACTTCTGCCCAAAGGAACTCATCATATTTTCATGACAAATGCAGATACTGGAGAACATTTGCAAGACATTGGTTGGCATTTTTCTTGGATGGGTGGAAAAGAAGCAAAATTAGCAAAAAGAAATTCTTGGAGTCATCACTTTGATAAATTTAATTGGTTAGTTTCTGAAGAATATAAAAGTAATAAAATGGAAGAATTTTTATCTCAAACATATAAAGATGGAGATATTCCTCCTTGTGGAAATAGAAATTTTATATTAAAAGACTTTCCAAAATCCGAACTACCAAAAGAAATTTGGGATCTGCCAATGGTAGAAAAGTTTCTTTTCCCGTAAAGTGGACAGTTCCAAAACCGTCTACAAGGTCTCCAAGTGACCCCCAAGACACCGTATAGTATCTTCAGTCGCAAAGAGACCTTGTATTCCAACCTTGATCGGTTAATCTTTGTTGGTAGTTTAATTTGGTTTATTCATTGGTCCACAAAAGTATCTGAAGTAATTCTCAATTTTGTGTTCTGATGTTGGAACTTTATACCTCAGGTTATGGTTTCTCCCAGAGACGTTGCAGAGGTGCTGTAGAGTGGTTCATTAGCAAATACCTACCCAGACATCACATTACCCTTGAAGTCCTTCACAGGGGTCTTAAAAGGGACTCTGTGATCGGATGGTGTGACATTGCTGGAAGGACTTATAAACCAAGAGAATTTCTGATTGAACTTCAATCTGGTTTAGATAAGGATACTTATCTTACCACTCTCTTTCACGAACTCTGGCACCTTTACCAGTTTGTTAAAGGAGATCTAAGAGTAAAGTGTTCTAAACCATACTATAAAGGTGTGTGTATAGAAAATGTGGATTACTCAGACCAAGAACACGAAAAGGAAGCATACAAAATGGAATCAAAACTCTTCAATGAGTATATCAGGTTCCTGAGTGCTTGACAACCCTCTTCAATCTCTGTACAATTACCTTTGTCGGGGTTGAAAGGATTAACTTAAAGTTTTTAAAGACCTTCATTAATTTCTAAAGCAACTATGAAAACCAAATCTGAATTCATCTGCATTCAACCAAAGAACCAAAAATCTCAGGATATCTTCACTGATTACTTTAAGAGCCTTCATTCTTGTAAGGTTCTTCAGAAGAATGGAGATAAAGTCTATCTGAAATCAATTGCAGGAGAATATTACTTTTGGGTGAATAAGGATAATGATGAACATTGGTCAATCGTTAAATGACATTCCGAATATGGATTGTTATTAATCTATTACTTTCCATTGCTGTTCTTAAACTTTACATTTTTAGATGATGAAAAAACTACTTGCACTTCTTGTTCTGATTCCTACTGCTTCTTTTGCACAACCTCCAGCATTTAAGTATAAGACTCCTTGTATTCTTGATAGTCAGGGAGTAGTTGCAACGGATGTTTGTACTGTAGTAGAAACTCGTGAAGATAATGGAGCACTGCGAACACGTAATATTTTTTCAAATAAGTTTCGTCTAACTGTCAAGTCTCGATTTGATAAAGTTCTTGGTTTTATGACTTGGGATAATTATAACAATCGTGAGTATAAATGGGAATATCGTGTTCGTAGGTTTGATGATAAGGAAGAAGTGTATTCTGAAGTGATGCCAGGAGTGTATCTAGAATCTGTAAGTTGGGATTAAAACCAGATTAAATAGAATAAGAATAGGAGATAACTATGGTTGGGTTAGTTACTGCAACCATTATTAGTTGTTCGGATGCAATTGGCATTTTAAATAGACTCCAAAGAGTCTCAAATCTTTCACAACACCAAAAAACAGAGATTGCCCAAGTTGTCCGACAGTATGTTCCTACTTGTCCCATAATAATTGAAACAAATGGAAAACGAAAATGAAAAATGGAACAGGGCAGTTTCACTCTTTACTGAAAGTGTTCTAAAACCAGATCACGAATTACGTCAGTGTGCTCACAATCAAAAATGTTATTACGAATTAATGTATGTACGTGAGATGATATTAGAACACTTAAAAACCTTACGAAGATGACAACATATTACTATACTCTTTTTATTGCTTTTACTATCATTGCTACTATGATAGTATTGGATAATAACGTAGGAGTTTACATTACTCTTATTTTTAAGATCCTAAAAGTAAATATTGAACGTCTTGTTTGGATGATTAGGTTTCATCCAAACAATTTTATTACAACTTGGTTGAATAATAGAAAGTATGACAAAATTGCAAGAGAACTTGAAAAAGAATTTATGAATCGTGAAAGTTAAATGGAATGTTGATACAACTGAACCAACTACAATCGCACGATTAATCAGTGAACTTGAAGGAGCAACTTACATTCTAAATTGTTTAGAAAATACCAAAGAAGAGTTGCTTTTTCTTGAAAATATGAAAAAGAAATATTATAAAATGTATTTCACTCTCAAGAAAAAATAAATACACTAAATCTGGAGTATTTTATGCTGTCTCATAACTACCGCATTAAACTTGAAGAAATCTGCAGTAGGATTGAAAAAGGTCAAACTGTAGAGTTAAACGAAATTATTTGGGCAGAAAAGATTGCAAAAAGCAATCATGTTGCAAGTAGAATGTTGAGACAGGCTAGAAGAAAAGCAGCAAATCCAGATATGCAAGAAGGTGATATGGATGACTTTCTAAATCAACTAGATATTGGCAGTCCAGATCCAAGAGATCATAAGACTGGATTTGATTCAATTGATGAGATTGTTGATTGGTTTCGTAGAGATCAAGATGAAGATTGGAGGAAGCGTGACTGATGACTTATGAAGAGTTTCTACAAAAACCTCATTCATTTGTAAAAGATATGCTTGAAGTGATGAACATTAAAATCAAATATCAACTTGAGTTTACTGAACAAGAAAAGGAAATTAATCAGCATCTTTTACAGTATGATCAGGATCAAAAACTTGGATCTCTTCGTAATCACTTTGAAAAATGCTGGGAAATAGACACTGATAGATAGTGAGAACCTCTAAAAGGTATGGAAAACATTGACATCAAACCAAATACTACAGTTTTGGTACTAAACTCTACCTACGAACCGATCAATCTTGCATCAGGTCGTAGAGCAATCGTATTGCTTCTAAAACAGAAAGCACAACGTCTTTCAAGTCGGGTGATTCGTCTTTTGAACTATGTAAAGATTCCATTCTCTAAGATTGTCACTCATAAACCTTCAAAGAGTGCAATCTACAAAAGGGACGGGAATAAATGTCAGTATTGTGGTTCAACAAAACATCTGACTATAGATCATATTATTCCAAGATCCAAAGGTGGCGGAGATAATTGGTTTAATCTTGTGGTTGCTTGTTCTACATGCAATACTAAGAAAGGAGATAAGTTGCTAGAACATAGTGGTTTGAAGTTAATCCGACAACCAAAAGCACCAACAAATAAAATTCAGTTTGCATTACTTGAAAGTAGTAATCCCGAATGGGAAGCATACAGTTTTTGAAGTGTCACAAGACCTCTTGATTTTTTTGTCAAGAGGTCTTATAGTATCTGTATTGATTTCTCTTCATTATGGCATACGACGGGTCAGTAAAGTTTATCTACACTTGCAAAGAAACACAACCTTATCGTGGAGTTGATAGTTCTTTTCCCGAACTTCTTCCAGATGAGACTGTAACGATTGAGATTCCTTCCTACGATCTCAATATTCATCAGTATTTTGGTGCATTTAAGAAGTTTCTTAGTGCTGTTGGATTTTGTGAAAAAGTAATTCTTGATGGAGTATTTCACGTTGCCTTTAATGACAGTAACACTAAAGAGGTTGTTGATAAACTGATGGAAGAGTATGAGATTCAGGATAGGCAATATCCATATCTTTCCTATGAAGAGACTGAAGTAATCCGTGAGTTTTTGAATGGTGAGAAAACCTGTTTGGATGAAATTAAAGATGAACGCATTCGAGAAACTCTCAATCTTGTAACTGAAAATGTTCCTGCTGTCCGTGATATTCAATGGGAAAAACGTTATTATCAATATAGAAAAAATGTAGAAGCAAAAATTCTTGACCTAAAAGCAAAACTTTCACGATGCGAGAATCCTGATGCTCCAGATTATACGGAAGAAGAGATTGAGGCAATGACTGCTGAAGCAACTGATGGTGGTTATAAACCTTGGGGAGATTATGTTCCTGGTTCTCGTGAAGCAGTGATGCTTGGATGTGTTTGTCCAGTGCATGATAATGCAGAAATGCCTGATGATCGCAAATGGGTCAATGGTGACTGCCCACTTCACGGACGTAAAACTGCTGCCTGATGAAAGAGTTTGATTACTCACTAGATTATAAAAATCTAGACTTTACCGATCTAAATATCAGGAAAATGTATAGGATCGGAAGAGGGGAACAGGGAGTACTCCTTATAAGGCCATACACTGACGACATTTGCCGACATTGGAGGTTTAAGGATGCAATTACTGCTCGTAAATCTGCTAATAAGATATACGAAATGTATTGTAATTACAAACGACAGGAAGATTTCATTGGAATGGATATGGCAAAGAAGTTCCTTGAGATGGGATTTACTAGGGCCAGAAGGTATGCGAATCATAAGGACGGAAAAAAATACCATCAAGATGGTTCCATACTTCCTCAAGAAGCAGACGCACTTACAAATGTTAAGGCAGAGTCTGCGAGAATATTTAAAGAAGTACGGGACAGGGTTGCCTATGATCCTGAATATGTTAGAATGAGAAAAAACTGGAGAGAACAAGAGTGACTGAAAGAGCACAAAAACTAATGAAATCCATTTGGGATGCCAGAGAACACGGAGTAGATACAGAAGAAAAACTTGTAGCATTCATTTTGCGTTCAGGTGCTTCTTGGATAACATCTTACACTGCACAAAATGACTTGGTTGTTCTTGATAGAAATGATATGATTGAACTTGCTAATGAAGTGGAGAGTTTGTGATGAAACTTGTAGATTTTGCACTCAAAGAAGATTTTGGTAAGGATTTCTATTTCTTCTTCTTTAAAACTAAAAAATATACACTCATTCAAGGTTCAATCGGATGGTTTGATTTCCCTTCGTGGCCTTATTGTCAAATCAACTTTGGAATGGGTCGTATCTTCAGTATCTTATTGCAAGTTTATAAGTTCGGATTTGATATTGAATTTTGTGGAAGAACTTACAATTTGAATTATATTAACGACTGATGCAAGTAACTGAACATAATATTACTGATTGGAAACTAAATTTAGAAGAAGTTAATAGTTTGATTCATCTAACTAAACTTGAAATTAAACGATGTGAAGGAGATAATGTCACACAAACGTATTATGGTATCATTCTTGGTAAATTAATCATTATGAGGCAAGATCTGACCAGTTTAGAAACTGGCACAGAAGAGACCACAACCACAAACCTTTGACCTTATAATACATTCAGTCGCAAGCAACGATGAGTTTTTCCAAAACAATTTCAGTTTTTGCTGCCCTTGCCAGTATCTTTGGTGCTGGTGCTGCTGGTTATAAACTATCACAAGATAGTCAAGTTAAACCAGTAGAAGATGCAAGTCAAAAATATGAAGAACGCATCACTGAACTTCAACAACAAGTTTCAACACTTCAACAACAAGCAACAAACACTAATCCACCTCCTGTAGTTACTCTACCACCTCAACAACAAACTGTTGTTAAACAAGTCACCCCACCAACACCACAACTTCCACCTCCTCCGCAACCTCCTGTTCCTCCTAAACCTTTTGAATGATTTCTGATAACTTCCTGCAACTTGCAATTGAAACTGCAAAGTCTTCTCCTTCCAAAAAGAAAGTAGGTGCAGTATTAATTAAGAAGAACAAAGTCATTACGACAGCAGTAAATCTTGAGAAGAAGTCTCATCCACTTCAAGCAAAGTTTGCAAAAAGAGTTGGATTGTGGCAGAAAATCTATCTTCATAGTGAAATCCACGCACTTATCAAGGCACGGGAAGATGCTGATACAATTGTAGTTGCAAGAGTTAATCCTCAAAATAAACTACGAAACGCAAAACCTTGTCCTATTTGTGCTTTGGCACTTGAAGAAGCAGGCATCCAAAACATCTGGTATTCTACAGATGATGGATTTGTTTATAAGTATTCGCCTGACGAGGACACTTTTGAGACCGACCACGAGGCACCCTGATAGGGTGCTTTTTTATTATCTCAAATATAAATAATAAAAAAAATAATCTTTTATAAAATGTCCCAATGGCAGTTTTAAATGCTACACGTTTAACTGGATGTAATTCTATCCCTAGTTTTATTGCTGCAGGAAGTAGAACAATATTTAATATGGCTACTGCTCCTGTTAGTTGGACTAAGGATACTGGTATTAATCAAGGAACTTTAAGAGTAGTGAGTGGTACTGCTGGATCTGGTGGAAGTGCTACATTTTCTCAAGTATTCCAGGCAAGTAAACCTTTTAGTGGCACTTTGAACACTAGAAGTGCTTCTGTGGGAGTCGGGCAAATTTTCAGGCAAGTAACATTTGCTGCTGCTAATGTTTTTCCAACGTCTGCAAATACTGGATCATCTTCATTATCTGTAGCACAGATGAGAACTCATAGCCATAGATTGGCTGGAAGCACTGGAACTGTTCAGATTAATATTGGAACACCACAAGCTACTACTTTCCTAAAGGTGCCACCAAACTTTCAAGGAACATTGACAAGTAGTAGTACTGTTGGTAGCACTCAGACACATAATCATAGCATAGGACAAGTTCCTCATACACATGCTACTGGACAAGTTGCTCATAATCATGTTGCACCATACTCTCATTCTCATACTGTAAGTGGTCAAGTTGATTTTAATATTACTTATGTTGATATGATTATTGCATCCAAAAATTAATATGAGAAATTAAATATGGCAGTTTTAACTCTAGATAGCCTAACTGGATGTAGTTCTATACCAAGTTTTATGGGAGGATCTGTAGATACTCCTTCAAATCCAACAAAAACAATTTTTCATAATACTAATGCTCCAACTAACTGGGTAAAGGATACAACACATAATGATAAAGCACTGCGAGTTATTGGTGGGGCAAGTGGAACTGCTTTAAGTGCTGGTGGTTTAACCAGTTTTTCCTCAATATTTACTTCTGGTCGTGGAGGATCTTTTGCAACTTCTTCAAATCCTATGGGGGTATCAATACAACCATCTCCATTCAATTATCCGTCAGGACCTTTTCCAGTGACAGGAACTACAGGAACTTCTGTTCTTACTCTAGCACAAATGGCAGCACATGCCCACCAACATTCTTATAATATCGGTCCTCAATCGGGAAATAATAATGCCTCTCCATTAATCACTAGTGGCACTACATTATCCGGAAACAATACAGCTGGTACTTTAGAAAATACTGGTACTACTGGTCACAATCATTCGTTTGATGCTTCACATAGTCATACAATTCAAGATACTGGTCATACTCATACTCTTACGGCAACTGGACCCCATAGTCATCAAGCTACTGTATCTCAGGATTTTTCAATTCAATATATTGATGTAATCATAGCAACAAAATCATAGGTGTAATAATGGCTGAACTACAAGGATCTTCTTTAATTAATTGTCTTTTTATTCCAGATTTTATTGCTGCTGGATCTATAATGATGTTCAATGGTACAAGTGCTCCAACAAGTTGGACTAAACTTACTACTCATAATAATAAAGCATTGAGAATAACTAATGGAACTATTTCAAGTGGTGGAAGCACTGTTTTTAGTTCCATATTGACAACTAGAAATATAGATGTACCATCAGTTACTACAGTTCCAGTTTCTATTACAATAGATTCAACAGTACCAAATCTTATAAATGTTTCTGCTCAAGCAAGTTCTCCTTTTAACGTAAGTACTCAGCCCGGTCTTGCTGATTTAGTACAACACCAACATACTGCTCAAAGAGTTTCTAATAATAGACCATATATTGCTGGAACTAATGGTAGAAGTGGCGCATTAACACCATCGGAACAGAGTGGATTTGCTACTAATTCTTCCGGATCATCCCAAAACCATCCTCATGGAGTAGCAGCTGCTGGAGCTCATAGTCATACTATATCTGCTCCAGGAACTCACGGACATCCCTCACCCGCTTCTAATCATACACATCCTGTTTCTCCCACATCAATAGGAACTCAAAACTTTAATGTGTATTATTATGATGTTATTTTGGCGTCAAAAAATTGACACATTTAAAAAATATAGATAGAATGAAAAATATTTGATCTTTTTATGAATAAAAAGTTTTTAGAAAATAATTACGTCGTAATACCAAACTTTATAAATTCGTATCGAGCAAACGAATTATCTGAAGAATATAAAGAATATTGTCTGGAAAATAATCTATCGGGAGATGATCAATCTCCAAATTCACACTCTTGCTATAATTACATTTCTTTTTTAGAGTTGTTGTGTGAAAAAACTCAAGAGGTTTCTTCTATTTTGGAGGAGACTGTGTTGCCAACTTATGTTTATTCTAGAGTTTATTTGAATGGTAGTGTTCTTGAAAGGCACACTGATAGAGATGCTTGTGAAATATCATTAACCGTACATCTGAGTGGTGATAAACCTTGGCCAATTTACATTAAAACACCATCAGGTGAAGAAAAGAAAATAATATTAAATTCTGGTGATGCTCTAATGTATCGTGGTAGAGAAGCTGAACATTGGAGAGAAAATTTTGAGGGTCAGTATTATACGCAAATATTCTTGCATTATGTGAGAAGTAGAGGTGAATGTGCCTATGCTTATTTTGATAAAAAGAAGGAAATCGATAAAGAAAATAAAGATGAAACTAAGGTGAAAAATAACAATAAAAGTTCCTATAAAATAGGAATGAATGAAGATGAAAACATTGATTTCAATCAAGATACAAAACCAACAACACCCACTTTAATTGTTAAAGGTTCTAGATCAAGATTAGAAGATTACATACACATTTTTGATGATGTAATTTCTGAGAGTGATTGTAAACTAATATTGGATGAATATGTTAATTCTGATGATTGGTCTGGCACATATGTTGGAGCAGAAGCTGTACTTGATAAATCAATTAGGAATTGTGATCAAATAGCATTATCAAATCATTGTGTCATAGATAAAAATTATGATATTAGGACAAAAATAGATCAAATACTTTTTGATTCTCATGCTAAGGGAATTGAGAAATACCGAGAATATCATCCATTATTTGTGAATGATATTGACACTGGTTATCAACTTTTAAGATATAAAGAAGGTCAGTTTTACGTTCAACACACAGATTCCTTTAAAGAACAGCAGAGATCCTTATCTTGTTCTATTCAATTGAATGATGACTATGATGGTGGAGAATTTGCTTTCTTTGATAGAGAAATAATGATCAGGGGCAAAACTGGGTCTATAATTATGTTCCCATCAAACTTTATGTATCCCCACGAAATAATGCCAGTTTTAAGAGGAACAAGATATGCAACTATTAGTTGGTTGGTATGAAAAATTATTATGTTAGAAAAATTCTTGAAAAAGAACAAATAAAAAGTATACAAAATCTAATAGACCAAGCAAACAAAAATAATTTTTGGGAAGATGGATTGAATAGTGGGGGTGGATACAAAAGAATTAAAAATAATTTAGAATTGACCAACCAAGAGATATCTCAGATCATAAATGATCAAATAATGACATCATTGGATAATGATGATGACTTTATAAACTTCACAGTTCCTAGTCATACAAACTTAAATATTATTTCAAAAACAACATCTGGTGGATATTATAATCCACATCTTGATAACTGGAAAAATGGAGACTACAGTACAACTGTGTTTTTAAATGATCCTGATGAGTATGTAGGTGGAGAACTATGTCTTTATTTTGGTGGTGATGAAGAATATAAAGTAAAACTTGAATCTGGTTGGGGGATTACATACTCAACTGGAATACTTCATAGAGTAAATAAAGTAATCAGTGGTACAAGATATGTCTCTGTTTTCTGGACAAAATCTTTAATTTCTGATCCATTCATTAGATTTGTTTATGGAGAAATTGGAAACATTCAAAAATTTGTACCAAATGAATCCATACATCTTTCAAATTGCATATCCACCGAAAAAGATCCATACTTTAGTTTAGAAAACTTAAAAAACCACCTCCTTAGAAGATACTCTAAATAAATTTTTATATTCTTGGTAAAATTATGAAAATGAAGCCTGGAAAATTTTGTCCTCTCATTAAAAAAGATTGTGTTGGACTAAAATGTAGTTGGTATATTGAAGTAAGAGGAATGAATCCAAATACTGGTGAGCAAGTTGATGAATGGGGATGTGCAATTTCTTGGATTCCTATGTTACAAATAGAAACATCGCAGCAAGCAAGACAAGCAGGTGCTGCTGTGGAATCTTTCCGAAATGAAGTTGTTAGATCTAATGCAGAAAATCAACAACTTTACCTTGATTATATTAATGAACAACAGAAAAATAATATTCTTGGGACAAATGTAACTCCCCTAGATAATCCATTAAATATGATAAACCCTGCAGAAGATAACGAAGGAGAAACTAATGATAACTAGTACTACTACAATGGTTTATGTTGCAGATGATGGAACCATTGGTATTGATGGAAATTTTTTACTTGAAATGGAATCTTCTCATTTTGATTGGGTTCCTAGTGATATTCACGCATTTCACTGGTATGGTGATGAATATGGTGGCGAAATTGAATATAAACAACCAAATCCTTTTGCGGATAAACCACCAAACGAAAGAATTTCCGAACTTGGAATTTGGGAAAATTTAGAGGTAGTATTTCGGGAAGAACTTGCTAGAAGAGAAGAGGCATTACGATTAGAACAAGAAGCTTTTGAGGCATCTAGAGATTATTGGCAAGAACTTAGGGGTATTAGGGATTCCAAGTTATATGAATGTGATTGGACACAACTTCCCGATAATCATCTAACAGAAGAACAAAGAAATTCTTGGACAACTTATAGACAAGAACTTCGTGATCTCCCATCAAATATTGCGGATCCTAAACCATTAGTTAATGACCCAAATCACGAAAGTTGGCCAGTTCCTCCTTCTTGAGGACACTTCTGAAACTGACCACGAGGCACCCTGAGGTGCCTTTTTTAGTGCTATAATAATCTCATCTACACAAGACAAATGAACTTCAGTCTCATTGAAACCATTAATATGTTTATTGAAGAACTTGAGGGAGACCTTGAGGATTTGTCATGGCAAATTCGGGAGGAGACAAATTTCGCAGACAATAGTATTGATTACTTGTCTAACGAATGGGATGAGAAAGCAAAACATCTAGAAAATCTCAAAAAAATCAAGAGCATCATCAATCAAATGGAGAGCAACAAATGAGTGGTGGTCATTTCAACGATTGCGGTTACGAATACTACAAGGTCTCACAGTTTGCTGATGAGTTAGAAGAAGAAATCCGTCACAACTCCGACCAAGATGAGTTTGGTTATGCCAATAACTATTCTCAGGAAACTTTGGAATATCTGGAAGAACAAGTGCATTATATGCATAAACTTGCAGAGATTATGAGACATATTGACTACCTCTATTCAGGAGATCATGGAGAGGATACTTTTATGAAACAAGTTCAAGAAGTTGAAAGAAAGTACGGGAGTTGGTGATGGATAGTGACGCATACTACGACTGGATAGAAGAAAACGATACTTATCCAGAACACTCCCACAAATTCATAGTGGGTCTTTATAACAAATACGAAGGTGTTGAAGCACTTCACAGATACTTTGGGCCTTTTGATACAAGAAAAGAAGCAAAGATATTTGAAGTAAATTACAGAAGAATATACACAAAAGCAGGATTTATTTCATCTGTAAAAATCTTCCCTTTATGTGAGGTATTATGAAAGTTTATGATTACCGAATTGTAGAGTGCTTTGATTTTGATGAGATGAGTACCTATTATCTTATTCAAAAATATAGTGTTTATCAAAACGAATATGTTCTTTACTCACCTAAAAGAATTTCAAACATTATGCAAGCAAAAGAGGCAATTAGGATGTTGAGGAAGTATCGTGAACCTATTTTTCATTATGTGGATTAGGAGTTAGTATGAAAGAAATTATTACAGCAACCCTCTGTATTCTTGCTCTTGTTGTAGTTGCTATTCTCTTTGATGTTGATATGGACTATGAGAAATCAAAGTGCCTTGAAGAAGGTGGTAAATGGGTGAGTGGTGTGATTGGTGGTGAACGTTCTTTCTTTTGTATGCCGAAATGAAACTCTTTCAATACGATAAAAAAGTTTGGGATTATGGTGATACTGACCGCACTTGGCAGTTTGGTATTTTCAAAAATCGTTCATTACTTTGGGTAAATTATCAAACTCCAAGTGGAAAGGTTGATACTCACGGTGGATTTCATATTCAACTTTCATTCCTTGCTTCTTCTCTTTTTGGTATAACTCTCGGAACAAACAAAACCTCTTTGAGTTTTTATTTCTTTACTGAATACTTTGAAGGATGGGACTGATGACTAATGCACAAAAAATCTGGGAAGCATTTCAAGGTGAAATTATCGGAGAAGCAACAGAGGACCAACGACAAGCACTTGCTACGGCACTATTGAAAGTAATATCTGAATTGGGATATACAAATTATGATATTGATGGAGACCACGGCATTCCTGTGGTAAATGTGAAAGACCTTGTGAAGGTGATTGAAGAACTGGACACTTGACGAACTGGCCACTGACCCCACAAAGGTCGGTGGTTTTGCCCTATAATAATTTCATACACAACAAACCGATGACCACCATTCCTGCCTGTCGTGAGTGTAAGCACTTCCGAGAAAGTCGTGATGATATGTTTAGCACTTGTGCTCTCTATCAATATGAGAATGTCGATTATTTCAACGGCACGGTGACGAAGCATAATGCTCTTGCCCTTGCTATGAGGGACAAAGAACAATATTGTGGTCGTGAAGGTAAAAACTTTGAGCAGAAACAATATGTAGAAGAAGAAACTTTTTCTTTCCGACAGTACATCAAACAAAAACTTTTCAAGTGGGGTTGATTTCTAAAATGAACTACTTATGTTTATTGGACGGTCTCATAGAATACGGCACTACTTCTGAAAGTGATTTTGCTCATTATCAGTTGGTTTATGCCGAAGAACACGCAGATGCTGATGTAGAGTATCTTACTCTCACTGATGAAGAATACGATGCTCTCTTTCCTGTGGAGGATGATGAACTATGACCCTCACAACTGCCCTTCTTTGGTTTCTGTTTCCTTGTCTTGGTTCTTATCTTGCTTCTAAACTCTTCCAATATGAACCAGAACCACAACCAAAAGAATACAAGAACCCTTTTGACCCAGAAGACCCTTCTACTTGGAACTACTCTTATGCACGATTGATGAGGACTTATGACTGAACAAGAAGAACTCCTCAAAGAGTATCAACAAGAAGTTGAGAAATGTTGGGAACTTGCTCAACGACTTGATGCTCTAAATCCTGAACTTGTTGGTGCCTTTACTGGAACTCCAAGTCAAAGGATTGAACGACAACTTTATGCTCTTGGTATTTTAAAATGAACCTAAAACAATTTTTTGATGTTTCAATCAAACTTCAAAACTATGGATATAAAATCAAATTTATTGATGAAGACGATAACACTTATGTTGTAGTATTTGCTTATGCTAATGTCTGCTCTGGACTTGCCTTTGGTGGAGTTCAGTATGAAATTCACTTTTATAAAAGTCCTGTTTATCCATTTCTTGTGCAGAAAATGACGACAAGACAATTGAGGATAGATTTTGAAAATACTAAAGAAATTTCTAATATTGATGAAGCAATTGATTTTATTATTGCTGATATTCAAAAACTTGAAGAACAACTAAAAGAGGATGAACGACAAAGAGTTCTTGCTAAACTTACTCAAAGAGAACGAGAAATACTAGGACTTTGATTATGTCTAAAACATTACTCCAACGTATCGCAACGGCAATCTCAACTGCCCCACAGGGAGAAACCTATGAGGACTGCCGAAACAACGAAGCAAAGGCAGTTCTTGAAGAGATTTCTAAATGGATGAAAGTGGTTTATTTTAAGAACCCCAATCACGACATAGATGATATATTAGATTTGCTTAAAAGAGAGGCAAACAAATGAAACTCAATACATCAAGTTGGGGATATATTGCCTGTGGCCAATGTGGTATAATTCTTTTTCTGGTACTCGCAAAAACTTTTGTAAATCACTTCAACTAAAATGAACGACCAACTACAAGCACAACTCTCTGATATTCTTGCACAAATCACAACCTCAGTAAGTCAGGTTGCAGATTTCTCTGTTGCACAACTACCAGAAATCGCACAACAATACATCACCTATGGTGTATGGTCTAATATTTTTACTGCTTTTATTCAAATTGTTATTCTGATTGGTCTTGGTATTCTTATTACCAAGTGCATTAAGAAAGGACAACAAGTCAATAAGGAAAGAACGAGTTATTATACTGCTGGTGATGGGTATTTTATTGGTGCAGTGTTCTTGGGCATCTTTGCATTTGGCGATATAATGTTCTTTATTGATACTGCCCGCAATCTAATCCTTGCACTGACTGCACCAAAAGTGTGGTTTATTCTTGAAATCAAAGACCTTATTTCCTGATTATACAAATGACTGACGAACGACTAATGGAACTCTGGGGAGACGGAACTGAATTTGGAATGGATACTCTTGGTGCTGGTGTAATGACTGGTGCTATGAACAACGCATTCCGTGAGGTTGCTATGAGGTTTGCTGCTAAGGTTATGGAAATTGAATATCAAGAAGGATATAATGATGGTCATTCTGATGGATATAGTAGTGGTTATGATTCAGCATATTATGAGATTGAAAATGAAACTTTTTGACCCTGATATTTTTGTTCCTCTTACACTTGCTCTCATACCAATTGCTTTGCTTGGTAGTGGAGCACTTTATCAAGAACAACAAAACGCACTCTTTCAAGACGCATACAATAAGAATATGGAGTGCCGTAAGAGTGTGAAGAACCTAAGTGCTGATATTATTTGTGGGAAACCACCGCAGTATTCTGAATTCATCAACAACAAGTAAAATGACTGCATATTATGGAGGTCTAATTCCATCTCAAGTTTTTGATGAGTATGAGTATCAGTCGTATCTGGAGTTCGCATCTTCTTATGAGTTGGAAAACGACATCGTAACCAAAGAAACATTAGATAAAATGGGAGAGAATTTATCAATTGATATACAAAATCGTATTACAATAAATGCTTGGAACACTTATATGAAGTATATGTAAAATGAAACTCAAAGTTGAAATCAAAGAATTTGAACACGGAAAGTTTTATTGGGTAATCTACAAACGATTTGATTTTTTCTTTTGGGAACGAGTTCTGGGTTTGTATGATACAAAAGAAGAAGCATCAGCAGCTGCTGTAAAAATGCTTGAAGATGAAAGCAAACGCAGAAAACACAAGAAAGAAAAACCAGTTTATTTTGAATTACAAGGTGGTATGGTTATTAGGAGTGAATGATGACTGAACCAACTTGGTATGTTCTCTATGATGGGGAAAGTGTGGATGGTATGGGACATCCAAAATTTTACAAAAGAACAACGGACAAAGAAGTAGCAAAAGAACATTGGAAAAAGTGTAAAGAAAATCCATATTCTACTGGTAAAGTCGTTGCTTATACTGATACAAAACAAATTAGAATTATTTTTGATTATGATTGGGAAGGATTATGAACTCAAATAAAGAAAGAGCAGAAGAACTTCTAAAAGTTTTCTGGGAGAGTGACCATCATAATGTTGCTCTTGCTCTCAAAGAAGTTTTAGAAAAATTGAGAGAACAACTATCGGGGAAAGATGGTTTAAATTTTAATGATGAAATGAATGTAATGTATCATTTTGGATGGGGAGACTGCCTAAAAGAAATTGATTGTATTATTGATGAGTTGGAGTTGCTATGAAAGAACAAGCACAAAAAGTATGGGAAGCATACGAAGAAGAGGATACTTACAACTTTCCAAAAGATGGAGTTTCTGCTGCTCTCCGTGAAGTTGTTATGGAAGTAGTGCTTCCTTATATGCAGTATGCTGAATGGGAAATAGTTCATAAAATTATGGAAGACATCAATAAAGTTGCTGATGAAATTGAAACCTTATGACTAAAAGAGCACAAAAGATTATGGAAGCATTCTATGAACCTGTGAATAGAAGTCCTCATTATTATGATAAGTATTCTGTTGCTGCTGCTCTTCGTGAGACAATCAACATTTTACAAGATGGTTCTGGTATGATTGCTGCTCCTGATATGCTAAAATTATCAGAAGAAATTGAAGACCTATGATTGAACCATCAGTTGTTATTCCTCTTATGCTGGGACTTCCAACATTTGCTTCTCTAATATTCTTTCTTGGTTTCAATATCGGTGAGGATAATGGTATGAGTGTAGGAAAAAACGAAGGTATTGTGTATTGTATGGAACAACCAAAAAATTGTAAGATTGCTTATGATTACCTAAAACTTCAAGAGAACCAGAAATGACTAAATGCACCTGTTCTTACATCCAAATAGGAACCAAGACCTCCAATAACAAAAACCTCAATCCAGATTGCCCATTACACGGAACTGATAGTGTGTGGTATAATAGTCCAGAACAAGTCAAAAAAAGAGATGAAAGGTCTCAACGACTTCGGGAACTTTATGATGCTGCTCGCAAAGCAAGGGAGAACCTATGACGGAAACTATTACTGCCCTATTCATTGTTGCACTTGTAATAGGAGGTCCAATTGCTATTATCGGTTCTGAAGTAGAAAAAGCAGTAAATCAGACCACAGTTGAATGTATTGAAAAACCGAATATTTGCAAGGATAGATATGAATACATAAAACTTGGTGAGAAACTGACTGAAATTGAAGTGGAGAAAAATCAAAAATGATTGAAATGCGTGTTTTAGAAAGTGAGATTGATGATTTTCCTGTAATTCAGTATCGTCATCATATGCTTAGAGTTGATGCGAGTGGAGCATTATGTCCACCTCCATATGAATATGTGTGGAGTGAATGGAAAACCGCACCTTATTTGACCACGGAAGATATTTACGCACAAGTTTCTAAAAAAGGAGAACTATGACTGACCACAAACTACTCTCAAAAGAACTTTATGAAACTCTCAAACAAGTCAGAAACTTGATTGATGATGCTAATGGTAATCCTATCAGTAGATGGGATAAAACTATGCCTCGTGTTGATGCTGCTATTGCATATTATGAACAAGAAACTACCAGAGGCACAGGTAGAACGACTGCTCTTAAAATGAAAGCAATTGCAGAAGCACTTGCTAATCCTGGTGAAGAAGTGGAGTTTGTTGACCATTATCCTCATAGAGGTTCTATTACTAAAATCCACAGAGATAGTTTAGAACTCATTATCAAGAAACTTGGTTATAATATTGAGGTTTATACTGATAAGAACCAAGTGTTCCTTTGTAATAAGTTTTTTGGACTAGGACGATGAAAGTTTATTCCTAAATAAGAATGTCTGTTGGTACTGCAATTCTCTACAGACAAGATTAGGTGCTCTTATGGGCACCTTTTCTATTATAAACTTTTATAAATAATAATGCAGTACCAATAGAATAGAGATGACTAAAAAAAGTCCAAGAATTTACACATACAAAATTACCTTTGAAGAAGTTCCTTATTATTACTACGGATTTCATAAGGAACGAAAGTATAATGAGTATTATATGGGTTCTCCTGTAACTCATAAATGGATGTGGGGATTTTATACTCCAAAGAAACAGATATTGGAGTTTTTTCCTTATACGAATGAAGGATATATTGAAGCACAAGAAGTTGAAAAACGATTAATAAAACCAGTTTATAATACTGATAAATGGTGTTTAAATGAAAATTGCGGTGGTATTATTTCTATGGATAGTTTAATTATGAGTGGAAAAATATCAGGAAATAGAAATAAAGAACTTGGGTTATATATTTGTGGTTTGACCTATGAAGAAAGAGTAAAATATGGTAAAATTGGATTAGAAACTCAAAAGAAAAATAATCTTGCAATTTATGGGATTACTGCAGAACAAAGAATAGAATATGGAAAAAGAGGTGGAAATACTTGTAAAGAAAAAAATATTGGTGTATGTGGTCTATCTAAAGAAGAATTAAGTAATGCTGGGAAAATAGGTGGACCAAAATCTTATGAACTTGGTTTGGGCATTCACGGAAGAACTAAAGAACAGATGACTGAGGATGGTAAAAAGGGTGGGTATATATCTGGACTAAAAGTTTATGAACTTAGTATAGGAATACACGGAAGAAGTAAGGAAAAAATGAGTGAGGATGGTAAAAAAGCAACACAAAGAGCAAAAGAACTTGGTGTAGGACTTTATGGACTTACAAAAGAACAAAGAAGTGAAACTGCTAAAAAAGTAAATTCTCAAAAATGGATGTGCCTTGAAACGGGATTTATTACTAATGCTGGAACTTTATCGAGATACCAAAAAGCAAGAGGTATAGACACTTCAAAAAGAAAACGGATAGTATAAGGACACTTGACGAACTGGACTAAGGACACTTGCAAGGTGTCTTTTTTTATTGTATGATGACTTCATATACATAGAAACCGATGCTTGATGAACTTGGACACTTGCGGTGTGAAATCGAAGAACTGGAACTTGAGATTGAAAACCACGAAAAAGCAATCCAAAATCTAATCAATATTCAAAACCGAAGAAAACAAAAACTTGAAGAACTTCAACGACAAAAACCTATTACACTTGAATGTATTATTGCAGAGTGTATGATGGGACATAATTATGTGATACAATTAGAACTTCTTGAAAACATTTTAGATAGAGTTGAAGTTGAATTTTTTCCTAAAGGTAAAAATCACCAAAATGGATATAGTGAAGGTTGGAATGATTGTGTTAGAGAACTGAGGAAGAGGTTGAGAGAATGAACTACGCACTCATAGAGTATGAACTCATTATGGAAGAAGTAGCAAAACTTCCAAGAACCACAGACACTTCTTATGTGCCTCCTGATGTGTTAGAATTGGTGGAACAACGATTTTGGGATTATGACTGAAAAACACACAATCGTTATAGATATAGAACACGCAAAGATTGGTTGTCCTTATTGTGATGAATGGAAACCTTACTTTGGAACTAGAGGTGAGGATATTCAAATCTTATGCGATTTACTATTGGAGGAACATTTAGAACGATTGGAAAAGACAAAAGAACCAACAGACCCAGAAATCCTTGAATTTCTACTCAATCAATTCAAATCTTATTCTCCCAAAATGAATGGTGAAAGTGATTGGGTGTTTATCAATACTGGATTTCCTATGAGTAGAGCAAAAGGAAAAACCGCAAGAGATGCTGTGATTGCTGCGATGAGAGCAAAATGACTGAAAGAACTCCAATTCAAATATCTGAAAACTTTGTCCTTTGTTCAGACAATACTATTTGGAAGTGGTATGGGTATGATATTTACACAGGGAAATCTGGTGGATGGGAAAAACTACCACCTATTCCAAGTGATGAGGAATATGAAAAACTTCAAGAACGAAAGGTTGAACAAATAACAAAAACTGCTGAGATGTGGAGAAAAGCAAGTGAAAGACCTGACTAAAATCAAAGAAAATCTAAAAACCATTCAGTGCTTTGCTGAACTTGCTCTTGATAATCATAAGAGGTCTGGTGTAAAATTTACTGGTGTAAATTATCTTGATTTGAGAATTTCTGATGTATGGGTAAAGTATTCTCTTGGTGATAGTCGTGAATATTATGGTATAACAATTGAAGAATGCTCTCCTTATGCTGGAGATTTATACCAGTATATGAATGAATACCTAGAAGAACATTTGCCTGATTACTTGGGAACTTGTATTGATATTGAATTGGAGTGGTAGATGGAAGAACAAACCGAAACACAAGAAAACTCAAATGATTTGATTTTTTATACTAATGGAGAAGAAAAGTTTCGTATTTCTTTAGAACATATTGGACGAGGAAGTATATGTCCCGAAACTAAACTTGAAGTAGAGAAAAATGACTAAACTTACACAAGAACAACGACAGACAATTGAAGATGCTTTGAACTCCATTCCAAAATCCATAAAAAATGAGAATTTTGGAACTATGGAAGGTATTGAAAAACAACTTGCTCAAGGTTCTACTCTCATTTTTTATATGAGTTCTGATGAACCTGGTGGACTTACAATCCATAAAATGAAGGTTGGTGAAAATGACTGAAAAACTAAACCATAAATTAGACACAAGTAAAATCAAAACTCTCAAAGATGTGCGAAATCTTTTTGAGATTTTGAATATGTCTGTTTCTCTTCCCGAAGATAATGAACTACTATAAATAATAACATCTGTTAAGACGGCAATCTCTACAGATAAGATTAGGTGTCCTTCGGGGCACCTTTTCTATTATAAATAATAATGCCGTCTTAATAGAATAGAAATGGTAAATCCTAATAGGTTTTATACTTACGCATATTTGCGGAAAGACAAAACTCCTTACTATATCGGTAAAGGTAGTGGAAAAAGAGCATATACAAGAAATAAAAACGAAATAAAACCACCGAAAGACAAATCAAGAATAATCTTTTTAAAAGAGAACCTAACAGAAGAAGATGCATTTAGGCACGAAAAATATATGATTGCCGTGTTCGGTAGAAAAGATTTGGGAAATGGTATTCTTCATAATAAAACCGATGGTGGGGAAGGTCCTTCTGGTGCTGTTATAAGTGAAGAAACCAGAAGAAAACAAAGTGAATTAAAAAAACTTAAATATTCTAGTGAAAAAAATCCGATGTACGGCAAATCTCATTCTGAAGAAGTAAGAAAAAGAATGAGTAAATCTCATACGGGTAAAATAATGTCGGAAGAATCAAGAAAAAAAATGAGTAAATCTCATAAAGGCAAACCACACTCTATAGAAAGAAAAAGTAAAATGAGTGAAAGTCAGAAAGGAAGAAAATGGTGGAATGATGGTTATGGTAATACAAAATTTGTCGTAGAATGTCCTGGTGAGGGTTGGTTTCCTGGAAGGAATGAAGAAGTTAAAAGAAAACATAGTGAAACAATTAAAGGTGAAAAAAACCATAATTATGGTAAAAAATGGTGGAATGATGGATGTGGAAATAACAAAATGTCTGTAAAATGTCCTGGTGAAGGATGGGTTCTTGGAATGATGAAGAAAAAAGACACTTCTCAAACAGACACGGGGGCACTTGAAATCGGGTGCCTTTTGTCGTATAGTAACTTCATACACGAAGACATCTAATGACCAACAAACTACTACCAAAAGTAGGACACATTTTGAAATTAGCAGACATTATTCGGGAAGTGGATGGTTCTAATTCTCTTGGTGCCTCTGCTCTTGCGGAAGCAATTTTGTCTCATCGTTGGATTGAGGATGTAAAATTTACTTTGAATGATGATGACCGAAAAACCTATTTTTGAACTGAAAATCAATCAACCAAATTGGTATGAGATTGATGTAGAAAAATTCTCAAAGGCAACGATGAGTGATTTAGCACATCTTCTTTCTCCTATGCGTGTTGCTGAAAACTATGAATTTTTTGAGGTAGTCAAACCATTTCTCAAAATTCCAGAGAAACCTAAAACTTTGGAAGAAATTTTACAAGAGTTTGATAAGAAGATTGATAAACATATTGAGAATGTAGAATATAAGTTCGCACAACTCAAATACCATCAAGAGTATCAGTTTAGTAAAAAGATTACCAAGATTATTGAGGATATTGAGTATGCGAAAGAACACGGACGTTTTCCAATAACTTATACACTAAATTACTCTACTAATCTTGGTGTGAGTAGTACCATTAGCACTAACGCATCCTTTGTAGTCAGGGGAAATACTGGTGTAGGATATTATGGTGTTGATAATGGAAATTATCGGTTTTATATGGACAAGAAACCGAATGTAGTTTTTCGTTGGTTTGTGAAACGACTTATGGGATTTGAATGGAGGGATGAGTAAAAGGACACTTTCCAAACAGGCACAAGGGCACTTGCGAGGTGTCTTTTTTTATTGTATGATGATTTCATATACAAAAGACCTCCTAATGGAAACACTTTGGGATGCAATACATAGAGACCTTACAGATAATGGGTCTCTTTCTACATATAAAGTTGATGTTAGAGAACTTACAGACCATTTATACCAACTTTATAGTAAGATTGAAGAACTTGAAACTGAAATTCGTCAATTGAAAGATGAATAAAATGAACCTTTCAGCAATCTACTACCATCATTCAAATAATCTTCCTATTGTTTGTGATGTTCCAAGTGAAGAGATGTTTATTAGAGTATGTGAAGACCTCCCAACTGACTGGGCACATCTTGTGAATAAAGAAACTGGTGAAATCCTACACACTTGGGGAAAACCCAAAATTCTCAAAATGAGATACACTAATGTTAGAGAGTTTATTGAATGTTTTCTACCTGAAAACGAACAAAGTTTGTGGGAAATGATTGATGACTACAAAACATTCAAAGAAACTGGTAGTATTGGTGAATGTCTGTTGAGGGAAAATGCGAGAACTTTTTGTTCCTATCTAAAAATTCCTATGACTTATCATACAGATTATATGGAAAAGATTGCTCTGGGAATTTATGAATATTTTGCTATGAAGTATAAGGAGATTGAGAAATGAAAGAACTTACACAAAAACAAATATTCTACGAAATTCCTGAACTTTTAGACCAACTTGATGCTCTTATGGAGGGTTATCCACTTCCTAGTCCAGTGTGGAAAGATATAAGGAAATTGATGATTTTATCTTATGATAAAGGTTATAGTAAAGGTGTTTCTGATACTCATATGAAAATGACTGAAAACCGACTTGAACAACTACTTGAAGAATATAATAAAGAAGTATTTGGTGATACATCGGAATTTGATAGTGTAGAAGAAGATGAGGAACATAAGATTACTTTGGAATTTCTTATTGAGTTCCATCGTGCTTTCCGTAATCAAAACCTTCATAAATAAGAATGTCTGTTGGTACGGCAATACTCTACGGACAGATTAGGTGCTCTTATAGGCACCTTTTCTATTATAAATAATAATGCCGTACCAGTAGAATAACTATGACTTCACAAAGTCCAAGAATATACTTGTATAAAATTACTTTTGAAGAAGTTCCTTATTACTATTATGGAATTCATAAGGAACGAAAGTATAATGAGTATTATATGGGAACTCCTATAACTCATAAATGGTGTTGGAAACTTTACACTCCAAAGAAGCAGATATTAGAAATATTTGATTATAGTGATGAGGGTTGGGAAAAAGCAGTAAGTGTTGAGTATAGATTGATAAAACCAGTTTTGAATGATAAATGGTGTTTGAATGAAAGATGTGGTTGTGTTCATTCTCTTGAAAGTTGCAGAAGGGGAGCAAAAACACAAGGTGAAAAAAATAAGAAAAACGGAACTGGATTTTTCAAACTCACTAAAGAAGAAAAGTGTGAATTGAGTAGAAAAAATGGTTTATATAATAAAGAAAACAAAATTGGAATATGTGGGTTATCCTTTGAACAAAGAAGTGAATATAATAAAAAATCTGGTGAAATAGGTGGTAAAAAAGCAGGAGCACAAAATAGAGAACTCAAAAGAGGAATATGTGGTAGAAGTAAAGAAAAAATGACTGCTGATGGTAAAAAAGGAGGAACAGCATCAATCAAAAAACAAAGAGAACTTGGAATTGGTGTTTTTGCTCTTCCTTTTGAGCAAAGAAGTTCAAATGGTAAAAAGGGAAATCAAACAAACAAGAAAAATGGAACAGGAATATATTCACTTACCTTTGAAGATAGAAGCAACATAGCAAAAAATGTAAACTCTCAACGATGGATGTGTACAGAAACTGGACACATATCAAATGCAGGAGGACTTTCAAGATATCAAAATGCAAATGGAATAGACGCAACAAAACGAGTTCGGTTGTCTTGAATTTTTGCGGTGCCTGTGGTAGAATGGTTTTATGAATTTGATGATATTATGAGCAGTTCTAATCCACTAATACAAAAGTGGGAAGAGATTTACGGACGCAAAGAAGAACCAAAGAAAGTAGAGTATGAGGTTGACCCTACTGCTGTATCCGTAGATGAATATCTAAAATATACTAAACCATACCTATCAAGTCCAAATATTCCACTTACAACATCACCAACGGTAGTAAATCCAAACTCACTTATTGGACCATCACCAAAATCAAGTGTAAATGCAAATAATTTCTTCTTAGAAATCGCAGAAAAAATAAAGAACGGAACAGCACAAGTAACAACTGCATCTTTACAAGTTGATGCTGTTGGAACATTTAGTTTTGGTAAAACAATAACCTTTGAGGTTTATGATTATGAACCTTGAAGAACTCCAAAAATACTTGGATGATAATAACATCACCTTTGAAGAGTATATGAGAGCAAATATGATTACTGATGAAGATAGGAAATATATGATGCGATTTATAGGAACTTCAAAGATGATTGAAAACAAAGACATCAAAAAAATTGCAGAAGAGTTGAGAACTTGTGCGTCTTCTTGGGATACTAATGTAAAACTTCTTGGTAATGTTAGTGCAGAAGATATTATGTATCTTTGTAATTATGTAATCTACGGTAAAGTGGAGGACAGTTGAGGAAGTGTCCCAGTAGGGTGTCCAGAGTGGTCTGGATGCCCTATAATACTTTCATACACAAAGACACCTCCTATGGAAGTCACGACCAGCACTCAAATCCGTATTCAAAAACATCAAACTTATTGGTATACTGTCGAAGACAACAATATTGAAATTGGTTTTGATGGATGTACCATTTCTTATTGGGAAGAAGATGGTGACGGGAGTGATAAACGAGTTCAATACATTACTATGGAAAAAGAAGAAGCACTTGCACTCGCAGACGCAATCTACAAACTCTTCAAGAACTGATTATGCACAAAGTTGTTTATAATTCCTGCTACGGTGGGTTCTCTCTATCCAACGAGGCAATGGACCGAATGGTTGAACTGGGTTATGAAGGATTGCAACCCAATCCTGAATATAATCCAAACTCCAAAAGTATGTTCAATAGTTACAAATACTGGGGTGATTATAACATTCCTCGTCAC
>JACCEC010195032.1_pt1 | contig 74647 bp, 65 predicted proteins | sample 7450121 | NCBI WGS metagenome assembly JACCEC01 (sample SAMN15323455, study PRJNA562643) | freshwater metagenome | isolation source: river surface water | place: USA:Blue River Watershed | collected 2017-08-18
ATATGAATTTCAGCCACTTTGGCCCCGACGCCAATCTGCTTGCCGAACTTGCAGAGATTTTTAAGACCTTTGGCGCCAGCGGCAAGGGAAAGGTGCGCAAATATATTCATGATGCGGCCGAGGGGGCAGAGTTTGGCCAGGAGCCGGGCACGTTTACGCCCTGGCAAGACATGCGGGCTGACGCCGATCTGCTCTTTTATGAGGGGCTGCATGGAGGCCATGTGGGGCCCGGTGCCAATGTGGCCCAGTACGTGGATCTATTGGTCGGCGTGGTGCCCATTATTAACCTGGAGTGGATCCAAAAGCTTCATCGCGATCAAAACATGCGTGGCTATTCTCAAGAGGCCGTGGTCGACACTATCCTGCGTCGCATGCCGGATTACATCAACTATATCTGCCCGCAGTTTTCCCGCACCCATGTGAACTTTCAGCGGGTGCCGACGGTGGACACCTCGAACCCGTTTATCGCCAAGGACATTCCGAGCCCGGACGAAAGCATGGTGGTGATTCGATTTGCCAACCCGAAGGGCATCGACTTTCCTTACCTGTTATCCATGCTCCACAACTCCATGATGACCCGGCCGAACACCTTGGTGATCCCCGGCGGCAAGATGGGTCTGGCCATGCAGTTGATTTTCACGCCCATGATCCTGCGCCTAATGGACATGAAACGTCGGGCCTAGACTCCGTTCACGCAAGGGGCAATCTGTGGCGCTCGTGATGTTTGATCTCGATGGCACGCTGTTTGATACTGCGGCCGAGATCGCCGAGTCCGCTAATCGCACGCTGATCGATTACGGGCTTGCCACGGTGAGCGAGCAACAGGTGCGGGACTGGATCGGCCATGGTACCGGCTGGATGATGACCCAGGCCTGGACTGCGGTGGCCGGCGCTCCCGATGCGGCCGCATGGCCGCAGGTGATGAAGACCTTTATTGCCCACTATTTTGAGTGTGCCGGCACCCTCAGCCGTCCGTATCCCGATGTGATGGAGACCCTGGCCGAGCTCAGGCGGCTGGGCGTGAAGCGGGCCATTGTGACCAACAAGGAAACCCGGTTTACGCAGCGCATACTGGAAAAGCATGCCGTTCAGGATGCCTTTGATCAGGTGATCAGTGGCGACACCTATTCCGTTAAAAAGCCCGACCCCACTGTTATTTACAATTGCATGCAGACCTTCGGTGTGGCGGCCGGAGAATGTCTGCTTGTGGGCGATTCGCGCATTGATGTGGCCACCGCGAAGGCGGCGGGTGTCATGTGTTGGGCGGTGCCCTATGGGTACAACATGGGCGAGCCGATTGCATCGGCCAATCCCGATCGGATTGTGCCCACCATCAAAGACGTGCCACTGTACTTTAAGGGGTTGCAATGAAGTTTTTACGCATGACTGATCTTCTGCTGGCCGGAAAAAGGGTATTGATTCGGGCGGACCTGAATGTTCCGCAGGATGATGCCGGCGCGATCACCGATGACACCCGGATTCGCGCCTCGATTCCGGCAATTGAACATGCGTTAAACGCTGGGGCCGCGGTGATGGTCACCTCCCACCTGGGTCGCCCCACTGAGGGTGAATTCAAACCCGAGGATTCTCTGGCGCCCATTGCCACACGTTTGGCCCAGTTGCTGAATCGTAAGGTGCCGCTGATCTCGAACTGGGTCGACGGCGGTTTCGAAGTGAAGGCCGGCGAGGTGGTGTTGCTGGAAAATTGTCGTGTGAATAAGGGTGAAAAGAAAAACGATGAAACCCTGGCCAAAAAGATCGCTGCACTGTGCGATATCTATGTAAACGATGCGTTCGGAACGGCGCATCGGGCCGAGGCCACCACCCATGGGGTGGCCAAATTCGCACCGATCGCCTGCGCGGGCCCTCTGATGGCCGCCGAATTAGACGCGTTAGCGGCAGCTTTGGAAAATCCGAAGCGTCCCCTGGTGGCGATTGTGGCCGGATCCAAGGTCTCGACCAAGCTCACCATTTTAAAATCTCTGGCCGCCAAAGTGGACCAGCTGATTGTGGGCGGTGGCATTGCCAATACCTTTATGGCTGCCAAGGGGCTTCCCATCGGAAAATCTCTGGCCGAGATGGATTTAGTGAATGAGGCCAAGGCGATCATGGGCATGATGCAGGCCCGCGGTGCGGACGTCCCCATCCCGGAAGATGTGGTGGTGGCCAATGAATTCTCGGCCCAGGCCCGCGCCAATAAGGTGGCGGCCTCCGAGGTCGCACCCGATGACATGATTCTGGACATTGGACCGAAAACCGCATCACGGCTCTCGAGCATTATTTCGAATGCGGGCACGATCGTTTGGAATGGTCCGGTGGGCGTATTTGAAATTCCCCAGTTCTCGGGCGGCACCAAGATGCTGGCCGCCGCCATTGCCCACTCACCGGCATTCTCGATTGCGGGTGGAGGGGACACGCTGGCCGCGATCACCAAGTTCGACATTGCGTCTCAGATCGGTTACATCTCCACGGGAGGCGGAGCATTTCTGGAATTTTTGGAAGGCAAAGTGTTGCCCGCCGTCGACGTGCTGCAATCGCGTGGCGCCTAGCCTTCATCCGCTGTTGCACGGCAGAACCGTGCTTTTTGATGTCGATGGCACCATTGCCGAGACCGAGGGGCAGGGCCATCTGCCGGCGTTCAACCAGGCGTTTGAGGAGTTTGGCTTGACCTGGCAGTGGTCGGTGACCGACTATGCCGCGCTACTGCGGATCACTGGGGGATTCGAGCGCATGTTGGCTTATGCCCAGCGTGTGGGAGATCCGATTGCACAGTCGGACTCAGGGCAGCGCACACTCAAATCGATTCATCAACGAAAAAACGCGCTATATGCAGAGCGCATGGCCGCGGGCGAGATTCGCCCAAGGAAAGGGTTTGCGGCATTGGTGCAGGCGATCGTGGCAGCGGGCCAGTCATGGGCCGTGGTGACCACCACCAGTCGCGCAAATTGGGACGTGCTCTACCGGGATGCGATCTGTCGTGAGCAGGCGGTGCCCCCGGCAGAGCTCGCGGTGTGCGGAGAAGATGTGCAGGTGAAAAAACCGGATCCGCAGGCCTATGCTCTGGCGCTCAGTCAATTGAAGCGGGCCGCGTGCGACTGCGTGGTCATCGAGGATTCCCGTAACGGGCTGCTGGCCGCGCGTGGTGCCGGCATCGATACGATCGTGGTGCTTAGCCAGTTTTTCGGCGCGCAGGAGTTCCCAGAGGCCCAACTCGTGGTGGGAGAGCTCTCAGACCTGCTACCGGGTTAGATCACGGGCTGTTTTTTTCGCCGTGCCGTCAGAAACGCGTACAGACCGATGGCAATCACGGGTACGGACACCAGGGCTACCAGATCCGGGTCGACGGACAGTCCGATCCCTTTTAGCCCCTTGGCGATGTATTGCAGCAGGCCCGTCGCGTAATACGTCATCACGATGATGGACAGACCCTCTACCGTTTGTTGAAGCCGAAGCTGTAATTTGGCACGGCGATCCATGCTGGCCAACAGGGCTTGCTGCTGACTCTCATTTACAAATTCAATTCGGGTTTTCAGGATCTGCGTGGTGCGGGAAATGCGATCCGAGAGGTCCCGCAGTCGCCGCACGGTCCAGCGGCAGGTGCGCATGGCAGGCTCAAATCGACGGTCCATAAACGTGTTGAGGGTCTGCACGCCAGGGATCACCGTCTCGTGGGTTTCGATGAGTGATCGCTTCACCAGTTCATAGTAAGCCTCGGCCGCGGTGAAACGCAGGCCGTTGGCCGACATCCAGCCCTCCACTTTAGCGGCGAGTGCGGACACATCACTGAGCAGTTGCGCATCCACGCTCAGATCGATGGTTTCCTTTTTCTGGGCGGCAGCGATCTTCTCCGAGACCGCGGCGAGCTCTTGCTCTGCATTGCGCAGTGGCTCGGCAAGCGCCTTGGCGCTCGGCAGGGCCAGCAGTGCCATCATGCGGTAGGTCTCAATGTCGATCAGTCGTTGTATGGCACGACCGGTTTGGCGCGACCCCAGCTGCTCACCCCGAACCACCATTTGGATAAAGCCCGCTTCATCGAGCTGCAGATCGGTCCAGAGCTGGGCATTCTGATTGGACGTGATAATGCTGCCGACCACCGTGTTGTTACGAAAACGTTTGGCCACTTCAAACGCATCGCGGTAGTGGGGTGCCTGCTCCACCATGATGTCGAGCGCGACCAAACGCTGCCCGGTCAGCTCATGTAATCCTTGGGCGCTGGCGGTTTGTAAAAGTGCGCCGGCACGGTGCAGGGCCTGTTCCCGCGATTCAAAGGCCGTGGCACTTGACTGCTGAAAAAATAGCGTCACCGCGACAAACTCGCCGTGCATCTCCCACTTCAACAGAACGCGCGAGGGTGGTGCGGCCAACTCCAGCACCCGGATGGACGACTGATGCAGGCCACCGTTGTGCAGTGGAAAACCGTTACTGGCCCGTTCGATCCAGGTGGTGTGCTGCCGACGGCTAATCCCATCCAACACAAAGGCCTGTGAGATGACCCGCTCGTTAGGCCACAGGGCAATCGGTGGGCGTGCATGAATTTCGTGATGCAGCGCGTAGCGCTGGGGATGATCCGACCGCAGGTCCTGGTTGGGGCTAGGCGTCAGGAGGTGATCCGTCATGGCGTGTCATTGTGCCTGCTTTGCCAGTAGCCGTGGGCGATTCGTATTTGTTCTTCCAGGTAGGCGCCATAGAAATCACGCGACCCGTAGCCCACCAGCGGTGGTGCCAACGGTTTGGCCATGCGATCCAGCATCGTAACGGTGGGCGTGAGGGTCATTCCGTAAGCCTCGCCCCAGGCGCGGGCAGTTCGTTGCTTTCCATCAGGGAATTGAATGGGCGCGGTGTCATCGACATCGAATTCAACGACCATTAACTGGGGCGCCTGCGATGTGCGCATCCGGGGATCCAATTGTTCTTTGCGCAACGCCACGCACCACGGGCAGCGATGGGAGGTCAACATTCCTGCCACCACGAGGTTGCGCGCCTGCTGCGCCCGTTGGAGGGTCGCGATCAGCGCGCTGGCGGATGTGGCAGGAGGTGTGGTCATGGACAGGTGGAGCCAGTTGTTTGTCTAAGGCAAATGATGAGGGAGGTCTTCAGCCTCAAGTATTGCATCGCATCACGCTGGATAGTTGACTGTATGCTTCTAGAGGAATATTGTACGCAGCAACCATGAAACAGACCACTCTCCATCCTAGCGGGGGGGCAACCACAGTGCCATTTGACCCGCAGGCCACTTCGGAACAATCCAAGTCGGCCGGGGACAGCGCCATGTTGAGTTTGTTCGAGCGTGCCTCTTCTTATTTTGCGCTGCTCTCGGAGCCCTCGCGGTTAAGAATTATCCAGGCCATTTGTTACCAGGAGTGTTCCGTGCAAGAGGTGGTGGAGCACACCGGGCTGCCCCAACCCAATGTCTCGCGCCATTTGGCGCTCTTGCATCGATCCGGTGTCCTGAGCCGTCGGCGTGCGGGGACATCGGTGTTTTACAAGGTATCCGATCCGACCATCACCGAGATTTGTCGTTTGGTGTGCGTTCGGATGGCAGGGGGTCTTCAGGAGCAGGGCGTATAAAACGGTGTGCTCCGGTGACGAGTAAAAATAATAAGCACACAACATTAATCATCAATTCAACGCTGGGGAGGGTTGAATGCAAAGCGATGTAAAAAAATCTGGTCGCCTGATCAAGGCGCCGGAAAATTTTTTAGTCAAGGATGACGCCAAGTCACCCGAGTTGATGCGTCGGAAATTCCTGGCGGCATCGGTGTCGTCGGCGGCCGCGTCGATGGCGGCCATGGGGCTTGCGGGCTCGGCTCGCGCGGCGGCACCGGTCTCCGGTGATGGGGATCCCAACATTCTCAATCTGCCTGCGCACAGTACCGGGTTGGGTCAGCCGGTGGCGGCCAATCCCTACGGCATACCCTCTCAGTATGAGAAGGGGCTTCAGCGCCGCGAGAGCCCAGGACTCACACGCGTCTCGGCCGCATCGGTCGCATTCACGCCGCTCCAAGGTACCTTCGGCATCATCACGCCAAGCGGCCTGCATTTTGAGCGGCATCACCAGGGGTGGTGGGATATCGATCCGAGCAAACACCGTCTAATGGTGATGGGCCTGGTGAAGAATCCCAAGGTTTACACCATGGACGACATCATGCGCCTGCCATCGGTGTCGCGTATTCACTTTATTGAATGTGGTGCAAACACTGCGATGGAGTGGGGTAATGTCGCCGTCCCGACCGTGCAGTATTCCCACGGAATGGTGTCGTGCAGTGAATTTACCGGTGTGCCGTTGTCGGTGTTGTTGGAGGATTGCGGCATCGACATGAAGACGGCGAAATACGTGTTGGGCGAAGGAGCCGATGGTTCGTCGATGACCCGTACGATCCCCCTGGATCGCGCGCTCGATGATGCGATCGTGGCCTATGGCATGAATGGTGAGATGCTGCGTCCGGAAAATGGTTATCCGTTGCGTCTGGTGATCCCGGGCGTGCAGGGCGTGTCGTGGGTGAAATGGCTGCGACGGATCGAAGTGGGCGATCAGAAATGGGCCACCAAAGACGAGGCGGTCCACTACATTGATCTGATGCCGGACGGCCTGCATCGGCAGTACACCGGCATCCAGGAAACGAAGTCCGTGATCACGACACCTTCAGGCGGTCAGACCCTGTTGGATAAAGGGTTCTACAACATCAGCGGTTTGGCCTGGTCCGGCCGCGGCAAAATCAAGCGGGTGGATGTCTCGGTCGATGGTGGGCGCAATTGGCGTACGGCGCGACTGGAGACCCCTGTTCTGTCCAAGGCGTTTACGCGCTTTAACATCGACTGGGTATGGAATGGCGGGCCGGCCATTCTGCAGTCGCGCGCCCAAGATGACACCGGTTACGTGCAACCGAAGATCAACCAGTTGCGAGAGGTGCGCGGAACGCGTTCGATCTATCACCAGAATGCCATTCAGTCGTGGAGAGTTGCCGAGAGCGGGGAGGTGAGCAATGTCCAGGTTTACTAATTCCATTCGCTTTTCTGCAACGGCCGTGACGCTGTCGGTGGTGATGGCGGGTTCGGCCTGGGCGCAGGCCACAAAAACTAATTTAGTGGGTATCGGTCGCACGGCTACACCCGCAGAGATCAAGGCCTGGGATATTGATGTACGTCCGGATTTCAAAGGTCTGCCGGCAGGATCCGGTTCAGTCGCCAAAGGGCAAGATGTCTGGGAGGCGAAGTGTGCCTCGTGCCATGGCGTCTTTGGTGAAAGCACTGAAGTATTTACGCCGATTGTGGGTGGCACCACCAAGAAAGACATTGAAACGGGTCGTGTGGCGAACCTGTCACGCCTTGATTTTCCTCAGCGCACCACGATGATGAAAGTCGCCACGGTATCCACGTTATGGGATTACATCAATCGCGCAATGCCGTGGAACAACCCCAAGACCTTAAAGACCGACGAAGTCTATGCGGTGGTGGCGTACATTTTGAGTCTGTCGGAGGTTGTGCCTGAGAATTTCGTGCTCTCGGACAAAAATATCGCCGAGGTGCAAAAGCGCATGCCCAATCGTAACGGCATGATCGAAAAGCATGGCCTGTGGGATATCAAGGGTGCGCCCGATGTGAAAAACACCGTGTGCATGACCAATTGCGCCACGGAATTAAAGATCGCATCATCGCTTCCGGTGTCGGCCCGGGATGCCCATGGGAATCTCATGGAGCAGCACCGTCCTATCGGCCCTGCTCGGGCGATTGATACATCCAAGCCCGGTGCGGCGCCTGGACCGGCTTCGATGGCACCTGCACCGACCCAGGTGGCATCGGCATCCGTGAATGCAGCCGATATCGCCAAGAAAAATAACTGCACCACCTGTCACGCACCAGCTGCGAAACTGGTGGGACCGTCATGGGCGGAGATTGCCAAGAAGTACAAAGGCGACGCCAAGGCGCCGGCCGTGCTGGCCACCAAGGTGAAAAATGGGGGTCAGGGCGTATGGGGGCCAATCCCAATGCCGGCCAATCCGAATATGAAAGACAATGAACTTGCTGCGGTCGTGCAGTGGGTTCTTGACGGTGCCAAGTAACCACTCGGCATTGAGTTTAGAGAGAAGAGGAGAGTTGACTATGAGTATTTCACGTCGTTCCGTGATCAAAGCGGGTGGTGGCGCAGCACTGTATTCCGCGCTGGCGTCCATGGGCTTTTTTGCGGCCAATCCGGCAGCTGCGGCCGCATGGAAAAAAGACTGGTTTGAAACCAAGAATATTCCCGATACCTTGAAAGCCATGGGCATTGGCGCTACGGCCAACAGTGGTGACATCACCATTACGTCGCCCGACATCGCCGAAAACGGTGCCGTGGTGCCGGTGGGCGTCGCCTCCAAGATCGGTAAGACCGAGATGATTGCCCTCTTGGTTGAGAAGAATCCGTCGATGATGGCCGGCTTTTATGAATTCACGGCCGATGCGGTTCCTGACGTGTCGATGCGCGTGAAAATGGGTCAAAGCTCGGATGTCGTCGCGATCGTCAAGGCCGATGGGAAGTTCTTCATGGCCAAGAAAGAGATCAAGGTCACGCTCGGTGGTTGCGGCGGTTAATTAACAGTTTATTGAAGGAGACTTAAATGGCAGATCCAATGCGTATTCGTGCCAAGGCTGACGGTGGTGTGGTGGACGCCCGTGTGCTGATGGCCCATGAAATGGAAACCGGTATCCGCAAGGATGCCTCCGGGAAGGTGATTCCAGCCTGGTTTATCCAGGAAGTCACCTGCCAGGTCAACGGCAAAACGGTGATGACCGCTCAGTGGGGCCCATCGATTTCTAAGAATCCTTTCCTGCAGTTCAAAGCCAAAGGTAAGGCCGGAGACAAGGTCACGGTGACCTGGGTGGACAACAAGGGTGAGAAGCGCACGGATGAGGCGACCGTCGCGTAAGTGCCGGTGAGAGTGGATGAGCGGTTAATAAAAATCACGTATTGGTTTGGGGGAGTTCGCCCGCTGGCTCTTTCGAGCGGGCGAATCCAAACAAGTGAACACAAGAAGGAGACAGGCATGACATCAATTTTCAAGCGCACGGCGTTTGCCGCGGTGGTGGCCGCTGCCGTCGCACTGCCGGCGATGGCCCAGACGGACGCCGAAAAGGCGATCGATCGTTATCGTGAACTGGTCGCCGATGGTAATCCCGCCGAGCTGTGGGAGGCCAAAGGCGAAGACCTCTGGAAGAAAAAACGCGGCCCCAAGAATGCCTCCCTGGAGAAGTGCGACCTGGGGCTGGGTGCGGGAGTGGTGAAGGGTGCGTATGTGTCCTTACCCCGCTACTTTGATGATGTGAAGAAGGTCCAGGATCTGGAGACGCGCTTGGTCACCTGCATGGAGCAACATCAGGGCATCAAGGCCAAGGCCTCCAACTATGATCGGGATGACCACAAAGACATCATTTCCCTGGTGGCATGGATCGCCTCCGAATCCCGCGGCATGCCGGTCAATGTGCCGGTGGCCCATCCGGAGGAAAAGCGCATGTATGAGATGGGCAAGCGCATCTTCTTTTATCGTGCGGGCCCCTACGATTTTGCCTGCGCGACCTGTCACGCGGAGGACAACAAGCGTATCCGCTTGCAGGGCCTCCCGAACCTCACCCAAAATGAGCCGGCCGGTAAGGCTTTCACCTCGTGGCCCGCTTATCGTGTATCGAATTCCCAGCTATGGCCTATGCAGAAACGTCTCGAAGACTGTTTCCGCCAGCAGCGGTTTCCGTATGTCGAATTTGGTTCCGACGTGACGATCGCGTTGTCCAGTTACATGGGCGTCACCGGCAAGGGCGTGAAGTCCTTAGCCCCTACCATCAAGCGTTAATCAAGGAGACAGCACCATGAAAAAAAGACTATTCATCGTTGCCGGTCTCTCGGTCGTGTTGGTGGGTTGCGCGACCATGTACAGTGCGGCGGAGTATGACAAGATGGCCAAGGACGCCGTCGCGCGCTCCTTTGCCGAGAAGGGCATTGCCAAAAAAGAGCGGATTAATCAGGACGACATTAATACGGCCTGTTCCGCTTCGGAACTCAACCGCACCCCTTTATCGGGCGAGCAAACCCGCAAGTTAGAAGGTGCTCAATTTGCCACCATCAAGTACCCGGCCGATGGCAAGTATCTCGGCGACTGGAAAGCCGGTGAAAGGCTGGCACAAGATGGTCGCGGCAGTACCTACAGCGACAAGGCGGGTTCGCCCAATGGTGGTAACTGTTACAACTGTCACCAGATCAGCAAAGAGGAAATCTCCCATGGAACGCTGGGACCGAGCCTCTACAACTACGGCAAGTTGCGCGGCAATTCCGAGGCAGTAGTGAAGTACACCTGGGGCAAGATCTATAACGCCAAGGCCTTTAATGCCTGCACGAATATGCCGCGTTTCGGCCATCAGGGCATCCTTACCGAAGCTCAGATGAAAGATCTGATGGCCTTGCTGTTGGATCCTGATTCGCCGATTAATAAGTAATTTTTCGTGCCGGCCCGGCAGGGGAGTGCCGGGCCTTTTTCTTTTGTAGGTCTCTCCATAAGGGTGTGGTTATGCAGCTTGATCGTCGCGAATTTCTGAATGTCATGGCCGCCGGGTCGGCCTGTGGAATGTTTGGTTCATGGGCCGGCGCCGCGATGGCCTCGACCAAGGGTGAGAAACTCTATGACATCCCGAAATACGGCAATGTGAGCTTTCTGCATTTCACCGACTGTCACGCCCAGCTCACGCCCGTCTACTTCCGCGAGCCCAGTGTCAACATTGGACTGGGCGTCATGAACGGTCGTCCTCCTCACTTTGTCGGGGAGGAGTTCCTGCGGTTTCATAAAGTGCCGGCAAATACAGCCCTATCACACGCCTTCACCTATCTGGATTTCGAAAAGGCCGCGAAGGCCTACGGCAAGGTGGGCGGCTTTGCCCATCTGGCCACGCTGGTGAAGAAGATGCGTGCGGACCGTCCGAATTCCTTCCTGTTGGACGGCGGGGACACCTGGCAGGGATCGGCCACGGCCCTGTGGACCAATGGCCAGGATATGGTCGATGCCTGCAAACTGCTCGGCGTGAACATGATGAGCCCGCACTGGGAGTTCACGCTCGGTGCGAAGCGGGTGGAAGAGATTGTGAAAAAGGATTTCGCCGGCAACATTGAGTTTCTGGCGCAGAATGTGAAGACCACCGACTTCGGTGATCAGGTGTTTAAACCCTATGTCATCCGCGAACAGAACGGGATTCCCGTGGCGGTGATTGGCCAGGCGTTTCCTTACACTCCGATTGCAAACCCGCGCTATATGGTGCCGGACTGGTCCTTTGGGATTCAGGACGACAACATGCAAAAGATGGTGGATGAGGTTCGGGCCAAGGGTGCAAAGGTCGTGGTCGTGATCTCCCATAACGGCATGGACGTGGATCTGAAGATGGCCTCACGTGTTCGAGGCATTGATGCCATTTTTGGTGGTCACACCCACGATGGTGTGCCCCAACCTGTGGTGGTCACGAATCCTGGCGGCAAGACCCTGGTGACCAACGCCGGTTCGAATTCCAAGTTCCTGGGCGTGATGGATTTTGATGTGCGCGATGGCAAGGTGGTCGGGTTTAAATATTCGCTGCTGCCCGTGTTTTCGAATATGCTCGCCGCCGATAAAGAAATGCAAGCCCTAATCGATAAGGTCCGGGCGCCCTATAAGGCGAAGCTGGAAGAGTCCTTGGCCGTGACCGATGGACTGCTCTATCGTCGCGGCAATTTCAACGGCACCTTTGACCAGCTGATCTGTGATGCACTGATGGAGGTCAAAGGCGCCGATATCGCGTTTTCGCCTGGTTTTCGTTGGGGCACCAGCATTCTGTCGGGCCAGGCCATTACCCGCGAGCACGTGATGGACCAGACCGCGATCACCTATCCCTACACCACGGTGACCCCCATGACGGGAGAGTTCATCAAGACTGTATTGGAGGATGTCTGCGATAACCTGTTTAACCCCGACCCTTACTATCAGCAGGGTGGTGACATGGTCCGTGTCGGCGGGCTGACCTATGCCTGCGAACCTGGCGGCAAGCAGGGCAGTCGCATCAGTGACATGCGGCTAAACGGCAAACCCATCGAGGCCAACAAGACCTATAAGGTGGCCGGTTGGGCGCCGGTGGCCGAAGGTGCCAAGGGCGAACCCATTTGGGAGGTGGTTGAGACGTGGTTAAAGTCGAAAAAGCGCATCACGCCGCGTAAACTCAATGTGCCACGACTGATCGGGGTGAAGGGTAACCCGGGTATGGCGGGCTGACGGGTTGATCGGAAAGGGGGCAGTCATGATGTCGTTTAATAGATCGCATCCACAGCGCACGCGGGTGGGGATCGGTGCGCTAGCGCTCATTGCTGCCATCGTGATGCCCCTATCGGCCGCGGCTAATCCTTTTCCGAAAGGGGTGGCCGCCACCGGTAAAAAGATCCACGATCCCAAGTGCGTCGCCTGTCACAACAGCATGTTTCCGGATAAAAACGGAACCCAACTGTATTCGGATGACATGTTTCGCAAATCGACGAATGTCGCCCAGCTTCGCGGCATGATCGAGTTTTGCAACAACCGCACCAAGGCCGGCTGGTTCGAAGAGGAAATTCAGCACGTGGGCCGCTACCTAAACGACAGCTACTACAAGTTCACCAAGTAACCCGTGACGACCATCACGGTCGGGTCTCGGTGTTGCGTGCTCACTTTAGGGTTCGGCAGTGAATCGGGCGGCAGGCCGCAGGTTCTGCCCTTATCGAAGCTGTAAGTCGATGTTGGCCAGCAAGCGTCCGGCGAAGGTAATGTCCAACTCCGCGGCCCCACTGTCTTGCATGAGCTTGACGCCGGGCTGTGGCGGGGGATTGGTTTGTTTTAACTGCAGTTTCGCGGCGGGCCATTCGAACCGCAGGGTGGCCTGCATGGGTAGATAGCCATCGAAGTAGCGTCGCATTAGAGGTCCGGCCTGAAGCCGATAGTTCTGGGCGTCTAATCGATCCAAGGCCTTGGACTGAAGATCAATACAGATCTCGGCACCGCGGGTGACATCGGTCATCACCACCAGATGATCCTGGATATCCACCGTTCCCATACCGCTGGCCGAGCGGATTTCCAAGAGCTGTAAGCGCTTTGGATTAAAGGCGATGACCACCTTACGGATCGGATCGAGTTGATGATGGCAGGTGGTGAGCGTGACCACTCCGGAGGTCAGGCTGTCTTCGGTGATGCGCACCCGTGAGGTGTAGCGATAACTGTTTGGGTCCGGATGAACCGCGAGAAACCGCAGCTGGCCCTCGTGGGCGATATCGGAGAACTCCAGGCTATGGCTGCGGACGGGGAGCAGCAGCGCGGCCGCCATCAGGGCCGGCAGGATCCACCGTCGTGGCGGTGCCGGATGGGGCAGACAGGAGAGGTAAGAGAATCGGCCAGACATTGGACAGGATTTTAGGCTGAGCCTGTTCATTCGGGTGAATCGTATCGGCCTGGAACAAACGGTGATTTTCGGCGATGCCGTCCAGCAGAAATGGCACAACCGGCAGACTGCGCTCGCGACCGATATCGGTAAACAGTCGCTCAAACGCTCGGGTGTATTCGGGGCCATAGTTGGGGGGCATGCGAATGCCGATGACCACGGCCTGGGCATTGGCCTGCTGCGCCATGGTCAGCATGGCTTCTAAATTTTTACGGGTTTGACCTATGGGGAGCCCGCGCAAACCATCGTTGGCACCCAGCGCCAACAGGACAATCTGTGGGCGGTGCTTTTTGAGCGTGCTGGCCAGCCGATGGAGCCCTCCCGCGGTGGTTTCCCCCGAGATGCTGGTGTTGATAACCCGGTGCGGGAACCCTTCCTTGCGCAGCCGCTCTGATAGCAGCGCCACCCAGCCGGCACCTCGGACAAGGCCGTATTCGGCCGACAGGCTATCCCCGTAGACCAGGATCACGGGAGGGTTGGCACGGGCAATGACGGTCTGCACGGATAATAGGCCGAGTAGACCAACGGCGAGCAGTAACTTAAGCAGTTTCATGAAGAGATCGGAGAGCGATTGTTGTACGCAATTGAGGCCAAGGCCATTACAAAGACTGTGCACGACAGCACAGGTTCCATTGATATTCTCTCCGATGTGTCGTTGTCGGTTGCACCGGGCAGCAGTCTGGCCATTCTGGGCGCATCGGGCAGCGGCAAGTCGACACTATTAGGAATCCTGGCAGGATTGGATACCCCAAGCTCCGGAGAAGTCTGGTGGTTTGAGGAGCGGATCGATCAATTAGCGGAAGATGCCCGCGCCATGCGGCGCAATGGTGTCCTCGGGTTTGTGTTTCAGTCGTTTCAGCTACTCGGACATCTAAATGCGCTGGAAAATGTGATGTTACCCTTGGAGCTGACCGGTGCCCCGGATGCGAAAGCGCGTGCGGCCGCGATGCTGGATCAAGTGGGCATGAGTGCTCGCGCCGGCCACTTTCCCAAGACCCTTTCCGGGGGTGAGCAGCAGCGCGTGGCATTGGCCCGCGCTTTTGTGACCGAGCCGCGACTGATCTTTGCCGATGAGCCCACCGGCAGTCTGGATGCGGCCAACGGTGAGCGAATTTCGGATTTACTGTTTGATTTGCGGGCGCGCCACGGCACCACGGTGGTACTGGTGACGCATGCACCGGAACTCGCCCAGCGATGCGATCAGGTGTTAAGGCTCGCGGCGGGCCGCACCGTATAATCTGGGCATGATTCCTTTGCTGTTGTTGGCGGGCGACTCCGCCCTGTCGTCGTTTCGCCTGGCAAGGCTTCTCTCCAAGATTCAGGCCGTGGCCCCAACGGCCCGAGCCGTCCACTCCCGGTGGGTATATCTGGTGCGACCGAACCCGGACCCATCGGCCGATCACCGCTCCTTGGAATCTCATCCTCGACTGTTGGCCATTCTCAATGCCCATGGCCCGCTGCCGGCGATAGCGGCGCGGCAATTGCGACTCTGGATCGTGCCGCGCAAGGGCACGCGCTCACCATGGTCCACGAAAGCCAGCGAGATTCTGGTCTCGTGCGGGTTATCTCAGGTGGAACGTGTAGAGCGGGGCATGGTGTTGGATATCGACATCGCGACCCAGGATGTCTCGCTGATTCAGGACATTGCATCCTGCGCGCACGATCGCATGACCGAGTCATGGTTCGTGCAGGATCTTCCGCTCGATATCCTGGACCCCAAGGCCTCGAGTGCCCTGGCCATCATCGCGCTGGGCGACTCCGAGAGCGACGCCCAATCGGCACTCGGGCAGGCCAATCGTCGACTGGGTTTGGCGCTCGCGGATGATGAGATTCTGTATCTGGTGCAGGCCTATCGCGAGTTGGGGCGTGACCCGACCGATGTGGAACTACTGATGTTCGCCCAAGCCAACTCGGAACACTGCCGGCATAAGATCTTTAATGCGGATTTCACCGTGGATGGTCAACCGATGCCGGAATCCCTGTTTAAGATGATCCGGCATACCCATGCCGTGACGCCTCAGCACACCGTGATGGCCTATGCCGACAATGCGGCCATTCTTCATGAGGCGCAGGCGTCTCGTTTTCGTCCGCAACCCGGTGATGCATCGGCCTATCGTGCGGCGAATCAGACCGTGCACACGGTGCTCAAAGCCGAGACCCATAACCATCCCACGGCCATTTCTCCATTTCCCGGAGCCGCGACGGGCTCCGGGGGCGAGATCCGTGACGAGGGGGCCACTGGCCGTGGTGCCGAACCCCGTGCAGGATTAACCGGATTCGCGGTATCGCGATTGGATTTCTCAGAGGCGCCGCATTCGCCGTCACGAATTGCATCCCCGTTGAGCATCATGATCGATGGCCCTCTGGGTGGCGCTGCCTTTAACAATGAGTTCGGCCGGCCAAATATTGCGGGTTACTTTCGCAGTTTTGAGATGACGGTGGATGGGCGACGTTGGGGTTATCACAAACCCATCATGCTGGCCGGCGGAATCGGTGTGATTTCATCGGACCAGACCGCTAAGCAGCCGATTCCAGCGGGTGCTTTATTAATTCAGCTCGGCGGCCCCGGCATGCGCATCGGGTTGGGCGGCGGTGCCGCTTCATCGATTCAGACCGGTGCAAATCAGGAGGCGCTCGATTTTGACTCCGTGCAACGGGGCAACCCGGAGATGCAGCGTCGCGCCCAGGAGGTGATCGACGCCTGCGCGGCGATGGGTCATCACAATCCGATTCTCTCGATCCATGATGTCGGCGCCGGTGGGTTATCCAACGCATTTCCTGAGCTCGTGCACGGTGCAGAGCGTGGCGGAGATTTCGATCTACGCGCAGTGGACTTGGATGAGACGGGAATGTCACCGGCGGAGATCTGGTGCAACGAGAGTCAAGAGCGTTATGTGCTGGCGATTGCCCCGCAGTCCCGTGAATTGTTCGAATCGATCTGCGTACGTGAGCGCTGTCCATTTGCCGTGGTGGGGGTCGCTACCCGGGAGGATCGTCTGCGCGTGGTGGACTCGGAGCACGACGGGCCGATGCCGGTGGACATGCCACTTTCTATATTACTGGGTAAGCCGCCAAAGATGCATCGCCTGGCCGTGCGTCAGGCGGTGGTATCCGAGGAGATGGACTTATCTGGCGTGGTGTTGGATGAAGTGGCAAAGCAGGTATTGCGTCACCCCACAGTCGCGAGTAAGCAGTTTTTAATCACGATTGGCGATCGGACGGTGGGCGGGCACACCGCGCGCGATCAGATGGTGGGCCCATTTCAGACGCCGGTGGCCGATGTGGGCGTTACCACGTGGGATTTCGTGGGTGTTGCGGGTCAGGCCATGGCCTTGGGCGAGCGCACGCCCGTGGCGGTAGTGGATTCGCGCGCGGCATCCCGACTCGCGTTAGGTGAGGCCATCACCAATCTGTGTGCGGCGGATATCGGCGATTTGGAGACGGTGAAACTCTCCGCGAACTGGATGGCCGCCTGCGGCGAGCCGGGGCAGGATGCAGCGCTGTTCGAGGCTGTGCAGGCGCTCGCCAAAGAGATCTGCCCCGCCCTGGGGCTGTCGATTCCCGTGGGCAAAGACTCCTTGTCCATGCGCACCGTATGGCAGGAAAACGGACAGACCCACTCCGTGATCTCCCCCGTGTCGTTGAACCTGACCGCCGTGGCTCCCGTCGCCGATGTACGACGGACGTGGACACCCGAACTGGTGCGGCCGGCCGACGGTGATCACGACGAGACGGTCTTAATCGCGATTGATCTGGGCCAAGGGCGCAATCGTTTGGGCGGCTCGGTTTTGGCGCAGGTGGTCGATCAGTTTGGCCGGGATGTTCCGGATGTTCAGCGTCCCGAGATCCTGGCCCAGTTTTCAGCGGCCATGCGTGCCTTGCATGCCACCGAGTGGGTCTTGGCCTATCACGACCGCTCCGATGGCGGGTTGTGGGCCACGCTGTGCGAGATGGCGTTTGCCGCCCGATGTGGTGTCACGATCAACATTGATCTGCTCACGATTGACCCGGTCGCCGCCGATTGGGGGGACTTCAAGATCCGCCCGGAGCAGGTATCGGTGCAACGCGAAGAACTGACCTTGAAGGCGCTTTTTAACGAAGAGTTAGGCGCCGTGATCCAGGTGCCCAAGGCCCACCGCGCCGCCGTGATGGATATTCTGCGTGCCCATGACTTATCGCGTTGTGCGTTCGAGATTGGCGGTGTGAATACGCGTGACTCCATTGAGATCTATCGGGATGCCAAGTGCATTTATGCCCAGCCGCGCAAGGTTTTGCAGAGTGTGTGGTCTGAGGTCAGCACGGAAATTGCCAAGCGTCGCGATGATCCGGTCTGTGCGCAAGAGGAATTGGAGTCTCTGGTGTCGACCACATTGCCGGTGACACGGCTCCCCCAGGGGGCTCTTCACGCAATGCGAACAATGGCGGTCCCCGTGGTCGGCTCCCGACCCAAGGTGGCGATTCTGCGCGAACAGGGGGTGAACGGCCAGGTCGAAATGGCGGCCGCCTTTGATCGCGCAGGGTTTGACGCCTGGGACGTTCACATGAGCGATCTGCGCTCTGGCCGTGTTCGCCTTAACGCGTTCGCAGGGTTGGCGGCCTGCGGTGGATTCTCGTATGGCGATGTCTTGGGTGCGGGCCAGGGATGGGCAAAATCGATTCTGTTTCATGACGAGCTTCGTCGGGCCTTTGCCGATTTCTTTGCCGATGGAAGCCGGTTTGCCTTGGGCGTTTGCAATGGCTGTCAAATGATGAGCGGTTTAAAAGAGATTGTTCCAGGCGCGGATCACTGGCCGGCGTTTCTGCGCAACCGCTCCGAGCAGTTTGAAGCCCGGCTGTCCATGGTCGAGGTGCTCGAGTCACCCTCTATCTTCTTGCAGCAGATGGCCGGCGCGGTGTTGCCGGTCGTGGTGTCACACGGAGAGGGGCGCGCCGATTTTGGTTCGGGTGCTCAGGGCAATGCCCAGGCGATATCGGCGCAACAGGCTCATCCCGTGCTGCGTTATGTGGATGCCCAAGGCCAGGCGGCACGGTCTTATCCCACCAATCCTAATGGCTCCGCCCAAGGATGGACGGGGTTCACCAACACCGATGGCCGTATCACGTTGATGATGCCGCACCCTGAGCGGGTGTTCCGATCTGTGCAGTTGTCCTGGATGCCGCCCGAGTGGCGCATGGCCGGCGATGACTCCCCATGGATGTTGATGTTCCGCAACGCCCGACAGTGGGTGGGTCGCGCCTAATTTTAAGGGTTTAGATTGCTATGTTGTCCACCGCAAATATCACCATGCAGTTTGGCGCCAAGCCATTATTCGAGAACGTCTCGGCTAAATTCGATAACGGCAATCGATACGGACTGATCGGCGCAAACGGATGCGGTAAGTCCACCTTCATGAAAATCCTGGGCGGGGACCTTGAGCCCAGCAACGGTAACGTGATGAAAGAGCCCCATGTGCGGCTTGGCAAATTGCGACAGGATCAGTTTGCGTTTGAAGAGGTGCGGGTATTGGATGTGGTCATGATGGGTCACGAAGAGATGTGGGCCGCCATGACCGATCGTGATGCGATCTACGCCAATCCGGAGGCCACGGAAGACGATTACATGAAGGCCGCCGATCTTGAGGCAAAGTTCGCCGAATACGATGGGTATACAGCAGAGGCCCGGGCGGGAGAACTTCTGCTCGGGGTGGGCATTCCAATTGAGCAGCACAACGGTCCGATGCGCGAGGTGGCCCCTGGATGGAAGCTGCGTGTGTTGCTCGCCCAGGCCTTGTTTTCCAATCCGGATGTGCTGCTGCTTGATGAGCCCACCAATAACCTGGACATCCACTCCATTCAGTGGCTGGAAGACATTCTGAATGAACGTAACAGCACCATGATCATTATTTCTCACGATCGCCATTTTCTGAACTCGGTGTGCACCCACATGGCCGACCTGGACTATGGTGAGTTGCGGATCTATCCGGGCAACTACGATGACTTTATGTTGGCCGCGTCGGAGGCGCGGGCACGGTTGATGGCCGCCAACGCCAAGAGTAAGGAGCGCGTCTCGGAGTTGCAGGAGTTTGTACGACGGTTTGCGGCCAACAAGTCGAAGGCCAAGCAGGCCACGTCACGGCGTAAGCTGATCGAAAAAATCCAGGGGGATGCGGTCGAGGTCCGGCCGTCATCCCGCCAGAATCCCTACATTCGCTTTGAGCAGGCCAAGCAGTTGTATCGGCAGGCCGTGCATGTGCAGAGCATTTCAAAGACTTTTGAGGGGCGGCCCACTCCCGTGTTGAATAAGTTCTCGATCATGGTCGAGGCCGGTGAGAAGATCGCCATCGTCGGGGCCAACGGCGCAGGCAAGTCCACGTTGCTGCGCTGTATCGCGGGTGCCTCGGTCAGCGGCATGGATCCGGATTCCGGTGAGAACAAGTGGGCTGAGAATGCGGCGATTGGCTATATGCAGCAGGACGTCTATTCCGACTTTGAGCGGGACGAAAACCTAACCGAGTGGATCGGCCATTACACCCAAGAGGGTGACGACGATCAGGCGGTCCGCTCGATTCTGGGACGGCTTTTATTTTCCGGCGACGACGTCACCAAGCGGGTCAAAGTCTTGTCGGGCGGTGAGAAGCACCGCATGACCTTTGGGCGACTGATGTTAGGCCGGCACAACGTGCTGATGCTGGATGAGCCGACCAACCATTTGGATATGGAATCGATTGAGTCGCTTCAGTTGGCGTTGGAGAAGTTCCAGGGCACGTTATTTGTCGTCTCGCACGACCGCGAGTTTGTGAATGCCGTGGCCACACGGATTCTGGAGGTGCGCGGGGATGGCACGGTCACGGACTTCAAGGGCACGTACGATGAGTACCTGACCAGTCAGGGGCTCGCCACCTGATCTAACGAAAAATCCTCTGGGCGGTTCAGGTTCTTGAAGGACTCGTCCGGTCCTGCCGATACGGCCACCGCGCCGGACTCGCGCAGCCAATCGCCAAGCTTGCGCTTTCCATGTTGTAGAAATGTCTCCAGGTGGTGCTGACTGGTTTTGGGAATCAGGGCAAAGGACGGATGATCCCGCACATACACGCCACGGCCAGAGATGTCGTGCGCCGAGACCAAACGCTCGACAATATCGTGTGGAAAAAGCGGGCAGTCGCAGGGCACCACCAGGATCCAGTCGGTCTTTAATTCCGTCAGACCGGCCAATATTCCGGCCAACGGACCATCGTAGTGGGGGCCCCCGTCGTTAAACGCCTGATCCTTGAGCACCATGTAACCCCGTTGGGCATAGTCCTGGATGTTGCGGTTCGCACTGATCATCAAGGTCGCCACGTGGTCACGTAATTTTCCGATGGCGATGTCCACCAGACGGACACCATGAAAGTTGGCCAACCCTTTGTCGATGCCGCCTAAACGGCTACCGGCGCCACCGCAGAGTATGAGTCCGGTAATCGATGAAGTGGGGATCATGATGACGTGAGTTGTAGCGTGTCGATCAGGTCGACAGCTTCGTCAACGCTGTGAATCTGATGCCAAGATCCCTGGGGATAGACCACCACATTGGGGCCTTGTGAACATCTCCCGAAACAACCCGATTTGTTGGCCATGATGCCGCCGTCGTGATCGAGGCCGCGCGCACGTAGCTCCTGCTTCATCGCCTTGAGCAGATCAAAAGCGCCGCGTTTGGCGCAACAGTCACCCTCGTCGCGTTCATTGGTACAGATAAAAATGTGGTGTTGGTATCGCATGGATTACGCGGAAGGTGATCGGTTCGGGTTATTCAATTGCCAGAATCTTTTTTGCACTTCCCAGGACCAGCATGGCCTCACCGTGCTTGTCTTGCTTGTGTAATTTTTCCCCTTCGGCGCGGAGTTTCTGAACCTTCTGGAGTTGGGCGGCATCGAGTGCGGGTTTTTTGGCCAGGGCCTGATCGATTTTGTACATTTCCAGCGGGCAGCTGTGGGCCAGCGCCATGTGCGGTGCGATAACCAACACTCCGATCAGGGAAAGCCTTAAAAATGGTTGCATTTTTGAGGGGGCTCCTTAAAGATTTCGACCATGGGCGCTATGATCACGGTCGCAACGCGGTGCGGGAAGGGGATATAACCCTATGGTGAGCCGGCGCGACGCGCTCAAACTCGGTCTTGTGGCCAGCGGGTTAGCGGCAGGGGCAGCGCCACTGGCCTGGTCGGCCCGCCCCCTGCGGGTGCGGGACCATACGGTCATTGCCAAGCCCGCCCGACTGGAATTGCTGGGCCCGGACTACCCCAGTACCGAAGTTTGGGCCTTTAACAACATGATTCCGGGGCCCGTGCTGCGGGCCGTCCAAGGCGACACCATACGGGTGCGGTTTCGTAATCGCCTGCCCATGGTCTCGACCATCCACTGGCATGGCATTCGGTTGCCCAACGCCATGGACGGCGTTCCGGGCATCACGCAGCCCCCGGTCAAACCGGGAGAAGACTTTCAGTACGAGTTTGTGCTTCCCGATGCCGGCACGTTCTGGTATCACCCCCATGTGGCCACGTACGAGCAGATCGGTCGCGGTCTATTTGGCACGATTGTGGTAGAAGAGCGTGAGCCTCCGGATGTGGATGACGATGTCATGTGGTCGCTTTCCGATGTCACGCTCACGAAAGAGGCGGCCATCTCCCCCAACTTCAAGAGCCTGCATGACGCGGCCCATGCCGGCCGGCTGGGCAATGTGATTTTGGTGAATGGGGAACGGGGGCCCGCGACCTTGGGTGTGCGTGCGGGCAGTCGTGTCCGGTTGCGTCTGTTGAATTCCGCTAGCGCCCGGATTTTCCGGCTTAAGTTTCACGGCCATCAGCCGCTGGTGGTGGCCCACGACGGGCATCCCTGCACGCCGTATGCGCTCACCGAGTCGATCCTGTTCTCTCCGGGGAACCGATTGGATCTGATTCTGGATTGCACCGCTGCGCCCAATACGGTCTTGGAAGTGGAAGATGAGTTTTTTCCGGCCATGCGCAAGAAGATTGGGGTGATCCAATACACGAGCCGTTCGCCGCAGGCGTTACGCAAACCCTTTACCGGGTTGCCGCCGAATGCGGTGCTAGAGCCGGTGATGGCCGGCGCTGAATCGGTCAAAATGGTGCTCGAGGGCGGCGCGCTCTCCAATAAGGCGACGCGAGAGACCATCTGGCTGATGAACGGCAAGGGTAACGATCATGGTTCGCACATGGACATCCATGGCAAACAGCCAGAGCCGTTGTTCACGTTCGAGCAGGGTTGTACGGTGCGATGCTTGATCGATAACAAGACCGCCTGGTTCCATCCCATGCATTTTCATGGTGTGGTGCTGCGGGAGCGGTTGCCCAACGGGCAATGGGGGCCCTTGAAGGACTCCACCTTGTTGTGGCCATTTAAGACACAGGAGATCGCCTTTGTGGCCGAAAGCGCGGGGGACTGGATGATCCACTGTCACGTCTCCGAGCATCAACACTCCGGGCTCATGGGCACCTTCCGCGTCGCCAGTATGTGCAGAACCCCCGCCACGCCCAAGGCTTAGGGAGTACCCCGGGTTATTGCGTCTGAGATGGCCCGCGACTGCGCTAATATGACGCCCTGAGCACAGGCTTCGCCGTGCCTTCTTCGTGCCCCGTGCGGGCCTGCTTTCCACCGATAAAGGATGTAGAGATGATGCGTCGTCATTGGATGAAGCTTGCGGCCGCCTTATGTGTGGCCGGTACGATGGGCGTGGCCAACGCCCAACAAGTGTTAAAAGTCACCACGATTCCGGAAGAGGCGGCCACCGAGCAGGTGCGCAAATTCGGACCGCTGACCAGGTATCTGGAGAAGTCGTTGGGCATGAAGGTCGAGTTCACGCCGGTGAACGACTATCCCGCCGCAGTGGAGGCCCTGGTGAATAAGCAGGTGGATCTGGTGTGGTTCGGGGGCTTTACCCATGTGCAGGCCCAGATACGATCGGGTGGAAAGATTGTGGCGATCGCGCAGCGCGAGGAAGACACCAAATTCCGTTCGGTCTTTATCACGCAAAAGAATTCCGGCATCACGAAATTATCCGACTTAAAAGGCAAGCAGTTCAGCTTTGGATCGCAATCCAGCACGTCGGGCAGCCTGATGCCGCGTTCATTTATGTTAGAGGCAGGCATTGATCCGGAGCGGGATTTTAAGCGGGTGGCGTACTCCGGCGCACACGACGCCACGATCGCATCCGTCGTCAGTGGACGCGTGGATGCGGCGGCGCTGGACATCACCGTCTGGAATAAGTTTGTCAGTGAGAAAAAAGTGGACATCAGCAAGGTCGATGTCTTTTACACCACGCCGCCATACTTTAATTACAACTGGTCGGTTCATGCCGATATGCCCGCTGCGTTGCGCGAGAAAATCACCAAGGCCTTATTGGCCCTGGATATGAACACACCGGAGGGTAAAGAGATTCTGACCTTAAATCGGGCCACGAAGTACATCCCCACCAAGCCGGAGAACTACAAGGGCTTAGAGAAAGCCGGCCGAAGCGCCGGACTGATCAAGTAATTTCGATTTCGATCCGTTTCTTTCGGGGATTGCCTTGAACGTCACCTTAGACCATGTGGAAGGGCGCCATCCGGCCGCGGCACGGGCGGCCCCTTCGGCCATCACGGACCTGTCACTGTCGATTCAGCGTGGTGAACAGGTGGCCGTGATCGGTCCATCGGGCGCGGGAAAGACGACCTTGCTGCAACTCATCGCGGCGGCGTTAAAGCCCTCATTCGGGCATGTCATGGTGGATGGACAAGACCCTTGGGTGTTATCGACCTCGGCGCTTCAATCGCTTCGCGGCCACCTGTTTTATGCCCCCCAGACACCACCGCTGCCGCCTCGGCAGCGGGTGGTCACCGCGCTGGCGGCGGGGCGATTACCCGGTATGTCCTTGTGGCAGAGTGTGGTGCAACTGGTTTACCCTCGGCACGTTGCACCGGCCGTCGAGGCACTTGGTGCGTTCGACTTGTCGGAAAAAATTTGGGATCGGGTGGACCGGCTCTCCGGCGGTGAGCGTCAGCGTGTGGGTCTGGCCCGGGCGTTGATGTCACCGGCTACCCTATGGTTGGTGGATGAACCCCTATCGGCCTTGGATCCTAAGCGCGCCCGACAGGCCATCGCGACGCTCACCCAGCGGGCACAAGCGCGCAACATCACGCTGATCACCACCTTGCATCAGGTGGATGTGGCCACCACCATGTTTCCTCGCGTGATCGGACTGCGCGATGGGCGTTTGGCATTTGACCTGCCATCGGGGCAGGTGACGCAAAGCGTCTTGGCTGCGCTTTATGCCCAGCATGAGCACGAGTTGGCGGGTATTGCGGCGCCGGTATTCGACATTCCGGCCGAACCGGCGCCGGCAAATATCGTGCATTGTCGTTAGCCCGCTGCGATAGATCCTTCGTCGCATGAACGTGTCTGTCACATCTCCGCACCCCGCCTTGCGTGATCCGGCGTGGGTGGGCCGGGTGTTCTGGATGGGTGTGGCGGTGGTGCTGTTGGTGCCGGCCTTGGTGGTGACGGAATTTAAACCCTGGATTTTTATTCAACCCGAGAACCTCAAGGTCACGGCAAGGTTTTTGGGCGATTTTTTCCCACCGGTCGTCAGCCGCGAATTTCTGGCCCTTGTTGCGGTCGAGGCATGGCGAACCATCGCGATTGCCACCGCCGGCATGACCGTGGCGTTACTCCTGGCGATTCCGCTGACCTTGGCCTCCACCAGCGTGTTGTCGGTATCGGCATTAAAAGGCCATATGAATGCTTTGCCGTTTGCGGTTCGTCAGACCATACGATGGTTGCTGATTGTTTTACGAAGTATCCCCGAGCTGATCTGGGCGCTGGTGTTTGTGCGTGTGGTCGGACTCGGTCCTGCCGCGGGCGTTCTGGCCATTGGACTGACCTATGCCGGCATGTTGGGCAAGGTGTACGGCGAGATATTAGAGAGCGGTGAGTCGCATGCCAGCACGAGTTTGTTGCGCAACGGCAGCGGTCGATTGCAGGCGTTTTTGTTTGGTGTATTACCTCAGAATGCGACGGAACTCACCAGTTATACGGTCTATCGCTGGGAGTGTGCGATTCGGTCATCTGCAGTACTCGGGTTTGTGGGGGCGGGCGGTCTGGGCCAACAGATGGACAACTCGATGAAAATGTTTAATGGCGGTGAAGTTGCGACCATTCTTGTGGTGTTTATGATGCTGGTGGGATTGGCGGACCTGTTGAGCGGCTGGCTGCGCAGGGTAATTCAATGAACGCCACACCGCCCCCGGTGCATCACCATCCGGGACCGCCGACGCTGCCGCGAGCGGCACCACGGCCGAATCCATGGCTGCGTTGGGATTGTTCGGTCTGTTGGGTCACACTCGGTCTTGTCGTGTTGATCGTGGCCAGTTTCTGGTCGCTCGATCTTCAAATGACGCGTTTACTGTCGATGGATAGCGTGACGCGCATGTCCCGGTTCATTGGGGAGCTGCTGTCGCCCAATCTCGACGTCGCATTTCTGCTGAAGTTGTTACGGGCGAGCGTGGAGACGATCGCCATGTCCGCACTCGGCACGGTCTTGGCCGCGGTCTTTGGACTGATGTTGGCCTTGCCGGCGAGCAAGTCGCATGCGGGCGATCCGGCCCGTTGGCGTGCGGTGACCCGTCTGTTGCTCAATGGTCTGCGGTCTATTCCGGAACTGGTCTGGGCAGCGTTGCTGCTGATCTCGGCAGGTTTAGGGCCGTTTGCGGGAACCCTGGCACTGGCCTTACACACCACGGGTGTGCTCGGTCGCTTGTTTTCGGAATCCATTGAGAATGCGCCGCAAAACGCTGCACAGTCGTTACGCCTGCAAGGCGTGGGCGAAGGGCGTGTATTTCTGTATGCCGTTTTTCCTACAGTGCTGCCGCAGCTGCTCTCCTACAGCTTGTACCGTTGGGAAAATAATATTCGCGCGGCTGCGGTACTCGGCGTGGTGGGTGGCGGCGGCCTGGGCCAGATGCTGGCGTTTCACATGGGATTGTTTCAGATGCGTGAGACCAGCAGTATTCTGATCGCCATGATTCTTCTGGTGGTGTTCGTGGATAGTCTTTCGTACCTGGCGCGTCGCGCCATGTCACGCTAATTGCATTTATCCCATGGCGATGACATCGACCATGCTGCCGGCCGACAGCGGCCCCGCATCGTGGGGTAATACGACAAGTCCATCGGCATCGACCAGGGATTTCAGACTCGCCGCGCCCTGTGAGCGCGCAATGCTCGCCACCCAATCCCCGTTGGAATCGCGTTGCAGACTGCAACGCAGGTATTCCGTTCGCCCGGGCGATTTCTTGGTGTCATTGGCCAGTCGTGCGCGCAGCGGCGGGCGCGCTACCGCTTCCTCACCGGCAACGCGGGCCAGGCACGGTTTCACGATCGCATGAAAGGTGACAAATGCGGCGACAGGGTTACCGGGCAGCCCAAAAAACGGAATCCGCGATGGGCCGACCCAACCGGCGGCCAGTGGTCGTCCCGGCTTGATGGCGAGTTTCCAAAATGAAATCTCGCCCAAGGACTGCATCACTTCTCGGGTGTGATCGGCTTCGCCCACGCTCACGCCGCCGGACGTGATCAAGGCGTCTGAAATAGCGGCAGCATGGGTGATGGCTTGACGCAGGGCATCGGGGTCGTCTTCCACAATGCCGAGATCGACCGCGTCTGCGCCGATCTCCCGCAACAGTTCCAAGAGCATGGGTCGGTTCGCATCAAAGGTTTTTCCTCTTGCGAGTGGACGCATCGGATCGGTGACCTCATCACCCGTGGATAGCACCGCGACACGCAGCCGGCGGGTGACCCCCACGCTTGCAATGCCCATCGACGCGAGGAGGGCGATCTCCCGCGCGCCCATCCGAGTGCCCTTGGTGAGCGCCACCGCACCCTTCGCGAGATCCTCTCCGCGGGTGCGGACATTGCCCAGTGGTCGAACGGCATCGCGGGAAAACGTGATCTCATCGCCGGCTTCGTTGGCCGTGACCAGCTCCTGGGGGATGACGGTGTCGTGCTCCGGGGGAACCACGGCACCGGTGAATATGCGAATGCAGGACTCTTGGTCCGCCTGTCCCTCCACGCCATGACCGGCTAAGGATTTCCCTAACACCTTCAACTTTAAAGGGTTATCACCCGATAGTTTGTCCAATCGACCGCTGTAAAAGGCGTAGCCGTCCATGGCCGATAGCGGTGCCTCCGGAATGTCTTTGGGCGCGATCACCGATTGGGCCAGTACCCGACCGCCACACTCGTTGACGCCTAAAAATTCCTCGCGGTCAATGGGGCGGAGCGCGCTGGAAATGGCCTCTAGAGCCATTTCGATGGTTTGGGCAATAAATGCTTTCGACACGACGGTTGTAATTAAAAGAGAGGCTAGAGACTAGGCTGACAGAGGCGTTGGACAGGAGACTGACCAAAGCCTTTGGGTAAGTCAAACCGTTTCGCATCACTTGGTGACTCCACGGTTGGCAATTATGGATTTTTGTCTATGTCAACGGGTCGACACATCGGATTTATGCGTGGAAACGTATGTTGCACTGTGTCTAGAAGCTGAACTTCAGAGGTCTAGACTACACCCACCAAAAGTCCGTCTAGGGCAATTGGTTGATGCAAAGCGAGAGATGTTTCTGATCAACGTTCGTTTTTGGAGGGACACAAATGAACGCACCGATGTCTCGCCGACAGTTCTTTAAAGTCTGTTCGGCAGGTGCTGCGACTTCCTCGGCGGTGGGTCTGGGTCTTGCACCCGCCACGGCCACTGCGGAAGTCCGGGCTTTTAAATTAGCCCGCACCACTGAAACCCGCGGCACATGCCCGTATTGCTCGGTCAGCTGCGGCATCCTGATGTATTCCAAAACCGATGAGGGCACCAAGAAGACCAAGGTGATCCACATCGAGGGAGACCCCGATCATCCGGTCAACAAGGGATCCTTGTGCCCGAAGGGCGCTGGCCTGTTGGACATGGTCCACTCGCCCAACCGGCTGCTGCACCCCGAGGTGCGCGAAGCCGGTTCGAAGGAGTGGAAAAAGATTTCCTGGGAAGACGCCTTGAGCCGTGTCGCACGCCACATGAAGGCGGATCGCGACGCGAACTTTGTCGAGAAGAACGACAAAGGCGTTCCCGTTAATCGTTGGAACACCACATCATTGTTAGTGTCGAGCGCTTCCTCGAACGAGTCCGGCTACGCCATGGTAAAAATGGCGCGCGGTCTCGGCATGGTCGCCCTCGATACGCAAGCACGTATCTGACACGCCCCCACGGTATCCAGTCTGGGTCCGACGTTTGGGCGTGGCGCCATGACAAATGGCTGGCCAGATATTCAGCATGCAGATTTGATTTTGGTGATGGGCGGCAATGCCGCCGAGGCGCACCCCTGCGGCTTTAAGTGGGTGACCGAAGCAATGGAACACCGCAAGGCGCGCTTTGTGGTGGTGGATCCACGCTTCACGCGCTCGGCCGCCATTGCGGACTACTACGCACCGATTCGCGTGGGAACGGATATTGCGTTCCTGGGTGGTGTGATCAACTATCTGGTGTCAAAGAACAAGATCCATGAAGATTACGTTCGCAACTACACGAACGCTCCCTTCCTGATCAACGGTGACTTCAACTTCAAAGACGGCCTGTTTGCGGGCTACGATGAAGAGAAGCGCGCCTACGACAAGAAGTCATGGACCTATCAGATGGGCGATGATGGATTCGCCAAGGTCGACATGACCATGAAAGACCCTCGCTGTGTGTATCAGCTGATGAAGTCCCACTTCAGCCGTTACACCCCCGAGAAGGTCTCGCAGATCTGTGGCACGCCGAAGGATCAGTTCCTGAAGGTCTGTGAGTACATTGCCGAGACCTCGCGTCCCGACAAGGTCATGACCATCATGTATGCCCTGGGCTGGACACAACATTCCCATGGATCGCAAAACATTCGCACCATGGCCATGATCCAGATGCTGTTGGGCAATGTGGGTCGTCCCGGTGGTGGAGTGAACGCATTGCGCGGTCACGCTAACGTGCAGGGCATTACCGACATGTGTGCCTATTCGGAAGTGCTCTCGGGTTACATGCTCTCGCCGATGGAGTCCGACGATAGCCGTGAGACCTACCTGAAGGTGCGCACGCCGAAGGCCACACGTCCGAACTCGATGAACTTCCCGCAGAACTTTCCGAAGTGGAACACCAGCCTGCTAAAGGCGTACTACGGAAATAACGCGACCAAGGACAACGATTTTGGTTTCCATTACCTGCCCAAGCGCGATGGCGCCTACGATGTGTTGGCGAACTTCGAGCGCATGGTGCAAGGCAAGATGAACGGCCTGATCTGCCAGGGTTTTAATCCTCTGGCGGCCTTGCCGAACAAGGCCAAGCTCAATAAGGCCCTTGCTAACCTGAAGTACATGGTGGTGATCGATCCGCTGAAAACGGAGTCGGCCGAGTTCTGGAAGAACTTTGGTGAGCTCAACAACGCCAAGGCAGAGGACATTAAGACCGAAGTGATTCGGCTGCCGTCCACCTGCTTTGCCGAAGATCCGGGCACGTTCACCAGCTCTGGTCGTGTGGTCCACTGGCACTATGCGGCGGCCGATGCTCCGGGTGAGGCCAAGACCGATCGCGAGATCATCGGTACCTTGTTCACCAAACTGCGCGACATGTATCGCAAGGAAGGCGGAAAGGGTAAGGAGTCATTCTTGGCGTTGAATTGGAACTACTCCAACCCGAGCAATCCGCCGGCTGAGGAACTCTTGAAGGAGATCTCCGGTCGCGCCCTGGTCGACATCAAGGATCCCAAGACCGGTGCCGTGCTCTTCAAGGCCGGCGAGCAGTTGCCGGGGTTTGGCGTACTGCGTGACGACGGCACGACCGAGTGCGGTAACTGGATCTATGGCGGCGTCTGGTCTCAGGCCGGAAACAACTCCGCGCGTCGTAACAACGCCGACGATGGCGGCATGGGCATTCATCAGCAGTGGGGCTACTCCTGGCCCGCGAATCGGCGCGTGTTGTACAACCGCGCCGGTGCCGATCCTTCGGGTAAGGCCTGGGATGCCAAGCGGCCCACGATTCAGTGGGATGGCAGCAAGTGGGCGGGAGTGGACATTCCGGACATTGCGCCGGCACTGCCCCCGGCCACGGGCCCCTTCATCATGAATCCGGAAGGCGTCGGTCGTTTGTTTGCCCCCGGCATGGCGGAAGGTCCGTTCCCCGAGCATTACGAGCCGTTTGAAACCCCCGTGGGCAAGAACCTCATGCACCCGAACAACCCGAAAGTCACGAGCAATCCGTGTGCACGTGTGTACAAGGCTGATGCGCCCACGTTCGGTAAGTCGGATGAGTTCCCCTACGCGGCCACCACGTATCGCTTAACCGAGCACTTCCACTTCTGGACAAAGAACGTGGAATCCAACGCCATCGTCCAGCCGCAGCCCTTCGTGGAGATCGGTGAAGCTTTGGCCAAGGAGAAGGGCATTAAGAACGGCGATATGGTGCGGGTCTGGAGTAATCGCGGTCAGGTGAAAGCGGTGGCCTCGGTCACGAAGCGGATTCGTCCGTTGACGGTCGATGGCAAAACCGTGCACCACGTGGGCATTCCGATCCACTGGGGATTCGTGGGTGTGACCAAGAATGGATTCTTGGCCAACGAACTCACCCCCTACGTGGGAGACGCCAATTCGCAGACGCCGGAGTTCAAGGCGTTCCTCGTCAACATCGCTAAGGTATAAGGAGAGACACAATGGCTACAGCAACACCCATGAACATTGTCAATCGCTCCGCCACGACCGCACCGATGCCGGTGAAGTCCAATCCGGACATCGCGGTCGCGAAGTTGATCGATGAATCCAAGTGCATCGGCTGCAAGGCTTGCCAGGTCGCGTGTATGCAGTGGAATGACAACCGCGACGTGATCGGTTCCACCGTGGGGGTTTATGACAACCCGGCGGACCTGACCACTAAGTCGTGGACCGTGATGCGGTTTAACGAAGTCGAGCGTGCCGACGGCGGGCTGGACTGGTTGATCCGCAAAGACGGTTGCATGCATTGTGAAGATCCAGGCTGCTTGAAGGCCTGCCCGGCGCCCGGCGCGATTGTCAAATACGAAAACGGCATTGTGGATTTCGTAAAAGACAACTGCATCGGTTGCGGCTACTGTGTGGCCGGTTGCCCATTTAACATTCCACGAATCAGCAAAGATGATCACAAGGCGTACAAGTGTTCGCTCTGCTCCGATCGCGTGGCGGTGGGTGAGGGCGCAGCGTGCGCGAAGGCATGCCCGACCAAGGCGATTCGCTTTGGCAAGAAGAAAGATCTGGTCGCCTGGGCCGATAACCGCGTGAAGGACTTGAAAGAGCGCGGGTATCAGAATGCAGCGCTCTACAATCCGCAAGGGGTCGGTGGTACGCATGTGATGTACGTGCTGCGCCATGGCGATAAGCCCGAGGCCTACAACGGGTTGCCCAGTGATCCGCAGATCAGTCCCACAGTGAACCTGTGGAAGGGGATGACCAAGACCGTTCTGTCCTGGGGTATGGCCGCCGCCGTTGCTGTTGGCGTGGCCCACTACTTCATCAAAGGGCCGAAAGAGGTCGACGAGAAGGAGGCGTAAGCCATGGTTCAAGGCAATGAAGTGCAACGGTACGCCGCTAATGAGCGCATCAACCACTGGTTTACGGCCATCTGTTTTGTGCTGTTGGCCGCCAGTGGCCTCGCGTTCTTCCATCCGTCGTTCTGGTCGTTGTCGGCGGTGCTGGGGGGCGGGGAACTCTCCCGCTTCCTGCACCCGATCCTGGGCGTATTGATGTTCTTGTCGTTTTTTATCTTTGCGATTCAGAAGATGGGCGACAACATCATGAAGTCCTACGACTGGGCATGGATGGGACGTATTGGCGATGTATTGTCCAATCGGGATGACAACATGCCCGAAATTGGCAAGTACAACGCGGCCCAAAAGCTCATGTACTGGTTTACGTTCCTGTTTATGGTCTTGCTCTTGGTCAGTGGCATCGTGATGTGGCGACAGTTTTTCTCGCACATGTTCACGATCGACACCCTGCGCCTGGCCGCGTTGGTCCATGCCGTGTCAGGGGTTTTGCTGATTATCACCATCATCGTGCACATTTATGCTGCGATCTGGGTGAAGGGAACCATGAGTGCCATTACCAAGGGCACCGTCTCCCGGGCTTGGGCCAAGCATCATCATCCGCTGTGGTATCGATCACTGGAAAACAAGTGAGCCGCACCGGTCTGTGAATTAAAGAGGAAGTGGTAGGAGACCCCGGCCCCTTTTGGGGCCGGTTTTTATTTCTGCGAGGGAAAATATCTTATGCCAACGCCAATCATTACGGACGGCACGATGGACAAGCTGATTCGGGCCCCCCGTGTGGTGATCCCGACGGGCAGCGCGCTCTTTAAGGAGCGGGCAGCCCGCTTTGATGCCTTGGCCGAACATGGCGAGGGTGGGGCCTATCTGCGGTTTCTCGCCCATCTGTGCAGTGGTCAGTCCGCGGCGTTCGATGCGCGGGATCCGGAGCGGGTCTCCGAGCGCGCGGTGTCCAATAGCCGCGACCACGGCATGCCACCGCTATCGGCCCACGTGTTTCCGCGAGATGCCATGTGGCGCACTGATCTGCGCGACGTGGTGGATCACGTGCGTCAGGCCATGGATGCGGCCAATCCCGCGTTTGCCCAGGCCTTAGCACGGCTGGATGCGCTGATCGCCCAGGAGCCCACGGCGTTGGAGTCGATGGCGGATCGATTGATTGCCGGGGTTTCAGAGGCTGACGATGGTCCGTTTGTACCGTTTATCGGTGCCGCGTTACAAGTGTATTTCACGCGGATGGCTGCGACTCTCAATGCTGAGGATGTGGGCGCCTGTGACGTCGCCACGGTCTGCCCTTGTTGCGGCATGCGCCCGACGGCAAGCCTGGTGCGCATGGATCCCGAGCGCCTGAACTATCGTTATCTCGTGTGTTCCTTGTGCATGACCGAATGGAATATGGAACGGGTCAAATGCAGCTCGTGCGAAGAGGAAAAGGGTGTGGGGTATCTCACCATCGAAGAAGATGACAAAAAGCCCGCCGATATGCCCATTCGTGCCGAGACCTGTGATGAATGTAAAACGTATTTGAAGATTTTTGTGCAGGAGAAGGATCCTTCGGTCGATCCGATTGCCGACGACCTGAATTCCCTGGCCCTGGATGTGCTGGTGGATGAAAAAGGGTATGCTCGCACCGGACCCAACCTATTGTTTTACCCAGGCCAGTCTTAGCCATGAATTCCTCGATTCTGCCCGGTTCGGGCGAATCCAAGCCGCCCCGCTCTGCGCTGCATCTGCCCTCGGTGGATCGGCTGCTTGCGCATTCCGATCTCCAGGAAACGCTCGCCACATTTGGCCGCACGCTGGCCAAACGGGCGGTGCAGTCATCGTTGGAACAGGCCCGCGCGCAGATCGCCCAAGGGTCGGAGGCGCCGTCCGAGGCGCAGATTGTGCAGAGTGCCATTCGAGGGGTCCGACAGTCGGCCGCATCACGTCTGCCCAATGTCATCAATCTGACCGGCACGGTCATTCACACTAACCTGGGGCGCGCTTTACTCGGTGAGGAAGCCATTGATGCCGTTGTTCAGGCCATGCGCTCCTATAACGCCCTGGAATTCGATATCGCCTCGGGGGAGCGTGGCGATCGCGATAGTGTCATCGAAGAACTCATCTGCCGAATCACCGGTGCGCAGGCGGCGACGGTGGTCAACAATTGCGCTGCTGCTGTCTTGCTTTCCCTGGTGGCATTGGGCGCCCGCAAGGAAGTGATCATCTCGCGTGGCGAACAGATTGAAATCGGCGGTGCCTTCCGGATGCCGGACATTATGAGAGCGGCCAATTGCCGCCTAGTCGAGGTCGGCACCACGAATCGCACCCATTTGAAAGACTACCGTGAGGCGATCACGGACAAGTCAGCCCTACTGGTCAAGGCGCATCGATCCAACTATGCAGTGACCGGATTTACCGCGGAGGTCGGTGATGCCGAGTTGGCGGAGCTGGCCAACGCCCACGGCCTGTTTTACATGGTGGACCTCGGCAGCGGCGCATTGGTGGACATGAGCGCGTGGGGATTGCCGCGCGAGCCACTGCCATCGGACGCGCTGTCTAAGGGTGCCCATGTCGTGATGTTCTCCGGCGATAAATTATTGGGCGGACCGCAGGCCGGCATCATTGTCGGCACCCGAGAGGCCATCGCCAAAATAAAGAAACATCCTCTGAAGCGTGCCTTGCGGGTATCGAAAATTGTCCTGGCCGCATTGGAGGCGACCCTGCGCGTGTACGACTCGGCACATGGGCTTACCGACCGTTTGCCGGTCTTGGCCATGTTGACCAAACCCCGCGATGTGATTCGGCAGACCTGTGAGCGGGTCGGACCTGCGCTTGCGCGATTCGCCGGCGCAGAGTTTCAGATGGACGTGATCGAGTGTGCCAGTCAGATCGGAAGTGGAGCCCTTCCGGACGAACGACTGCCCTCAGCGGCCGTACGGCTTCGTCCGATGGTGATCGGAAAGCGCAACGGAAAACTACTGACGCACACATTGGCCCGTTTTCGGAGTCTTCCTACACCGGTGATCGGCCGCATCCGTGACGACGCTCTGGTGTTCGATTGTCGGTGCCTGTCGCAACGTGATGAGGCCATTGTGATGTCGTTGTTGGCATGATCGTCGGTACGGCCGGGCATATCGATCACGGCAAAACGTCGTTGATTCGACGATTAACGGGCAAGGACACCGATCGACTGCCCGAGGAAAAGCGTCGTGGCATCTCCATTGAGCTGGGTTATGCCTACCTGCCCACAGCAGAAACCGACGCGTCGGGTGAACCGGATGTGATGGGATTTGTCGATGTGCCGGGGCATGAGCGGTTTGTGCACACCATGGTGTCCGGTGCAACGGGGATTGACTACGCCCTGTTAGTGGTGGCGGCCGACGACGGTCCAATGCCACAGACCCTGGAACACCTAGAGATTCTTCGATTGCTCGGCGTTCACCAGGGCGCCGTGGTGCTCACCAAGATCGATGCGGTGGACCAGGCGGTCGGAGATGCGGCCGTTGCGGCGATCGCGGCGGCAGTCGCGGATCAGCCGGCGAGCCGCTGGCCCTTATTCCCGGTGTCGTCCGTCACCGGGGATGGCATCGATGCCCTGCGCGCCCACCTGATGGAGAAAGCCGCCGCGGTGGATCGAGGTCCCGCCGATGGTCATTTTCGACTCGCCGTCGACCGTGCGTTTACTTTATCGGGCATCGGCACGATCGTGACCGGCACGGCCCATGCGGGCGAGGTACGCGTGGGGGATGAGGTGTGCGTGGTCGTGGCCGGCACCGATCGCAGAATGAGCGCCCGCGTGCGATCTTTGCATGCCCAGGACCGTGATAGCCGTGTGGGGCGAAGCGGGCAGCGTCTTGCGCTGGCGCTGGTCGGGGTTGCGATCGAGGATGTGCCGCGCGGCGCTTGGATCAATGGTTCGGAGTTAACCGCATCGTCGCAGCGGTTTGATGTGCTGTTGACCGCTTCCGCGCAGCATGACCGCATCCTGCCGTCCGGCCTGGAGGTGCATCTGCATCACGGCGCACTGGACACCTTGGCCCGGCTTTATCCTTTAGAAGGCGATCGGATTGGTCGCGGAGAGTCCTGCCTTGCCTCGATGGTGGTGCCTAAGGCCTTGAGCATTTGCGTGGGTGATCGCATCGTGATCCGTGACAGTCAGGCCCAGGCCACGCTTGCGGGCGCCCGGGTGTTGGACACCACGCCGCCATCGCGCGGCAAGCGCACTCCGCAACGGCTTGCCGTGTTGAAGGCCCTCGACGAAGCGCCGGGTGCCAGTGCGTTGGCGGCGCTGGTGGGGCAAGGCCCTGTGGTGCAGGCGCGTTGGCAACAGGCGTGGAATCTGCGCGCGGAGCGGGCGCAGCAGTGGATCAATGAGGCGCAATTGGTGTGCGCGGCGGGCATGGTGTTCGATCCCGGTCATTGGCAGGCGTTCTCCGATCGCGTGGTGCTGGCCGTGGATGAAACCCACGTGCGGGAACCGGAGATGCCGGGATTAGAGCTGAACCGTGGGCGACGGGTGGCGGCTCCCCAGTTGGAGATCGATGCGTTTTCCGAGCTGGTGGATCGTTTAGTCTCGCGTGGGCAACTGGTGCGCAAAGGCGCGTTTTTAGCCAGACCATCGCACAAGGCAGAGCTCAGCCTGCCGGAGCGTCACCTGTGGGCTTCATTGTCCCCGCTGTTAGACGCATCTCCCTACAATCCGCCGCGTGTTAGGGATATTGCCAAGGTCGTGAACATTCCAGAGGCGGAAATTCGTGCCAATCTTCGCCGTGTGGCGCGTGTCGGAGAGGTGACACTGGTGGCGTTAGATCATTTTTTTCTGACCCATCGTGTCTCGGAGATGGCCGGTATTGCGCAGGAGTTGTTTGATCAGCATGGCGCGGTGCGTGCAGCAGATTTTAGGGACCGCATCGGTGGCGGCCGAAAGGTCGCCATACAGATATTGGAATTTTTTGATCGCGTGGGGTTTACGCGTCGTATTCGGGATGAGCATGTGGTTCGACGCCCGAATCCGTTCGAGGTCGCGGTGATGGCGTCAGAGGACCCCGAGGGGCTGGGTTGATGTGCAGGTGATGTAGCGAAGGAAGGGTGCCGCGGCCCGGTGGTCCGGTCAGACTTCAAATCTGATAGGGGTTGCCAGCAATCCCTGGTGGGTTCGACTCCCATACCCTTCCGCCAATGTTTTGATGTCCATTGTGCTGGGGAGCGTGACTGTGGAATTAGCGGAGATTCTTGCGGAACTGCCAGAGGATTACCTTTATGCGCCCGAGCATGATCTATGGGTGCGGCAAGAGGGTGAAGAAGTGGTGGTGGGCGCGAACCGGTTCGTGGTCGCCCATGGGCAGTTCATGGTGTTTTATCCCCGACCCTGTGAGATCCCCGTCATGCGGGAAAAGTCTCTGGGTGTGATGGAAACGGCCAAGACGGCGGTGGCGATCTCCTGCCCCTTGAGCTGCGTGATTGTCGAAACCAATCAGGCTGTGCAGAACGATATTCAAGTGGTGATCGATGATCCGTATGGTGAGGGGTGGTTGTATCGGTTGCGCCCGATTGCCTGGGAGGAGGAATCCTCCCTGCTGATGCCAGTGGAGGCGTACCGCAAATGGCTTACGGAACACTGCACGCAGCGCTTGCGTAAGCCGGATCCGCAGAAGTACGAAATGCCGCCGATCGATCCGCAGAACATCAGTTACTAGTCATGTTGGTCACCCGCGCGGTCATCGTGATGTGGCAGGCCGATCCGAGCGCGCCGGATAAGGCGGCGGCGCCATTGGTCTATGCGTTGTGCGCCCGGGCACTGGAGATGGAGGTGGAAATCCATCTGACCTCATCGGCCGTGCGTTGGGCCTTTGAAGGAGTGGCCGCCTGCGCCTATTCCGATCACAAGCGTGAGCAAACGATACTGGAGTACATTCGGCGGGCGGCGGGCCTCGGGGTGAAGTTCTACATGTGCGGAATGGCGCTTGCCGAGCATCATCGCGGCGAATCGATCATTCCCGAGGTCACCGGTCAAACCGGAGCCACCGCGGTGATGGCCCAGATGCAACGGGAGGATACCCGGGTGCTGATTTTTTAAGGTCGTTCACGCTGCTCAGGTCGTGGCCGCGAGCGTCGATCGACCGCGCCGACTCACGGCGCCGATGCGCGGCGCAGACTCACTCAAACCAATCGAGCACGTTGTCCAACCCGCCGAATCGGATGGCCTGCATGGCCTGTGCCGCCACGGCCGGTTTGGCGCGATGGGCAATGGACAGGCCGCTGATCCTCATCATCTCCAGATCATTGGCGCCGTCACCGACGGTGATGGCGCGGCGCGGACCGACTCCGAGGCGCCGGCAGGCGGTGATCACCGTGGCCTTTTTCACTTGGGCATCCACGATGCGGCCCAACACCCGACCCGATAACTTTCCGTCGCGAATCTCGAGGGTGTTCGAGCGTGTCTGGGCAAAGCCGATCTTTTGGGCCACAAAGTCGGTGAACTGGGTAAAGCCGCCCGATACGAGCAGGGTATGCAGTCCAGCGGATCGGGCACGGGCCACCAGCTCTTTGACGCCGGGCGTAAATTTCAATCGATAACGGATGACATCGTGCAGCACGCCGGCATCGAGTCCGGCCAGAAGTGCCACCCGCTGGCGAAGACTCTCGGCATAGTCCTTGATCTCACCGCGCATGGCGGCTTCGGTGATCGCAGCGACCTGGTCTTTCTTTCCGCAGTAATCCGCAATTTCATCGATGCACTCAATGGTGATGACCGTGGAATCCATATCCATGGCCAGTACCCGATAGTCCTGCCAGCGATAAGGCGCAGGGAGCAGTGCGATGTCCACCGGATGGGCTTCTTGTAGGTCGTGCACACGAAGCCGCAGGGTCTGGAGGTCGTCTAAGGAGGGCTGGCCAAGATCCCACACGGCGGCGTGACCCTCGCGCATCCGCCGTTCGGCCTGCCCCGTGGCACGGTCCAGTGCAAATAAGGCCGACTGCGCCAAGCGGCCACGGACGGTGGTGGGGGTGATCGAGGGCGTTAAGGCCGGTGAGGCCACCAAAAAGCTCATAGAGAAATTCCTGCCAGCATGTCGCGTATGGTACGCGCGCGTTGAACAATATCGGGAATGGCCATATCGAGGCGCAGTTTTTCGTTGCCGATCAAACGATACCGCTCATCGGTCTGAATGAGCCGGATCACCTTGGCCGGATCGACCCGGGCGTTCTGACCAAAGGTGATCACGACGGTGTCGGGCGTGGCATCGATTTTGGAGACGCCCACCGGTCTGGCATCGATGCGCAGCCGATGGGTCTCCAGCAGTGCGCGGGTGGGATCGGGAATCCGTCCGAATCGGTCCACGAGTTCCTCTTCCAAGAGCTCGATGTCGTCACGCGTTGTGGCGTTTGCCAGTCGCTTATACAAGGTGAGCCGTTCATGAATATCGCCGCAGTAGTCGTTGGGCAGCAGGGCCGGTGCATGCAGATTGATGTCGGTGATGGCCGATAAGGGCGCCTCCAGATCCGGCTCGCGACCGGCTTTGAGTGCGGCCACCGCCGCTGTCAACATATCGGAATACATCTGAAATCCGACTTCCGTCATGCTTCCGGACTGTGAGTCGCCTAACACCTCGCCCGCTCCGCGAATCTCCAGATCGTGCATGGCCAGAAAAAATCCGCTGCCAAGCTCCTCCATGGCCTGAATGGCCTCGAGCCGCTTCGCCGCATCTTTGGTGACGGCGTCATCGCCCGGGGTGAGAAGATAGGCATAGGCCTGATGGTGGCTGCGTCCCACACGGCCGCGCAACTGATGCAACTGGGCAAGTCCAAATCGATCGGCCCGATAGATCACGATGGTATTGGCCGAGGGCACATCAATGCCGGTTTCAATGATGGTGGTACAGAGCAATACATTGATGCGCTGCTGATGAAAGTCCCGCATGATCCGTTCGAGATCACGCTCATGCATCTGGCCATGGGCAATCTCTATGCGGGCCTCGGGCACAAGCTTTTGAAGGGCGTCCTTGCGGTTAGCGATGGTCTCGACCTGGTTGTGGAGCACGTAGCATTGACCACCCCGTTTCAATTCACGCAGTAGGGCTTCGCGCACCACGCTGTCGCTTTCCGAGCGCACAAAGGTCTTGATGGCCAGTCGTTTCTGGGGCGCAGTGGCTATCACTGAGAAGTCACGAATGCCCTCCATGCTCATGGCCAGTGTGCGCGGAATGGGCGTGGCCGTAAGCGTCAGCACGTCCACTTCAGAGCGCAGTGCCTTTAACGCCTCTTTCTGGCGCACGCCAAAGCGATGCTCTTCATCAATGATCACGAGCCCCAGTCGATCGAACTTCACGCCAGCGGAGAGCAGCTTGTGGGTCCCAATGGTAATGTCGAGCTGACCGCTGGCCAGCTCGTCGATCGCCTGACGGATCTCCTTAGCGGATCGAAATCGCGAGAGTTCGGCGATGCGGATCGGCCAGTCCGCGAAACGATCCTTAAAGGTCTGCAGGTGCTGTTCGGCCAAAAGGGTGGTGGGCGTGAGCACCGCGACCTGTTTTCCATCCATCACGGACAGAAACGCGGCCCGCAATGCTACTTCGGTCTTGCCAAAGCCCACATCGCCGCAGATCAGGCGGTCCATCGGCTTTCCCGCGACCATGTCTTGCACGACGGCATGAATGGCGGCCAATTGATCGGGGGTCTCCTCGAAGCCAAAACCATCGGCAAACCGTTCGTATTCCAGTGGATCAAACTTAAACGCGTGTCCTTGCCGGGCGGCACGACGTGCGTAGATGTTGAGCAACTCCGCCGCGGTGTCGCGTGCTTGTGCCGCCGCCTTGCGCTTGGCTTTCTCCCATTGGCCACTGCCGAGCGTGTGCAATGGGGCATTTTCGGGGTTGGCCCCACTGTAGCGTCCGATCACATGCAACTGAGAGACGGGAATGTAGAGCTTGGCGTTATCCGCATAGTCCAGCTGTAAAAATTCGGTGTCTCCCTCGCCGAGATCCAGGTGGATCAGTCCACGATAGCGGCCAATGCCATGGGAGATGTGCACGACCGGATCGCCAATTTTGAGTTCGGACAGGTCGCGAACAATGGAATCGACATTGGTTTCGGTCTGGGATCGTCCGCGTCGCTGACGTCGTGCGACATGGGCGAAGAGCTCGCCCTCGGTGATCACTAACAGCTGCGCCTTGGGCGCATGAAATCCCCGATGCAGCGGCGCAATGAGCAACTGCAGGGTCGCTCCAGAGCGGTCGATGGCCGGTTCAAACCCGTCGGCATGTTCAAAAGGGATGGTGTGCTCGCCCAAATACTGGGCGAGGGTTTCCCGCCGGCCACTGCTCTCGGCCGTCATCAGGATACGGGGATAGCGTTGCAGCGCCGTGCGCAGTTTCGCAAGCGGATCGGTCCCTTTGCGATCGGCGCTGATGTCCGGGGTCGGCAGAACGGGCCGCGTGTCCGATAAGGATTCATCATCCGTCGCCGCGACGGGGCGCGTGGTGGAATCCTCGTGAACATGGCCTGCGGGCGCTGGCCGTAGACTCAGTCGCGCCGCTGGCTTTGCGGCCACGAAGAATTCCTCGCCACTGAGATAGAGCTGCGCTGGCGCAAGCACGGGGCGTTCAATATCCGCTTTCAGAAATACGTAGCGGGACTGCAGATCACGATGGAAATCGTCAAATGCGGTCTCCACTGCCCCGAGGGTGACGATTCGCATGCAATCCGTGGGGAGATAGTCAAAGATGCTGGCGGTCTGCTCAAAGAGCAGGGGCAGGTAATACTCGATGCCGGCACCGAAAATGCCCTTACCTGCATCCTTATAGAGGCTGCAGCGTGATGGGTCGCCCTCGAATACCTCGCGCCAACGGGCGCGGAAGTCCTGGGCGGAGCGCTCATGACTGGGAAATTCACGGCCGGGCAGGAGCCGTATTTCCTGCACGGGATGCACGGTGCGTTGGGAGTCGGGATCGAATACGCGCAGTGACTCGACCTCATCGCCGATGAGTTCAATGCGATACGGTAGTGTGGCCCCGGTGGGATAGAGGTCAATGATTCCGCCGCGCAGTGCGTATTCCCCGGGTGTTACCACCTGAGTCACCGGGCTATAGCCCGCGGTGTGCAGCTGGGCCCGCAGAACATCCGCCGAGATGGTTTGTCCTTTTCGAAAGAAAAAAGTCTGGGCGGCAAGAAACGAGGGCGGTGCAATCCGCTGCAGGGCGGTGCTGGCGGCGATCACCAGCACATCGAGCGCCCCGGTAGTGGCTTCGTAGAGCGTTAAGAGCCGCTCCGACACCAGATCCTGGTGCGGCGAGAACACCTCGTACGGCAGGGTCTCCCAGTCCGGCAGGAGTCGTACGCGAGCCGTGGGGGCAAAAAAGGGAATTTCCTCTGAGAGGCGCTGTGCGTCCAAGGCCTGCTCACAGACCACCAGAAGTCCAGCGCCATGTACCCGAGATTGGCTCGTGGGCGCGTCTCGAATGGCCATCGCCCACTGCGCGATGAGCCAGGCGTCTGCGCTGCCGGTGGGTGCCGGTAGGGTCAGCGTCTGTCCACGATCCGGTGCAACGCGGCCAAAGGCGGCAAACAGATCAAGGTCACGATCCTGGGAAAGCGTGTGATGGGAAGGGGCTGACATGAAGGAAAGAGGTGAAAACGGTAAATTGTAGGTTCTATGGACATAAAACGCCTGTTTTGCCCAAGCCGTGCCGAGGCCGTGACCCGATTGCGCGCCTTGTGTGGGGCATCGGATGCGCTGGTGTGTGTGATTCCCGCTGCGGGTCGTGGAGAGCGCAGTGGTTTGGGGATCCCCAAGCAGTATCACGTCGTCGCAGGGCAGACCGTGTTGGCGCGCAGTGTGCGGACGATTGCGGACTACACGCCAGTGGCCGCGGTGGTGGTGGTCCTGAGCCCGGACGATGGGAACTGGTTCGCGTGCGGTATGGAGGATGCGCTGGCCGGATTGACCAATGTGGTGGCGGTCGCCATTGGGGGGGCTTCCCGACGCGACTCGGTGATGGCCGGCTGCACGCTGGTGCACGATGCAATCGGTGGGTTAACCCCGTGGGTGATGGTTCACGATGCGGCCCGCCCCGGAGTCCGTGTCCAGAGTCTGGAGCGGTTGTGGGGATCCGTTCAGGGCCTGCCATGTGATAGCCGCGATGGGGCGATCCTGGCCCTGCCGGTCTCCGATACGATCAAGCGCGCTGCCGATCCACGTGCAGGCGATGGGATGGGCGCGCCCCGTGTGAAGAACACGGTGAGCCGAGAGTCGTTGTGGGCCGCGCAGACCCCGCAGTTATTTCGTTTAGAACCCTTGGTGGCGGCGTACCAATCCCAACCGGCGGCCACCGATGAGGCGAGCGCAATGGAGGCGGCCGGTGGTGAGGTGAGGCTGGTGATGGGCAACGCCGAGAACTTCAAACTCACCACAGCGGATGATTTTTTAGTGATGGAGGCGCTCATGGCGCAGTCGCAGGAAGGCTTACCGTTTGCCGTTGGCCAAGGGTTTGATGTGCATGCTTTGGTCACGGGTCGGCCGCTGATCATCGGTGGGGTGACCATTCCGTATGAGAAGGGTCTGGCTGGGCATTCGGATGCCGATGTGCTGCTGCATGCCATCACGGACGCCATTCTGGGCGCGGCCTGTCTGGGAGATATTGGACGGCTGTTTCCGGATACCGACCCGGCGTTCGAAGGTGCCGATAGCCGCGTGTTGTTGCGCGAAGCGGTATCGCGCGTGCAGGCGAGAGGGTGGAGGGTGGCCCATGTGGATGCCACTGTGATCGCCCAGGCACCCAAAATTTCGCCTTACGCCAAGGCCATGCAGGAATCCATTGCCCAGTGCTGTGGTGTGGCGATCGATCGCGTCAACATCAAAGGCAAAACGACGGAAAAATTAGGGTTCACCGGGCGCGGCGAGGGCATTGCGGCGCAGGCGATGGCCACCTTAGCCCGCGCACGGAGCTAGATGGTGTCGCTGCCACGCAGTGTGTTGGCCCTGGAATCGGGTGGTACGACCTCTTCGGTGGCATTGTGTTGCGCTCATGGTGAACTGATGTATCGCACGGCCGACTCCGGACAGTCACACTCCAGTCAGTTGCTGCCCATGGCCCAGACCCTACTGACGCAGGCGGGCATGGTGTTGTCGGATGTGGACGGCATCGCCGTGGGAATCGGTCCGGGATCGTTCACCGGCTTACGGATCGCGGTCGGGCTTGTCCAAGGGCTCGCCTTGGGCGTGGACAAACCGGTGGCGGGCATCAATGAATTTGATCTCTGGGCCTACATCTGGTGGATCGCCAATCGGAACAGGTCCCCAGGGGTACCCCGGCATGGCGCGGACCTGTCAATTTCGTTTGATGCGCGATTGGGCGAACGATTTTATGCGCAGCTGCGATGGATTCCTGAGTCCACGCGTGTTCAGATCCAGCATCTGCATGCGCCCATGGTGGTGAGTGCGCAGGATATGACGGATGCCGGCCATGTGACACTCATCGACCCCACGTGCGCCGATCTGAGTGCCGAGGAGTTGCCACTGGCCGCGTGGATGGCCCGCTATGCCATTGATCCGCAGTGCGCACATCACCATACCTGGCAGCACCCACGCGCCCTGCGACCCTTGTATGTCCGCGATAAGGTCGCGCAGACCACGGCCGAGCGTGCGGGATCACCGGATCTGGTCTGGGCGCCCATGTCGGAGCGCGATGTTGCCTCGGTCATGGTGATTGAACAGCAGGCCTATGCCTTCCCATGGACGTCGGGAAATTTTCTGGATTCTCTGCGCGCTGGCTATTCGCTTCGGGTCCTGAAGGAAAATGGCGTGATGATCGGGTATGTGGTGTGGATGGCCGTGGTGGATGAGGCCCATTTGTTGAATCTGACTTTGTCGCCGGCACGACAAGGGCGCGGGTTAGGCTCGTGGATGATGCAGCAGTTCATGGCCCAGGTGCGGGAGGCCGGATTCACGAAGATTCTGCTCGAAGTGCGTCCGAGTAATCATGCGGCGATCGGTCTGTACCGCAAATTTGGATTTGAAGAAATTGGTCGACGGCACGGGTATTACCCCAATTCGGGTACACCGGGAGAGGCCCGTGAAGATGCCATTGTGATGCGCTATGCCCGCACCCCGCCACAAGAGGTCACGCGGTGAGCGAGTTATCGCGCGAGGCCCTGCAGGTCTTGGAGTTGATGCCCCAGTGGCGACGCCGTGAGGCCTATGCGCCGGCGCGACGAGCCGATGAGGCGCAGCGCAGTGGTGTTTTACTAGTGGCCGTGGTCTCGGGTGCCGCCAGTCAGCGGCTGTGGACGGGGATCACGGCGTGGCTGGAACAGTCGGGATGCCCGTTGGGTCTGGTGCGCCAGGCCCTGGTGCTGGAATCGGAGACGGTGGATCGTTTGGTCCACGCCTTGGCCGAGCGTCGGCCCGTGGCGGTGTGGAGTTTTTCATCGACGCTATTGGCCGGGCTTCGCGCGACCGCGCCCGATGCGCTCGAGGGCGTGCATGTAATGGAGTTGCCCGATCTTGCCGCGATGTTGCGGCAGTCCGAGGCAAAGGCCAAGACGTGGTCGACCGTTGTGGCCTTAAAGCAGTCTCAGTGGGAGTGTTTTTCCACGCCGATCAATGAGTCCAGATCGTAGTGTTGTCTGTTGTAGCGGTAACGTTTGATCACCAAGGCCATGGTGCCGGCCACGAATAATCCGAAGATCACAATGATCGCATTCACGTTCAGGTCCAGTTTGATCAAAAGGGCATAGAGCCCCAGCATGACCAGGATATTCAGGTTTTCGTTGAAGTTTTGAACCGCAATCGAGTGCCCTGCCGATAACAACACATGGCCGCGATGCTGTAGCAGTGCGTTCATGGGCACCACAAAATAGCCCGCCAGCCCGCCGATCAGCACCAACAGCGGAATGGAGGCGCCCATGCTGGTGACGAGCGTCATGGCCGGCACCACCAGTCCCATTGCCACGCCCAGCTTCAATACCGACGGTGTTTGCTTTAAGGGGACGAAGCGTGCGGCCAACACGGCGCCAGCGGCAATCCCCAGTGCCACGATGCCTTGCAGAATCGCCGCCTTATCCAGGGGCATCTGGAGTTGCTCTTTTGCCCACTGCAACACGATGAACTGCAGTGTCGCCCCGGCCCCCCAGAACAGTGTGGTCACGGCCAGAGAGATCTGCCCCAGTTTGTCGCGCCATAAGGTGGTGTTGCAATGCCAAAAGTCTGCCAGCAGCTTGAGCGGGTTCGTGTGCTGTTTTTCGTAACGTGCACCCGTATCCGGAATGCGCAGGTTAAAGAGCGCCGCGATGATATAGAACACCGCAATCACCAGAATCGCACTTTCGGCCGGGGAGTCGATGTGAAAGTCGAACCCGGGAAAGTCCAGGCCCAACAAAAAACCGCTGACGGTGGGGCTGATCAAGGCGCCGCCCACCATGGTGCCCAGAATGATGGATCCCACGGTGGTGCCCTCAATCCATCCATTGGCCGCCACGAGTTTCTCCGGCGGCAGCAGTTCGGTCAGGATGCCGTATTTGGCGGGGGAATAAGCGGCCGCGCCAAAGCCGACCACGGCGTAGGCGAGCAGTGGATGCACGGTAAAAAACAGCAGTGCGCAGCCCAACACCTTGATGGTGTTGGTGATGAACATGACGCGCCCTTTGGGCATGGCATCGGCAAAGGCCCCCACAAACGGGGCCAGCACCACGTACGAGACGGTAAAGAAGAGTTTGAGCAGCGGTTTCATCCACTCGGGTGCGGCGAGTTCGATGAGCAGGGCGATCGCGGCGATCAGCAGTGCGTTATCGGCAAGCGAAGAAAAGAACTGCGCCGCCATGATGGTGTAGAAACCGCGTTTCATAGTCCCTTTTGTGCAAGTGCGTGGAGATTAGAGCATGAACGCATAAAATGACCGTCCTATGAGCCGCCCCATTCAACTGACCATTCGAATTGATGCGATGCGGCATAACCTGTCGGTGATTCGCGAGCGGGCCAGCAGCAGTCGCGTGTGGGCGGTGGTGAAGGCCAATGCCTATGGGCACGGGATTGAGAGCGCGGTGCAGGGCTTTGCCCAGGCCGATGGCTTGGCGTTACTCGATCTCTCCGAGGCCTTGCGGGCCCGCGCCGCGGGCTGGACAAAGCCAATTCTGATGATGGAGGGCGCGTTTTCCGCGGATGACCTGGCGATCATGGCCGAGCATGACCTGTGGACCGTGATTTCCACGCCCGAACAGGTGGAGATGTTGGCCCGTGCGTCGCGAGTACCGAAAAAAGGATGGGTAAAGCTCAACACTGGAATGAATCGTCTCGGATTGGTGCCCGCCCTCGACGATCCTCCATGGCAGACGCAACTGCAGGCCTGTGCGCCCCGATGCTCGGAGCCGTTCGCCTTTATGACGCATTTTGCCAATGCCGATACGCCGGACGGATGGCAGGCGCAGTTCACGATGTTCGACAAATGGCAGCCGCGGATTTGCCGGGCACTCGGTCAGACGCGTGCGGAGGTGTCCATGGCGAACTCCGCGGCGACATTGACACTTCCGCAGACCCATCGGGATTGGGTCCGACCGGGAATTGCGCTCTATGGGGCAACACCGTTCTCCGATGATGACGCTCAGCATCGCGCGCAGTCGTTCGGACTGCGCGCCGCGCAGGTGATGGAAAGCCGGGTGATTGCGATACAGTCTATTGCTCGCGGCGACGCGGTGGGCTATGGCTCACGGTTTACCGCGCAACGCGATTCACGCATTGGCGTGGTGGCCATCGGATATGCCGACGGTTATCCGCGTGCAGCGGCCAATGGCACACCGGTGTGGGTAGAAGGTCGCGTGGTACCGCTTGCCGGTCGCGTGTCCATGGACATGATCACGGTGGATCTCACCGATCATCCGACTGCAGGCGTGGGTGCGCGCGTGGAATGTTGGGGCGACCATGTGGCCATCGACGATGTCGCCCAGTGTGCACAGACCGTGGGCTACGAACTGATGACCAAGGTCACGGCCAGAGTGCCCAAGAAGGTGGTCCATGGCGAAGGATAAATCTCAGTTTGTCTGTCGCGAGTGCGGCACGGCGTTTCCGAAGTGGCAGGGGCAGTGCGATGGCTGCGGCTCGTGGAATACCTTGGAGGAGATTCGTGCCACGGCCGTATCGCGTAAGGGCCACGGGCCGGTCGCCCTCACGCCGAGTGCGCGGGCGGTGAAACTTTCCGAGGTCCAGACACGGGAGATTCCACGAATACCGACGGGCAGCGAGGAGTTCGATCGCGTGCTCGGCGGGGGATTTGTGCCCGGCGGTGTGGTGCTGATCGGCGGCGATCCCGGCATCGGCAAATCCACCCTGTTGCTGCAGGCCTTGGTGCATTTGAGTGCAGCGGCGTCCACGCTCTATGTGAGCGGCGAGGAGTCGGTTGATCAGGTGGCGCTGCGAGCAAAGCGCTTGGGACTTGAGCAGAGTGCGCTCACGGTATTGGCGGAGATCCAGTTAGAGGAGATCCTGGCGCAGTTGATGGCCCAAAAGCCGCAGCTCGTGGTGGTGGACTCGATTCAGACCTTGTTCAGCGATGCGCTCACGGCTGCGCCCGGTTCGGTCTCGCAAGTGCGCGAATGTTCATCGCGATTAACGCGATGGGCAAAGGAGCAGGGGTGTACCGTCATCCTGGTGGGCCACGTGACCAAAGAGGGAACCCTGGCCGGCCCGCGCGTCTTGGAGCATATTGTCGATACGGTGTTGTATTTCGAGGGCGATTCACAGGCCTCGTATCGCGTGATTCGTGCGATTAAAAACCGTTTTGGTACCGTCAACGAGATCGGCGTGTTTGCGATGACGGATCGGGGACTGAAGGCGGTGAGTAACCCGTCCGCCTTGTTTCTCTCGCCCGGGCATCTGGGCATGGAGGGGGAGGCCACGGTGCCCGGGTCCTGTGTGTTGGTCACGCAGGAGGGGTCGCGGCCGCTGTTGGTCGAGATTCAGGCCCTGGTCGATACGGCCCACGTGCCCAATCCGCGCCGACTCAGTGTCGGGTTAGAGCCGCAGCGTCTGGCCATGTTGTTGGCGGTGTTGCATCGGCATGCGGGCATTGCCTGCTTTGATCAGGATGTGTTTATCAACGCCGTGGGTGGCGTGCGAATCAGTGAGCCTGCGGCGGATCTCGCCGTGATCATGGCGATCGTGTCATCGATGCGTAACCGGGCCTTGCCCAAGGGCACGGTGGTGTTTGGCGAGGTGGGTTTGGCCGGTGAGATACGGCCGGCACCACGCGGTCAAGAGCGTTTGAAAGAGGCCGCAAAACTGGGTTTTTCTAGGGCCATTGTCCCGACGGCCAACGCCCCAAAGAAATCCATACAGGGGTTAGAGGTGGTGGCCGTATCCCGACTTGATCAGGCGTTGGATCACATGCGCTCTTGAAGGATCGTCTCGGCAGTTCGTTGACCGCTGCGCACGGCGCTCTCGATGGTGGCGGGATAACCGGGTTCCAAATCATCGGCACAGCGAAAGATCTGTCGAACACCGGTCCGACCCTGTGCATCGGCCATGCTGGCATCGGGCGCATCGGGCGTGCAGGCCCAGGTGGCGGATTTCTCGGTGATCCACTTCTGCGGCATATCGGCGATGTCCATGCCAAGCTGTGCGATCAGTTGCTCTCGAAGTTGATCCGCGTCGCGCGTGTGATCCACGGCCCGGGCATCGCGCGCGCTGATGACCACCCCCATCACCGCGCCACGCATCACAATGACCTGCCCCGGGTGCGGCATGTCACGGATCGGATTGAGTACAAACCATGCCGGCCATTGAGCGCATCTCAACTGGTGATGCGATGGCAGCTCAATCCAGACGGTGGTGATCGTGCGGGCCGCGAAGCGCTCGAGTCGCGCGATGGCGGAAGTGATGGGAAGCAATGAATCGGTCCACAGTCGCCGCGTGTCGTGAAAGGGCAGTGCGATCACGACGGCATCCGCATCGCACTGGGTGTGCATACCGGCGTGTTGTACCGTCAGGCGCACGGCGTCCGAGGGCTCCACACCGGGATGGATCATCGAGACGCGATGACCGGTATGAATGGCCACGTCATGGCGTACGCACCATGCGGTAATGGGATCCACACCGTCCATGCTCAAATTGTGATGGGGCTGATGAATCCGGGTGGCATAAGTGTCGCCACCGATACTGTCGCGCAACACACGGGCTAAAACCGCCGTGTTGGCCTCATGGATCGCGGTGTTCAAGGCGCCCTCGGTCAGTGGTTGCCAGAAATGGGCGATCAGTCCGTGGGGGACCCATTGACTGGCCAGCCACTGCGTCACCGGAATGGCCGGGGCGCTCCAGCGATGCCGGGCCAAGTGCACAAGGGTGCGGGCCATCGACCAACGCCACGACAGCGGCCATCCCCGAGGTCCCTTGCCGGGAATGAGTGCGGCCAGGACCCGGGCCGGCCAGGCCGCATCCGGAACGCTCCACCGTTGGGCGATGCGCTGCCGATCCATGCCACTCCAGATCAAGGGGTCGTGGGCCCACGGACGGGCGCCGACAGCGCGTAGCAACGCAAACATCTCCCGGTAGGCGCCGATGGTCAGGTGTTGTCCATTGTCGATCGCATGGTCATGCCAATGCAGGCCCCGGGCACGGCCGCCGCACTGAGGAGCCGATTCAAAGACAGTGATCCGATGAGCCGGGTGGCCTTGCGACCCGTGGTGGCGTGCATCGAGATGCTGTCGTAATCGAACCGCGCAGGAAAGGCCGGCCCAGCCGCCGCCCACAATCGCAATATGCATCAGCTGGGCATCATGCCAAGAGAGGTGCGCCAGGCCAGCCAGAGCTTGCGACCCGGTGCGACCGAGATCCGCTGGTGCAACACTCGAAAAGACTCCGATTCGACGAGCCGCAGCAATTCCCGATAGATCGCGGCCATGATCAACCCAGGACGTTGGGCAGTGCGCGCCTCGCGCGGCAACAAGGCCATCGCCTGATCGTAGAGGGCGTGGGCACGTGTGGACATCTCGTAGAGCATGGACTGCAAGGCATCGGAGTGTTCCAGACGAAGAATGCTGGCCGGATCGACCCGGAACTCGGCCATGGCCTGGGCCGGCAGGTAGATGCGTCCCTTGCGGGCATCGTCACCGACATCGCGAATGATGTTGGTGTATTGCAAGGCACGGCCCAGTGCGTTGGCGTATTTCAGCGTCTGATCGCAGACGGTGGCCATGGACGAATCGCTCTTGGCAAAGATGCGTGCGGATAAGAGTCCGACTGCGCCGGCCACCCGGTCGCAGTACTGGTCCAGGTCCTGCCAGGTGGCGTAGCGGTTTTGCAGAAGATCCATTTCGCAGCCTGCGACCACGGCATCAAACGGTTCGCGTGGCAACGCGAACTTCTCCAATCGCGATGCCAGTGCCTGACTCACCGGGTGGGTCGGTTCTCCGGCAAATAGCCGGTCGAGCTCCGTTTTCCACCAACTGAGTTTGATGGCCGCCAATTGCGGCTCAGAACATTCATCCACCACGTCATCGACCTCACGACAAAACGCGTAAAGCGCAGTGATGGCCGAACGCGCGCCTTCCGGGAGCATTTTGAACGCGCCCACCAGATTCGAGCGGCTCTGCAACACCTTTTGTTCGCAATACTGATCGGGCGTCATGACACGTTATGGACGGGCGGTGTGGAAAAGGCACGGCGAAGTGAGCGCAACAGTAACATCGGCAGTTGATGTCGTGAAATGGTCGGGGATTGATGCCAGACGCCCGCCGGGTCTTGGCGGACCTTATCGGCGATCGCGAGTCCTCCTTCCAAGCAGAGGGCCACTTCGATGGCCAATCGTCGGGCATCGGGCACGTGCGTGCGGCGCATCTGGGCGGGCAGGCAGGCGCCTCGGTGCAGGTGTTCCCAGGCCCATCGGGCCATCCGCACGGGCAGTTGTGCCGGCCGTAGGCGGGCTAATGCATCGCGCGTGGTGATGCCGGCCGCGTGGCACCAGTCATCGGGCACGTAGTGACGATCGCGCGCCACATCTTCGCCCATGTCCTGCGCAAAGTTGGCGAGCTGCAGTCCCGTGCAGATGTCATCGGAGGCCTTTAACAGGGTGGCATAGGCGGCATGACGGTGAAGCCCGGACAGTTGCAGAAATAATTCCCCAATGGGGTTCGCTGACCGATGGCAGTACTCCAGCACCGCCGTCTCGGTCGCCATCGGTGCGTTGTAGGCATCCTGTTCGAAGGCGCTCAGCAGTCGGTCGGCAGCGGCGGTCGATAGTCCATGGCCATCGAGTGCTCGGCGTAATGCGGCGCCGATCTCAAACAGATGCTCCGAATGGCCCTGCGGTGCCTGTGCCAACAGCCCAGCCCGCAGTGCCTGGAGTCCCGCGAGACGCGCATCCCGGGTCAATGCCCCTTCGTCGGCCAGATCGTCACCCGTGCGGGCAAATCGGTACAGGGCCAGCACGGCAGGACGCATCCTGGCCGGAAGCAGCCATGAGCCGACGGGGAAGTTTTCGTAGTGTTCCCCCCCGTGATATGCCGTGCCGTGGTGCGCCCTGTCCATGGCGGGATTCTAAGTACAATGCGGACCTAGCGTCGGACAAAACGAGCGTTGGATTGGCTGCGCGCGTCGTGCGAAGGTGGCGAAATTGGTAGACGCACCAGGTTTAGGTCCTGACGCCGCAAGGTGTGGGGGTTCGAGTCCCCCCCTTCGCACCAATCGAATTTTCCATTGATTGTGATCAACCATTTATGACTACTTCCACTTCCGTTTCCAACTCCCTTGAACGCCGCATTCAGCTGTCCGTCTCCGTGGCCGACGTTGAGCAAGAGGCTCAAAAGCGTCTGGCGCGTCTGAGCAAGACGGTGAAGATGCCCGGTTTTCGTCCGGGCAAGGTGCCCATGAAAGTGGTCGCACAGACCTATGGTGCCCAGGCGCACTCCGATGCCATTGGCGATGTGGTGAGTCGTGCCTACAGTACGGCCGTGACCGAGCAAAAGCTGCGCGTCGCGGGACCCCCGTCGATTGCGCCGGTGAGCCCAGAGGGTGACGCCGGCGGCGCCTTGCGGTTTGAGGCCGTGGTCGAGGTCTACCCCGAGATCGCATGTCCGGATCTTGCCGGAGTGGAAATTAAAAAGACGACCTGTGAGATCACTGACGCCGACCTGGAGCGCACCCTGGAGACCCTGCGTAAGCAGCGCACCACCTTTTCGGATGTGAGCCGGGCCTCCCAAAAGGGCGATCGCGTGAACCTGGATTTCAAAGGGGAGATCGACGGCGTGGCGTTTACCGGCGGATCGTCGGAAAACTACATGTTCGTGCTGGGCGATGGGTCGATGCTCAAAGAGTTTGACGAGGCGGCCGTGGGCATGAGTGTCGGGGAAAGCAAGACCTTCCCGCTGAAGTTTCCCGAGGACTATCACGGCAAGGACGTCGCGGGTAAGCTTGCACTATTCACGATCAAGATCCGGGCCGTTGCGGAGCCGAAATTGCCTGAGCTTGACGAGGCATTTGCAAAGTCCATGGGCATTGCTTCGGGCGATGTGCAGCAGCTGCGTGAGGACGTGCGCAAGAATCTGGCCCGTGAAGTGGCCAATCGTTGCAAGTCGAAGACCAAGACATCGGTCATGGATGCGTTGAACCAGTTTGCTCACTTTGAAATCCCCAAGGCCTTGGTCGACAGCGAGTCGCAGCGCTTAGCGGATTCGACCCGTCAGGACATGACCGCCCGCGGCATGAACATGAAGGATGTACCCATTCCGGCGGACTTGTTCGCCGAGCAGGCCACCAAGCGGGTCAAATTGGGCCTGCTGGTCGGAGAGATCGTGAAGGCCAAGAATCTCCAGGCCACCGAGGCCCAGGTCCGCGCGTTCGTCGAGGAGATGGCATCGGCCTACGAAAAACCTGAGGCATTTGTGGGATGGTTCATGGGCCAACCCAAGCAGCGGGCAGAAGCCGAAGCCGCGGCGATCGAAGACAACGTGGTGAACTGGGCCTTATCGAGTGGCAAAGTGGTCGAGAATGCCGTGACGGTAGAAGGTTTGATGGCCGACAGTGGTCAGGCCTAATCGGGATAAAGGAGTCAGCATGTCGCAGTGGGGCGTAGGTGGGGAGTTAGCGGGCGCAATGTCGGCCCAGGAACCCATGGGATTGGGCCTGGTGCCCATGGTGATTGAGCAGTCGGGTCGTGGTGAGCGCGCCTACGACATCTATTCACGCTTGTTGCGTGAGCGTGTGGTTTTTCTGGTGGGCCCCGTCAACGATCAGAGCGCCAACCTGGTGATTGCCCAGTTATTGTTCCTGGAATCGGAGAATCCGGACAAGGACATCTCGCTTTACATCAATTCACCTGGTGGATCCGTGTCCGCGGGACTGGCGATCTTTGACACCATGCAGTTCATCAAGCCGGATGTCAGTACCTTGTGTGTGGGCATGGCGGCCAGCATGGGGGCGTTTCTGCTTGCTGCAGGTGCAAAAGGCAAGCGGTTCACACTGCCTAACAGCCGCGTGATGATTCATCAACCTCTGGGTGGGGTGCAGGGCCAGGCCTCGGACATTGAGATCCATGCGAAGGAGATTCTGGCGCTGCGTGACAAGCTCAACGCGATCTTGGCCCAGCAGACCGGTCAGTCCTTGGAGACCATCGCCCGTGACACCGATCGCGACAACTTTATGTCGGCGCAGGATGCGTTACAGTATGGCATCGTGGACAAGGTACTGACGCATCGCGAGAGCACGGATGGCTGAGAAAAAAGGGTCGAGCGAGAAACTTCTTTATTGCTCCTTTTGTGGCAAGAGCCAGCATGAGGTAAAAAAGCTGATCGCTGGCCCGTCGGTGTTCATCTGTGACGAATGCATTGACCTTTGTAATGACATCATTCGCGACGAGCAGGCCGCGGAGCCCGAGGCGGCCAAGGACGGCCTGCCCACTCCCCAGGAGATTTCTGCACGCCTAGACCAATACGTGATTGGTCAGTCCACCGCCAAAAGGATTCTGTCGGTGGCCGTCTACAACCACTACAAGCGCCTGCGCCATCGGGGCGAGCTCAAGGCGGACGCCAAGGCCGAGCTGGAGCTGGCCAAGAGCAATATTCTCTTGATCGGCCCCACCGGGTCCGGCAAAACCCTGCTGGCCCAGACCCTGGCAAGACTGCTCAACGTTCCCTTTGTGATTGCGGATGCCACCACGCTGACCGAGGCCGGTTATGTGGGCGAAGATGTGGAAAACATCATTCAGAAACTGCTGCAAAACTGCAATTACGAGGTCGAGAGGGCGCAAAGCGGAATTGTCTACATCGACGAGATCGACAAGATCACCCGCAAATCCGATAACCCATCCATCACCCGTGATGTATCCGGAGAGGGCGTGCAGCAGGCGCTGCTTAAGCTGATCGAGGGCACGGTGGCGTCCGTGCCGCCACAAGGTGGCCGTAAGCACCCCAACCAGGATTTCGTGCAGATCGACACCACAAACATTCTGTTCGTGTGTGGTGGGGCATTCGATGGTCTGGATAAGGTCATTCGAAACCGTACCGAGAAGACCTCCATTGGTTTTGGAGCGGAAGTCCGTTCCCCCAGCGATCGGGATGTTGGGGAGCTGTTCCGTGAGGTGGAACCGGAAGATCTGATCAAGTTCGGATTGATCCCGGAACTCGTGGGCCGCCTGCCGGTGGTGGCCACGCTTGACGAATTACGCGAAGACGCGTTGATCGAGATTCTGATCGAACCGAAAAACGCTCTGGTCAAGCAGTATCAGGCGCTGTTTGCGATGGAGGGCGTCGAGCTCGAGATCCGACCGGCCGCTTTATCCGCTATCGCAAAAAAGGCCATCAAGCGCAAGACGGGCGCCCGCGGGCTGCGATCCATTCTCGAGCAGGTGTTGCTCGACACCATGTTCGATCTTCCGGGTCAGTCCAACGTCACCAAGGTGGTGATTGACGAGTCGGCCATCACCGGTGACGGCAAGCCGCTGCTGATCTATGGAGAGCCTCAGAAATTAGCCAGCGGCGCCTAGGGCCCGACGCGCAGCACATCGCGTGCCGAAGGACTCCACGTGGCATGTGGAAAAACATCATGGGCTTGCGTTTTTTCTGGTTTTATAGGGTTTTCACCCCGCGCGTGGCCGACGCCCCTTGTTTTTTATCGTCGCTAGCCCCATCTTGATGGTTCAACCCCTTCTACGGAGTGCCTGATGTCCAAAATTGACCTATTGCCCGAAGAGCCAGTGTCGTTGCCGATGCTGCCCCTGCGCGACGTGGTGGTCTTTCCTCACATGGTCATCCCGCTCTTTGTGGGGCGTCCCAAGTCCATCAAAGCCATGGAAGTGGCCATGGAGGCGGGCAAACATATTTTCCTGGCCGCCCAAAAAAGCGCTGCCCAGGATGATCCGGCCGCGACCGATATCTACGAAATTGGGTGCGTGGCCAGTATTTTGCAGATGCTCAAACTTCCCGATGGCACGGTCAAGGTGCTGGTCGAGGGATCGCAGCGGGCGCGGGTTCTGGAAGTTGAAGATGAAGGCACCTACCTGACGTCCCGGTGCGAGCCGATGTCACCCGAGGCACCCGAGGGGCCCGAGGTCGAGGCCTTGCGCAGGACCATCCTGAACCAGTTCGATCAGTTCGTGAAACTTAACAAAAAAATCCCCGCGGAGATTCTGAACAGTCTCATGAGCATCGAGGATGCGGGCCGCTTGGCCGATGCCATCGCCGCCCACCTGCCCATGAAGCTTGAGCAGAAACAGATGGTGCTCGAGGTGGTGCCGGTGATCGAGCGCTTGGAGAAACTGCTGGCCTTGATTGAAACGGAGCTTGACATCCTGCAGGTGGAAAAACGGATCCGTGGCCGCGTGAAGCGACAGATGGAGAAAAGCCAGCGGGAATACTATTTGAACGAGCAGGTGAAGGCGATTCAAAAGGAGCTGGGCGAGGGCGAGGATAGCGAACTCGATGAGCTCGACAAGAAGATCAAGTCGGCCCGCATGCCCAAAGAGGCTCTGGATAAGGCCAATGCCGAGTTAAAGAAGCTGCGCATGATGTCGCCCATGTCGGCCGAGGCCACCGTGGTCCGCAATTACATCGATGCCCTTGTGAATCTTCCATGGAAAAAGAAGAGCAAGATCAATAACAACCTCACCGATGCCGAGAAGGTGCTCGAGGAAGAGCACTACGGTCTGGAGAAGGTCAAAGAGCGGATTCTGGAGTACCTGGCCGTGCAGCAGCGTGTGGATAAGGTAAAGGCTCCGATTTTGTGCCTGGTGGGGCCACCCGGTGTCGGTAAGACGTCGCTTGGGCAGTCCATTGCGCGGGCCACGAATCGTAAGTTCGTGCGCATGGCGCTTGGTGGGGTTCGGGACGAGGCGGAAATCCGTGGCCATCGTAAAACCTATATCGGCTCCATGCCCGGCAAGGTGCTCTCGAACCTGACCAAGACGGGAGTCCGTAACCCGTTGTTCCTGTTCGACGAAGTGGACAAGATGGGCATGGATTTCCGGGGCGATCCGGCCAGCGCATTGTTAGAGGTGCTCGATCCGGAGCAAAACCACGCCTTTGTAGACCATTACGTCGAGGTGGAATACGACCTCTCGGATGTGATGTTTGTGGCCACGGCGAACTCCTTGAATATTCCTGCGGCCCTGCTGGATCGTATGGAGGTCATCAAACTCTCCGGTTACACGGAAGAGGAAAAGATCAATATCGCGACGCGCTACCTGTTGCCCAAACAGATCAAACACACCGGGCTGAAAGCCGGTGAGATCGAGGTGGCGGAATCGGCGATTCGCGAGATTATTCGCACCTATACCCGGGAGTCGGGCGTGCGTGGCTTGGAGCGGGAGATCTCCAAGATCTGCCGCAAGGTTACCCGTATGGTCCTGACCAAAAAGGCCACGGCACCGGTCAAGGTCAGCGGCGACAATATCGAGGAGTTCCTCGGGGTGCGTAAGTTCACCTATGGCGTTGCCGAAAAAGAGGATCAGGTTGGCGAGGTGACGGGATTGGCCTGGACCGAGGTCGGCGGCGAGCTGCTGACCATCGAGGCGGCCGTGATGCCCGGTAAGGGGCAGATCATCCGTACGGGATCGTTGGGTGATGTCATGAAGGAGTCCGTAGAGGCGGCGCGATCGGTGGTCCGGTCGCGGGCGCGTCGTTTGGGGATTCGGGACGATCTTTTTGAGAAAAAAGACATGCACATTCACGCTCCCGAAGGGGCCACGCCAAAGGATGGCCCAAGTGCGGGCATCGCCATGACCACGGCCATGGTCTCGGCCATGACCGGCATTCCCGTGCGCGCCGATGTCGCCATGACCGGGGAAATCACCTTGCGGGGCGAGGTGCTGCAGATTGGTGGCCTAAAAGAGAAGCTCTTGGCCGCGCACCGCGGTGGCATCAAGAAGGTGTTAATTCCCGAGCAAAACGTGCGCGACTTGGCCGAGATTCCGCAGAATGTAAAGAGTGCGTTGGAGATCGTTCCGGTGAAGTGGATTGACCAGGTCTTGGATCTTGCCTTATCACGCACGCCAACCCCGCTTCCCGAAGAGGATGACGCAGTGGTGAGTCCCGCGGCGGACGCGACATCGGCAGAGGCCCGGGTCATCCCGCCGCCCACAGAACCATTGCCACACTGACGTTTTGCTCGTGACAGAACGCACCGCCCGTTAAACGCACGGTGCGTTCGGGGAAACACACATCCGCGTTCCTTGACATCGTTATTGTTTTCAGCGTTAATGGCGATCGCGTGCTTCAACCATTAGACACAAGCGCTGGCATTGAATCCGGTGTCACAGCAGGTTGATGCATCGTCACTCTAAATACATCATACCTGCGTTGGAAGAGAGGAACTTTCGTGAATAAAAATGAAATGATCGAGCACATCGCTAAACAGGCCGATGTGTCGAAGGCGGCGGCTGGCCGTGCGTTAGATGCGGTGATCGGTGGCGTGCGCACGACCCTGCGCAAGGGCGGATCCGTGACCCTGGTGGGATTCGGCACGTTTGCGGTGGGCAAGCGGGCCGCACGCATGGGGCGTAATCCCCAGACCGGCGCGTCCATCAAAATCAAGGCGGCCAAGGTGCCAAAGTTTCGACCGGGTAAGGCCTTGAAGGACGCCATCAATAAATAGCCCCACAGGGCCGCGGCGCCCGTGAAATGGCGTGCTGACTGGGCTGCTTGATTGAGCGGCCCATTTTTTTTATACTTGTGGGCTTGCCTCAAAAGGGCACTAAAAGCTTCAAAAAAGTAAAACGTGAATTAAAAGCAGCAGGAGCAGCAGCAGTAGAGGCGGTCAACGTGGGTGCTTAGCTCAGTTGGTAGAGCGGCGCCCTTACAAGGCGTAGGTCGGGAGTTCGACCCTCTCAGCACCCACCACACGACTGCTCATGTGCTCGGTCCGAAAAAGGAGTGGTAGTTCAGTTGGTTAGAATACCGGCCTGTCACGCCGGGGGTCGCGGGTTCGAGTCCCGTCCACTCCGCCAACCCATTACGGTCATCGTCCATGTTTGAATCCGTTCGCAAACACCAGCGTATCTTCCTTGGATTGATTCTTCTGCTGATCATTCCCTCGTTTGTAGTGGTCGGCGCCTGGGATCTGATTTCGCCGGGCGGTGATGCGGCCACGGTGGCCAAAGTCGGCAAGGTCAAAATCCAATATCCGCAATGGGAGCGTGCCCATCAGCAGACACTGGATCGGGTGCGCACTCAATTGGGCGGCCGCGTGGATGCCTCCTTACTCGACACCACGGCCTCCCGCGTGTCGACCTTAAATGATCTGGTCACGCAGCAGATTCTGCTGACCTCTGCGGTCGATCTGCGCGTTCGCATCTCGGATACCCAGATGCGACGGGCGATTGCCAGCATTCCCGCGGTTCAAAAAGACGGCAAGTTCGACATGACGCTCTACGAGCTCGCGCTTAAGGCGCAGGGATTGACGGCCGAAGGGTTTGAACAGCGCGTGCGGATGGACCTGTTAACCGAGGTATTGCCCGCAGCGATTGCCGGCACCTCCATCGCGCCGCGTTCGGTCGCCCGACGTCTGGCCCAGTCCGCATTGGAGACGCGCACCGTGCGCACCAAGAAGTTTCCCGTTGCCGATCTGATCGGATCGGTGTCCGCGTCCGATGCCGAGATCCAATCGTTTTACGAGTCCAATGCCCGCGATTTTCAAACGCCCGAGGAAGTCGATGTCGCCGTGGTGGCCTTTGCCAAGCCGGGATCGGCGGACATGGTGGAGCAGTTTTCTAATCTGGTGTATGAACAATCGGATTCACTGGAGCCCGCCGCTAAAAGGTTTGGCCTGCCCATTCAGACGATCAAACGTGTGCAGCGTCAGGGCCCCGTAGAGAGGCTTTCACCCGAACTCCAACGCGTCTTCGGTCATCCAAAACTGCTGGCGGCATTGTTCTCAAGCGATGCGTTAGTCAATAAACGCAATACGGAAGCCATTGAAATCGCTCCGGGTGTCTTAGCAGCGGCCCGCGTGGTGGCCCATCGTCCGGTGGCCACCGTGCCGTTGGATCGTGTGAAGCCCCAGGTGGAACGCCTACTGCGCACGCGCAAGGCCGCGGAGAAAGCATCGGCCCTGGCGGATGCGGCGGCACAAGAGTTCTCCGCCTCCAAGGCGTTACCAGCGGCCATCGCGTCTCCGCGCACGCTGGCCCGCACCGACCAGCAAAAAGGTTCCGGGGATATTCCGCCAGAGGTGGTGCAGGCGATTTTTGCAGCGGATGTGAAGGGCTTGCCGGCGGCACTGAGCGTGCCGGCCTCCGAGCGCTCGGCCGCCGCCTGGGTGGCCGTGATTGAATCAACGGTGGTGCCCGCTTTGGATGCGGTGACGGTTGCAGATGTGTTGTCACGCGAGTTACAGCGCCTTGAGCAGTCGGCGGCGGCCGATACCTTAGACCGGTGGGTTGCGATGAAGCGCGATGCCATCGGTGTAAAGACCTTCACGGACAAGCTGGCCAAGACCGAACGTTAGACCGCATTGCCCCAGCCCAAGCGGCCACAGGGCCCAAAGGCATCAGACCGTGGCGCTCGCTGGCGATCCAAAATTTCCCGAGTGGGCCGACATCCGTTCGGCCTGCGGATAGCGGGCATAGTTCCGCCGCATCGAGGCCGTGTAGGTCGGGTCGTAGTGATGAACCAGGAGCGATTCAACCAGCTCAGGCCATCGCTGCGCATGGATCAGCGCGATCCATTGTTGGAGTCGTTCGTGACCGACCAGCGGTTTAAGGCGAGAAAGTTGCGCGATCAGGGTATCGGGGGCTTTAAAAAAATGATCGTACTCTCGGCACAAAAACCTAACCCGTTCCGACATTGAGGGTGACAGCTCAATGCAGTCGCTGTTGCGCATTTTCTGAATCAGTGCCTCGGGCAGCTGGACCGCGCCGATCTTGCGGCTTTCCGACTCCACGAACACCGGGCGATCGGGGGAGAATCGGCGCAGGGTGTTCCAGATCTGAGTCTCAAAATGTTTTTGGCTGGGTTGTGCCCCGGTGGGCTCGTGGCCCAAAAGGCTGCCGCGATGGTGGGCCAGCCGCTCGAGATCCAGCACCTGATGCCCCTGCGCCTCCAGTTGGCGCAGGGCAGCGGTTTTTCCCGATCCGGTCACCCCACAGATCACCGTATACGACAGACGTTGCGCACATCGCTCGAGATCCGTGATGACATATTTTCGGTAGGCGGCGTAGCCACCTTCTAAGACGGCCACCTTCCAGCCGATCCGGTGCATGACCGTCGCCAGTGCATGGCTTCGATTTCCGCCGCGCCAGCAGTACACCAGAGGGCGCCACTCCCGGGGCTGCCCGGCAAAGGTGTTCTCCAAGGCCAGCGCGATATTACGTGCGACGAGAGCCGCCCCCCGCCTTTTAGCCTCAAATGCGGAGGTCTTGTACAGCGTGCCGATCTCCAGACGCTCCTCGTTGGATAACACGGGCGCATTGATAGCCCCCGGAATATGATCCAACGACCACTCGGCGGGCGAGCGCACATCGATGATCGCATCGAGATCATCCCATCGGGCAACGGCCTGATCGATCGAAATCGGTGTGGAGGCGGTCACCACGACAAGAGGACGTTATTTGCGCAGATCGGAAAAGATCGCGATGCCGCGCTGCACGGCCGGTCGCGCTGCAATAGTGTTAAACCAGCGTTTCACGTGTGGAAAGTCGCTGAGCTGGATCCCCTGACGCTCATACGAGGCGACCCACGGCCAGCAGGCGATGTCGGCGATGCTGTAGTGCGGACTGCCCAGAAACCGCGACTCGCCCAGGCGGGTATCGAGCACTTTATAGAGCCGCTGGGCTTCCTGCGTGTAGCGATGGATGGCATAGGGAACCTTCTCGGGTGCGTAGATGCGAAAGTGATGGGCTTGGCCCAGCATGGGGCCCAAGCCCCCCATTTGGAACATCACCCATTGCAAGACATCGAAACGTTCGCGATCGTTCTTGCCCATGAACTGGCCGACCTTGCCGGCCAGGTAGACCAAAATGGCGCCCGATTCGAATAAGGAGTAGGGACGGCCAGCGCGGGGCGCGGGCCCATCGGTATCGACGATCGCGGGAATCTTATTGTTCGGACTGATCTTTAGAAAGTCTGGTGCAAACTGTTCATTGTTCGAAATGTTCACGGGGACGGCGCAGTATGGCAGGCCAGTCTCTTCCAGCATGATTTGTACTTTTTTCCCGTTCGGTGTGGGCCAGGTGTAGAGCGTGATCATGGGGCAGGTCTCCAAGGATGACGACGTAGAACCGATTGTGAAACGATAAACACATTATCGTGTTGTTCTGCGGTGCGTACCCACTGCACGGGCATCGCTCCGAATTCGCGCTTCAGAAGACGCTGACAGGCCTTTTTTTCGTGGCCGATCTCGATCACCAGCAGTCCCTGATCGGACAAAAATCGTGGTGCGTCCCGCAGCAGTTGACGCACCACGGCCATGCCGGCGTCGGGGGCGATCAGGGCCATGTCGGGTTCTTGACGAAATTCTGGGGGAAGTCGGGCCCGCCTATGGGCAGGCACATACGGCGGATTCGAGACGATCAGATCAAAGGGCCGCTCAGGTATGGCCGACAGCGCATCGGAGTGCACAAGACGGATGCGGTCGGTAAGCCCGTACTGCGCGACATTGATCGCCGCAACCTCGAGTGCCTGCGCACTGAGATCGCTGGCCAGGATCACGGCCTGGGGAAACGTCTCGGCCAATAAGATGGCCAGGCAACCGGATCCGGTGCAGGCATCGAGCACGCGCGTGATGCCCGCTGCCGACACGCCCCACTGCTGAAACCGATCCATGATGAGTTCGGCAATGAATGAACGAGGAATGATGACCCGTTCATCCACATAAAATGAATAGCCCTTTAGCCAAGCGGTGTGGGTCAGATAGGCGGCGGGTTGCCGCTCCCCGATGCGGCGTGCAAGGAGCGCATTCACGGCGGCCACCTGGGCCTCGGTCAGATGCTGTTGTTCCACCTCGATCGGGCTATCCACCGGGAGCTCCAGTGCGGCTAGCACTAGCCAGCGGGCCTCATCCCAGGCCGTGAGCGTGCCCTGCCCAAACTGCACATCGGATTGAAGAAATTGCGCCTCGCCCCGCGCAATGCACTCGCCGAGTGTCACGCCGTCAATAGGGTGCGTATTGCGCCTTCATAGATGCGCGTTAACGGGTCCATGTCGGCCACCGAGATGCGTTCGTCGATCTGATGAATGGTGGCATTGGGCGGCCCGAATTCGATGACCTCGCGGCAGTGTTTGGCAATGAAGCGGCCATCGGAGGTTCCACCGGTAGTGGACAGCTCTGCGGTCTGACCGGTGACCTGTTGTATCGCGCCACAGACCGCATCGCACAACGCTCCGGGTGCCGTGAGGTAGGGGTCCCCGCCTAGGGTCCATTCGATGCTGAACCGCAACTGGTGTTTGGATAGCACCGTTTCCAGTCGTTGCCGTAAGGCCTCTGGAGAGCTCACACTGCCGAAGCGGAAGTTGAACTGGGCACGACATTCGCCCGGGATCACATTAGTGGCGCCGGTGCCCGAGTGAATATTGGACACCTGCCACGTGGTCGGTGGGAAATACGTGTTGCCGTCATCCCAGCGCATGGCGGCGAGTTCGGCCAATGCCGGTGCAAACGTGTGGATTGGATTCTCAGCCAAATGCGGATAGGCGATGTGGCCTTGCCGGCCATGAATCACCAGCGCACCGGACAGGGATCCGCGCCGACCATTTTTGAGCATGTCACCGAGCACCGACACCGAGGTGGGTTCGCCCACAATGCAGTAATCCAGGAGTTCGCCACGGTGGGCCAGTTCGCGGACCACCTGCACGGTGCCATCGATGGCCGGGCCTTCTTCGTCCGAGGTGATCAGATAGGCTAAGCGACCGTTGAACTGCGGGGTGTTCTGAATAAAGCGTTCGGTGGCCACGACAAAGGCGGCCAGAGACGACTTCATGTCCGAGGCGCCACGGCCATAGAGCTGATCACCGTCGATGTCGGCGGCAAACGGGGCGTATGTCCATTTCTCTAATGGGCCGGGTGGCACCACATCGGTGTGACCGGCCAGCACCAGCGTTGGGCCGGGACGGCCGCCCTCACGAACGGCCCATAGATTGGTGACCTCTCCAAACCGCAGAAACTCTGTCTTAAACCCGAGGGGCGCTAGGCGCGCGGCGATGAGGTCGCAGCAGTCCGAGTCCTGCGGCGTGACCGAGGGCTGCCGGATCAATTGACGCGCCAGTTCAAGTGTGGGTGATGAAGGTGGGAGTGGCATAGGCATTACGATCGTCGACGCATCTTAGTCGACAGGAAAGAGATTGCGGTACAGCGGCTCGGAAAACCCCACCGATATCTTTTCACCAACCTCCAGAACGGGTCGCTTGATGAGCAGGGGGAGGGCCAGCATGAGCTCTGCGGCCGACCCCTGGTCCACGATCTGAGCCCGAACGGCGGGGTCGAGCTGACGCCAGGTCATGCCGCGGCGATTGAGCAGTGCATCCCAGGGCAGATGCGTGAGCCAGCGGTCCAGCGTGGATGCCGTCAAGCCAACTTTTTTGAAGTCGATGAACTCCGGCTCGCGGCCATGGGTTTTCAACCAGGCCCGCGCAGCGCGCACCTGATCGCAATTGGGAATGCCGTAGAGCCGGATCACGCTCTGCATGGAGGCCAATGAGGCGGGGGCGTTCATCAGTCTCCGCGCAGCAGCTCGTTGATGCCGGTCTTGGCCCGGGTCTGGGCATCCACCCGTTTCACAATCACGGCGCAGGCCAGGGAATATTTTCCGTCGGCCGATGGCAGGCTGCCCGGCACCACGACGGCCCCCGATGGCACACGTCCGTAGGTCACTGTTCCGGTCTCGCGATCAAAAATCTTAGTGGACTGTCCGATGAACACGCCCATCGATAAGACCGCGTTGTCTTCCACGATCACGCCCTCGACCACCTCGGATCGGGCGCCAATAAAGCAGTTATCACCAATGATGGTGGGATTGGCCTGGATGGGTTCCAACACGCCGCCAATGCCAACGCCCCCCGAGAGATGAACGTTTTTGCCAATCTGTGCGCAGGAGCCCACGGTGGCCCAGGTGTCCACCATCGTGCCCTCATCCACATAGGCGCCGATGTTCACGTAAGAGGGCATCAACACCACATTTTTCGCGATGTAGGCTCCATGGCGCGCGGTGGCCGGCGGCACCACGCGGAATCCGCCCGCCTTAAAGTCGGCCTCGCTGTAACGCGAGAACTTCGAGTCGACCTTGTCAAAGTAACGTAACGCCCCCGATTCCATCGGGACGTTGTCGCGCAGCCGAAAACTCAGCAACACCGCCTTTTTGATCCACTGATGGGTGACCCAGTCACCGTCGACACGCTCAGCCACACGCAGCGTTCCGCGATCCAGTCCATCAATGACCTGATCGACTGCCGCACGGATGTCGGCCGGGGCGTTCGACGCCGAGAACTGTGTGCGGTGTTCCCAGGCCCCGTCGATCGTGGCGGCAAGGACGGAATGGGCGGAGGTAGCAGAGGTCATAAGGGATCTTCAGGTGAGGTTATGAAATGAAGGTGGGGTCATCGCGCCGCGCGCACTGGGGAGGCATCGCAATCCAGTGCGGTCAACGCGACGGGGGCCAATGGCTTCCAGCCCTTGGCCCGGTGCTCGGCCACGACCGTGGTGAAAATGCCGCCGCGGACGTACCACTTGGCGGTCAGGCGCATAAACCGTGGTGAGGTGGCGGCCACAAAATCGTTCAAGATCCGGTTGGTCACCGCCTCATGAAAGGCGCCCTCATTACGATAGGACCACATGTAGAGCTTGAGGCCCTTGAGTTCAAGGTTCTTTTTGGCCGGGATGTAGTCGATCGTAAAGTGGGCGAAATCGGGCTGCCCGGTGAGCGGACACAGGCAGGTGAACTCGGGGATCTCGATGTGCACCCGGTAGTCCCGGCCCGGCTCCGGATTGGGGAAGGTCTGAAGTGTTTTGCTCGGTTTGCTGGGCATTTTCGGACGCGTGACGAGTGGACGAAGAAGACTGCAAAAAATTGACTTTTGAACGACGTTAGAAACACTTAGCTAGGTTTTTCAGGGAAAACCCGGTGAAATGCTGGGTGATATTATAGCCCGTGTTGTCAGCTTAGCCCTGATTCCCTAGGTTTTCTCACCATCGGACCACCGTGCGACTCTCGTATCTCAAACTCTCTGGTTTTAAGTCTTTTGTCGATCCCACCACCTTGCACTTCCCCGGTGAACTGGTGGGCATTGTCGGGCCCAATGGCTGCGGTAAATCCAACGTGATTGATGCAGTGCGCTGGGTTCTGGGCGAGTCGAAGGCCTCGGAATTGCGCGGGGAGTCCATGCAGGATGTGATCTTTAGCGGATCGGGAACCCGCAAGCCCTCGGGTCGGGCGAGCGTGGAGTTGGTGTTCGAGAACACCGATGGGCGAATCTCCGGCCCCTGGGGCCAGTATTCCGAAATTGCGGTCAAGCGGATTTTGTCGCGTGACGGACAGTCGACCTATTGGATCAATAACCAGGCGGTGCGCCGTAAGGATGTGTACGACCTGTTCATGGGCACCGGATTGGGGCCTCGGGCCTACGCCATCATTGGTCAGGGGATGATCTCTCGGGTCATCGAGTCACGCCCCGAGGAGTTGCGCGTATTTCTGGAGGAAGCGGCGGGCGTGTCCAAGTATCGTGAGCGTCGCAAGGAGACCGAGGGCCGGTTATCGGACACCCGGGAGAACCTGGCCCGTATTGAAGACATTCGCGTGGAGCTCGATGGCCAGATCGGTAAGCTGGAGCAGCAGGCCGAAGTCGCGGCACGCTTTAGCGAACTCACCGATCGTCGGGATGAGAAGCAGCGGTGGTTGTGGTGGACCCGGCGTGAAGAGTATGTGCAGAGTATCGAGAAGTTCGCGGCCAAGCGCCGCGAGACCGAACTGCAGATTGAGAGCCAAACGGCGGCCCTGCGGCATATCGAGCGTGAACTCGAGGAAACCCGTGTCGCGTACAACGAGGCCTCCGATGCGGTCCACGATGCCCAGCAGGCACTCTACGAAACCAATACCGAGATCCAGCGCATCGAGAGCGATCAACGCCGTCTGCGCGAAAATCGCGAGCGCGCTGTCTTGGCCAAAGAACATGCCCAGCAGGTCATTGAGAGTGAGACCCTCGCGCAACAGGATGGCGAATCCAAACGAATTGCAGATCAGGAGTCTTCGGCACTTGCGGATGTGCAGTTGGCCGAAAAGCGTCAGGAGCTGGAGCGGATTCAGGCCACCATCGCTCCGTTGGAGCAGACCCTGGCGTCGCGCAATGAATCCTTGGCCGCGGCCCAGGCCGATGTGGCCGCGGCCCAGGCCGAGCGACGTGCGCTGTCCGAGCGCCACCAGGACATTGGTGCACGTATACATCGGCTCGAGCAGAAGATCGAAGAGCAGGATCGTGAGCGGCTCTCCATCGAACGCGTGGATCCCTCCACAAAGTCATTAATGAGTGCCCAGCGCCAGGAGGCGCTTGCCGCCGCGGAGTCGGCGACGGGCCAACTGAGCGCCGCGGAGACCGCCATCGACTCGGCCGGTCAGGAACGTGATCGCCTATCGAGCGAGTGGCAGTCGGCCCGCGAGCGCTTGGCCCATTTGCAGGCTCAGCATGAGGCGCTCACGAGTCTGCAGTCCCAGGTCGATGCGAAGGATGGGCTGCGGCCATGGCTTGCGCGCCAGGGCATGGACACCAAACCACGACTGTGGGAGAGCGTGAAGGTCAAAGAGGGTTGGCAGACGGCCGTGGAGGCCGCCCTTGCCGATCGGATCGGTGCCGTGGAGATCGGTGCGCTCGATCAGGCGACCCGCTTCGCCAATGATCTTCCTCCCGCCCGTTTAACCCTGTTTTCAACGGATGCAAAGGCATCGGTGACGCCAGCGGCGGATAGCCTCGCCCAGCAGATTGTGGGCGAGAGTGCCGCGGCCATCGTGGTGAAACAGTGGTTGGTCAATTACCGTTGCGCGCCGAACATCGGTGCGGCGATCAGCAGCGCCCGAGGCGGGGATGCGGTGTGGATCACGGCCCAAGGCCACATGGCCAGCCAGGGAGTTATTCGTTTTTATGCAGAAGAGGACCAGCAGGCCGGAATATTGGCCCGCCGCAGCAAGATTGAGCAGCTCGACACACAGATGCGCGCGCAGCAACTGGTGGTGGATGAAACCGGACTGTCTGTGCAGCGTGCCGAGCAGACACTGGCGAATCGAAAATCGGAACTTGGCGCATTGCGTGATCGCGCGCAGTCCGCGCAGGCCCGTGCCCATGAACTCGAGTTGGCCGAGCTGCGTTTGGATGAAAAGATTCAGCGCCTGCAGGCGCAGGACACGTCACTGAACAGTTCGCTGTCCGCACTGCGGCAGGAACACGCGGAACTCCAGGCGGAGAACACGCGTGTGGCGCAGTCTTTGGAAGACGCCGATCGACGGTTGGCCGGTCAGCAACAGGAAGCCGAGCGTCAGCGGGAGCTACAGGACAATCACGCGCACGAGGTGGCCCTGGCCCGCGGGCAACTCCAGGAGGCTGATCGTGCTGTGCAGCAGGCCGTGATGGCACAACGCATTGCCGAAGAACAGCGCCGGGTGTTTGAAGACCGCATGCGGGAGTCCTTGCAGCGCTTAAACGAAGCGACACAAAAACTCGAATCCTGTGAGTGCGAGCTTGCGGGCATTCAGCAGGAACTGGATTCCAGTGACCTGCAACCGCTGCTGAACCGTCGCGTGGAGCGCGAAGCGGCCGTAGCCGATATTCGTGAGCGTGCCGACCAGCTGAGTCAAAAACGGAAGGCTTCCGAGGAGCAGCGGCTGTTGGCCGAGCGGGCGCTCGAACCACTGCGTGCGGCACTCACACAGATGGAAGTGGATGCCGCGGGCGCAAAGGCGGGTATCGAACAAATCGATGAACAGCTCACGGATCATGGCCTGCAGGTGGCCACAATCGCCCAGGAACTGGCCTCCGCCTTTCCGGACGCCAAGTGGCCCAAGCCGTCGTCCTTGCACAGCGAGGTCCAGCGCCTATCGAAAGAGATCGATGGAATGGGGGCCGTGAATCTCGCCGCGCTCTCCGAGCTGGAGCAATCCCGCGAGCGTAAACAGTTTCTGGATGCGCAGGCGGCCGACCTGATGGCGGCTGTCGAAACCCTTGAGGATGCGATTCGTAAAATCGATCGTGAGACCCGTTCGCTGTTGCAAGAAACCTTCGACACCGTCAATGCGAACTTTGGCCAACTCTTCCCGCGGCTGTTTGGTGGCGGCGAGGCCAAGCTGGTCATGACCGGGGAAGAGATTCTCGACTGCGGTGTGCAAGTCATGGCCCAACCGCCCGGAAAACGCAACACTTCGATTCATTTGTTATCCGGTGGCGAGAAGGCACTGACGGCCACCGCCTTGGTGTTTGCGTTGTTCCAATTAAACCCTGCGCCGTTCTGTCTGCTGGATGAGGTGGATGCGCCGCTGGACGACCCCAACACGGAACGCTTTTGCAACCTGGTGCGTCATATGTCGTCGTCCACTCAGTTCGTATTCATTACCCACAACAAGATCGCCATGGAGATGGCCCAGCATTTGATGGGGGTGACCATGCAGGAGCAGGGCGTTTCTCGCGTCGTGGCCGTGGATCTGGACGCGGCCAACGCCATCGCTCAAGAAGCCGCATGACCGATCTGCAGATTGCGATCACGGCCGGTGCCGCGATCGTGGTCCTGTGGATCATCGTTGTTACCATTCGGGAACGGCTTGCGCTGCGGCGGCGACTGTCCACCACCGGGGTCTTGGTGGACGAACCGATGTTTGCGGTCCCCACCGAACGCCTGGTTGAGCAGGTGGTGCCGTCACCGATTTCGGAATCCATCGCCACCCTGCATTGGCAGACGCCCATGACCGTAACGCGCATTCAACAGGAATTGCGCGGATGGCGACACGTGGGATCAAAGCCAATCTACTTTGCCTGGCAGCGCACTGCCGATGAGGCGTTTGAGCCCGATCCCGGGGAGGGCAGCGTGGTGGCGCTTCAGGTGGGTGTGTTGTTGGCCACGCGCAGTGGCCCAATACATGCCATGGAGTACTCCGAGTGGCAGGAGGCCCTTGGACGAATCGCCCGATCGCTCGGTGCTCAGCTTGATCTCCCGTCGATGAACGACGTGTTATCCAAGGCACGACAGTTGGATCAACAGTGCGCTGCGGTGGATGCCCAGCTTGCGCTCGCCATCACTGCACCCCACGTGCTTTCGGCTTCGTCGATTGCTTCAGCGGCGCATGCGGCGGGACTCGAGGCACGGGGTGATGCGCGATTTGCCATGGGCCCTTTGCATCATCAGCGCTTTTCTGTATTTCCGGGGCAAAACGGCAACACGATCGTGTTGTTGCTCGATGCTCCGCGCACCCGGTCACCGGAACAGGCCTTTGATGAGATGGTGGAGTGTGCGCGACGCATCGCCGCGCTGCTCACGGCCGATGTGACGGACGAATCCGGCCGACGCCTATCGCAAGCCGACATTGAGCAGATTCGTCAACAGGTGGTGCAGCGCGCGCAGGCCTTGGCGCAACTTGGCATTATTCCGGGTGAGTCCATTGCCCAGCGGCTCTTTTTGTAGTCACGATGGGAAAGGCGCCCGGCACCACTTCCGACACGCGTTCCGCATCGGGCTCGGATGCGCAGGCGCTCGAGACGCGCGAACGGATTTTGCAATTGCGCACGGAGGTGGCCCGTCATCAACGGGCCTATCACCAAGATGACGCCCCACTGATTTCGGACGCCCAATACGATGCGCTAGTACGCGAACTCGAAGCCTTGGAGTCCGAGTTTCCCGAGCTGGCCCCCGGTTTATCGCCGGTCGATCAGGTGGGGTTTGCCGCAAGGCGTGAGTTTGCCGAAGTGCGGCACCGCGTGCCCATGCTGAGTCTGAATAACGCCTTTGAGGATTCGGACATCACGCAATTTGTGAACCGGCTCGGGCAGCTGCTTCTGGTGAGCGATCCTGCACGGGACCTGCGGTTCAGTGCGGAATTAAAGTTTGATGGCATTGCGATCAGCGTGCGTTATGAGGCGGGGCGTCTGGTGCAGGCGGCCACCCGTGGCGATGGATCGGTGGGCGAGGACATTACGGTCAATGCCCGGGTGATTGCGTCCATTCCACATCATCTGACGGGGAAGGTGCCCGAGGTGGTGGAGGTGCGCGGTGAGGTACTGATGCAGAAAAAAGATTTTGCGGCATTGAACGCACAGCAGCAGGCGGTCGGGGACAAGGTATTCGTGAACCCGCGGAACGCGGCCGCGGGAAGTCTGCGTCAGCTCGACAGCACCGTGACGGCAAAACGGCCCTTAAGTTTTTTCGCCTATGGCGTAGGGGAGGTGGTGGATCCCCAGGGCGTCACGCGTGGCTTGACCGGTCACAGCGACTGGCTCGATCAACTCGCGCAGTGGGGATGTCCGGTATCGTCCGAGCGTCGTCGCGAGGTCACCCCTCAGGGCTTGTTGACCTTTTACCAGCAGGTGCTCGGCAAACGGGCCACGCTGCCCTTTGAGATTGATGGCGTGGTCTACAAATTGGAGTCGCTCGCACAGCAGGCCCAGGCCGGCTTTGTCTCGCGCGCCCCGCGCTTTGCGATTGCCCATAAGTTTCCCGCCGAAGAAGCGAGCACCCGATTGTTGGACATCGATGTCCAGGTGGGGCGCACCGGCACCTTAACGCCGGTGGCCCGACTTGAACCGGTGTTCGTGGGCGGCGTAACGGTCACCAATGCGACACTTCACAATCAAGACGAGATCGAACGCAAGGATGTGCGTATCGGCGATACCGTCTGGGTGCGGCGTGCCGGTGACGTGATCCCAGAGGTGTTGGGCCCGATTCCGGCCTTACGTCCCGCGCATACCCGTGTGTTTCGCATGCCCACGCACTGTCCGGTCTGCGGGAGTCTGGCGGTGCGCGAACCGGGCGAAGCCGCCGTGCGCTGCCCGGCCGGATTAAGTTGCAAGGCACAGCGCAAACAGGCGTTTTTACATTTCGCACAACGCAAGGCCATGGACATTGAAGGGCTTGGCGAAAAGATTGTGGATCAGTTGGTCGACGGTGGCCATGTGAGCACCTTGGCCGACCTCTACCGTTTGGATGTGGACACGCTCTCGTCGCTGGAACGCATGGCGCAGAAATCGGCGCAGAATCTGGTAGATCAGATTAACCGGTCGCGTGAGACCAGCCTTGCACGGTTTCTGTTTGCCTTGGGCATCCGGCATGTGGGGGAGCGCACCGCACGTGATCTCGCCTTGCATTTTCAGTCTATCGATGCCCTGCGTATTGCCCGAGAGGACGAGCTGATGCAGGCTCCGGATGTCGGCCCGGTGGTGGCCGCCTCCATTCGCAGCTTTTTCGATCATCCCGGCCAGGCGCAAGTCGTCTCGGCCCTCTCGGCGGAGATTCGGACACCGCGCCTGGATGACCGGCCCGCAGTAGCGCCCATGGCCCGTGCCGCCCAGGCGACGGATACGGCTCGCGTGGCGTTGCCGTTGGAGGGCAAGACGGTCGTACTCACCGGCACCTTGTCCTCCATGACGCGTGATCAGGCCGGTGATTGGATTCTCGCCTTAGGCGGAAAGCTGAGCGGTTCGGTATCCGCCAAGACCGCCTTGGTGGTCGCCGGTGAGGCCGCCGGCAGCAAACTCACCAAGGCCCAGGAGTTGGGCGTGGCCGTGATCGATGAGGCCGCGTTCATGGCGATAATCGAGCCTTATAAGACAGGCGCAGAACAATAGGACAGAAGGCGATGAACAGATTTTCCGGTCAGGTTCGTAAAGCGGTTTTTCCGGTGGCGGGATTGGGCACGCGGTTTCTGCCGGCCACGAAGGCGAGCCCAAAAGAGATGCTGCCGGTGGTGGACAAGCCGCTGATTCAGTACGCCGTAGAAGAGGCCGCCGCCGCGGGCATCACCGACATGATCTTCATCACCGGCCGCAGTAAGCGTGCGATCGAGGATCATTTCGATAAGGCCTATGAACTGGAAGCGGAGTTGGAAGCCAAGAATAAGACTGCGCTATTGGAGGTGGTCCGCAGTGTGGCGCCGGCGAGCATCAACTGCATTTACATCCGGCAGCCCGAGGCATTGGGTCTGGGCCATGCAGTGCTGTGCGCCGAGCCCGTGGTCGGTGATGAGCCGTTCGCGGTCCTGCTGGCCGATGATCTGATGGATGCGGGTGAGCACGGTGCGGCCGTGATGCGTCAGATGGCGGACGTCTATGCCCAGCATCAGTCCAGTGTGATTGCGGTGGAAGAGGTCCCACGCCAAGACACGTCCCGGTATGGCATTGTCAGCAGCGTGCCATTTGCGCCGCGCACTGAACAGATCACTGCGATCATCGAGAAGCCGGCTCCGGAATCGGCGCCGTCGAACCTGGCCGTCGTGGGCCGCTATCTGTTGACCTCGCGCATCTTTGATTTGATTCGCACCCAAGGCCGGGGTGCAGGCGGCGAGATTCAGCTCACCGACGCCATTGCGCGTCTGCTGTTGGAAGATAAAGTGCTGGCCTATCGGTTCGAGGGCCAGCGATTTGATTGTGGGTCCAAGCTCGGCTACATGCAGGCCTCGGTGACGCTCGCCCAACGGCATGCCGATATCGGCATGCCGTTTTCAGACTGGCTTACCCGCGATCTGATGAAGCCGCGATCGCCTTGAGCAGATCGGCTTCCAGTGCAATCTGATCCCTGCCCTGGGCCAGCGATTCGCCTTGAATGAGAAACACGTCTTCGGCGCGTTCACCCAGGGTCATCACCCGTGCGGTCTGCAGGCGCACGCCATGTTCGGTCAGCGTCTTAGCAATCGAATAAAGTAAGCCCGTGCGGTCGGCGGCTGTGACATTGAGCACGTGGTATTGCCCCTTGGCATCGGGGCGCAGATCCACTGAGGGAAGAATCGGAAAGTAGCGCGACTGCCGTGAGATGCGGCCATGCCGTGGCGAGGGCAACGGCGACTGACTGGCCAAGGCCTGGCCAAGACCCGATTCAATGATCGTGAGCATTTCCCTCTCCTGGCCGTAAAACTCGCGTGGGTCGACCAAGAAGGTGTCCATGGCGTAATGATTGGCCGTGGTGTGGACCTTCGCATCCAGGATGCTCATGTTCTGGCCGTCAAAGTAAGCGCAGATGCGTGCAAACAGATCGGCCGCATCGGGCTGATACACCA